>OBLO01001529.1_pt1 | contig 19943 bp, 18 predicted proteins | sample 1519401 | NCBI WGS metagenome assembly OBLO01 (sample SAMEA2602897, study PRJEB22501) | metagenome | reverse complement strand
TAACTCTTTTTCGGCGGTGGATTTTTCATTGCGACTCAACGATTCACTGCATATTTCCCAGTTACGGGTTGTTGTTCACCTGTGCGGATTTCTGGTTCTTCTCTACAGCTTTTCTATGCTGCCACCGATGCTCATCGCTTTGTTAAACAAAGAGCGGAGCTTGTTCGCCTTTTTCAGCACGTTTATGACTTTCTTCACCCTCGGCGGCGGGGCGTGGTTGGCAACCAAACATGCGGGGATTCAACTGCGCACCCGGGATGGTTTCGTCATTATCGTCCTGTTCTGGCTGTTGTTTTCGTTTATCAGCGCGATGCCGATGTGGATGGACGATGGCTTAAACCTCTCTTTTGCGGATGCCCTGTTTGAAGGAGTTTCTGGGATTACCACTACAGGCGCAACGGTGATTGATGACGTCAGCGCCTTGCCGAAGTCGTATCTGTACTATCGGGCTCAGCTCAATTTTATTGGCGGTCTGGGTGTTATCGTCCTCGCCGTGGCGGTATTGCCGCTGCTGGGTATTGGTGGCATGAAGCTGTATCAGTCTGAAATGCCGGGCCCTTTTAAAGAAGAACGCCTCACGCCAAGACTTGCTGATACTGCACGCACGCTGTGGATGACCTATGTCATTCTGGGTCTTATTTGTACTCTGGCCTACTGGGCTGCCGGGATGTCGTTTTTCGACGCCTTATGCCACGGGCTGTCGACGGTCTCTCTCGGCGGATTTTCCACTCGCAGCGAGAGCATCGGCTTTTATAACAGCCATGCCATTGAGCTTGTCGCAGGGATATTTTCACTGCTGTCTGCGTTTAACTTCACCCTCTGGTACGTTGCTATCGTGAAACGTACCTTCAAACCCTTTCGTCGCAATGCCGAATTGCGTTTCTTTTTGCTTATCGCTCTGGTTGTCACTCTGATCGCCACCTGGCAAGTTTGGCGGGCAGGCATGTACGGATTAACGGACAGCCTGGTGCATGCTTTTTTTCTGGCCAGTTCGATGCTGACAGATAATGGCCTGTCGACGGCGGATTACGCGCAGTGGCCTTCGCACACGATCTTCATGCTGCTCAGCGCCAGTTTCTTCGGCGGTTGTGTGGGATCGACCTGCGGGGGGATTAAGGTGCTGCGCTTTTTGATTATGTTCAAGCAGTGCCGTCAGGAGTTACACCAGCTCGCGCATCCCCGTGCCCTGCTTAACATCAAAGTGGGCAATAGCGTGGTAAGCGACCGGGTGGTGCGTTCGGTATGGAGCTTTTTCTTTCTCTACGTTTTGTTCACCAGCTTTTTTATCTGGGCGCTCAATCTGATGGGCTACGATCTCTTCTCCTCTTTCGCCACCGTCGCCGCCTGCATCAACAATATGGGGCTAGGATTTGGCGTCACCGCCACGACATTTGGCACCTTAAACGAGGAAGCAAAGCTACTGATGTGCGCGGCCATGATCATGGGGCGTCTGGAGATTTACCCCATTCTGATCCTGTTCTCGCGCATGTTCTGGCGGGCGTAACGAATACCCCGGCGCATTACGGCGCCGGGTTCACCAACATCTGTCCGATTGAGCCACGATCCGCCATTTCCAGCGTCTGGCTATTAAAGTAGAACGGGAAATGGGCCCAGGAAGGCTGTCCGTAATAAACCAGTAATTCAACCTGGCCATCAACCCAGACAGTATCTTTCCAGCCTCTATCTTCCGGGAACGGCATCGCGCCATTCACATTACGGATCAGGAACGAAACACCTTCAATATGGAAGGACTGGGGCATATCCGCCCGCACCGTCCAGCGCTCCCAGGAGCCCTGCTGGGCAGTAATATCCATACGATTGACGTCCCACAGCTGACCGTTGATGCCAGGATCGTCGTCCAGGCTGATATCACGGCTGCGAATCGGCGAACCGCTGAGGATTTCCGTTGGCAGCAGGCGCATTGGCAGGCTATCGGTCACCAGCGGCAGAAGACCTGTCGGGCGCAACGTCAATACCAGCGTGGAGATGAGAATACTGGAAGGCTCAAAGAACCCGCGGATCCTGTCGACAATACTGGCCGCCTCACCGCAGGTGATAGAGACCTCATTACCGTTAGTCATATCCACCAGGATCTCACGACGCTCGCCCGGTGCCAGCGAGAGCTGCTTCACCGAAACAGGCGCAGGTAAAAAACCCTGATCGCCGGAAATCACATGCAGCGCACGGCCATCGCTCATTTGCAGTTGGTAACGACGCGAGTTTGAAGCGTTCAGCAAACGCAAGCGCACCCAGCCGCGGGAGACTTCGACATACGGGCTTTGCGCCCCATTGACCAGCAGCGTATCACCGACAAAGCCACCGCTGCCGGGCTCGCTGTATTCCGGCGTGCCAAAGTTGTCCAGCCGCTTGTCCTGGATAATGACCGGAAAATCATCCACGCCATAGTGGTTGGGAATAGACAGTGATTTACTCACTTCATCTTCAACCAGCCACATCCCGGCAAGACCGTTATAGACCTGCTGAGCAGTACGATTTGGCGTATTAGCGTGATACCACAACGTGGCGGCATTCTGGCGAATCGGTAGCACCGGCGCCCAGTCAGCATTCGGGGACATCATGCGCGCCGGGCCGCCCATCAGCGGGCCAGGTACCTGTAACCCGGCGACGGTCATCGAGACATTTTCAGTCAGACGGTTGCTGTAGATAAGCTTGACGTCATCCCCTTTCCAGACGCGGATTGTCGGTCCCAGATAGCGGCCGTTAATTCCCCAGACAGGTGCGCGCGTGCCTTGTGTAAAGGACCAGTGCGCACGTTGCAGCGTCATAAATAGCGGCTGCCCCCGGCGGGATTCCAGCAGCGGAGGCACGGGTAACGGTTGTTGCTGACCGGCAGCATTAGCCTTCAGCGGAACAGCACCTGCACACAGTGCGATCCCCGATGCCTGAATGAACTGACGCCGACTGAATGACATATAAACTCCATAAAAAACTGGCTATTAACACGCAGGAAGTCATTTCCTGTAAAAAACCCGAATTGCGCGGATTAAACCTTACCGGCGGCTTCCCGCTCAGCAACTTCTTTATCGAGTTCTGCGATTTTTTGTTCCATCAGCGTGCGGCAATGCGCTGCCAGTTCACGAACCTGATCTTTCCCAAAGTGGCTAATATCCACCGGTGGCAACATCTCGACAATTGCCAGACCATTATTGAGTCGATTGAGTTTTATCTTGTTCGAGGTTGTGGAAACGCACACCGGAATGACCGGGACACCAGCAGCAATCGCTGCATGGAACGCGCCGGTTTTAAACGGCAGCAGACCGCGACCGCGGCTACGCGTCCCTTCAGGGAACATCCAGATAGAAATGCGACGTTTTTTGAAATGATTCACCACGGCAGCAATGGTGCTGTGCGCTTTAGCGCGGTTGTTTCTGTCAATCAACAGGTTACCGGTTAACCAGTACAGCTGCCCGAAGAAAGGGATCCACAGCAGGCTTTTTTTACCTACCGTCACCGTCGGCGGCTGAACGATATTCGCAGCGGTAACCATGTCATAGTTGTTCTGATGGTTACAAATATAGATAGCATTACCATAGTTCTGCGCGTCTGCCGGCATGCGGCACTCGACCTTCAGGCCATAAAGGGGAGCCAGGCGGCCAAACATATGACCGAACGTTGCAACGTGTTTTGGATTTCGTGGGCTGAACAGACAGTATATGCAACCGAAAATACAGACCAGAACGCAGTAAATAACAGTAATAATTAAACGAAAAATATATAGCATAACAACCTCTAAGGCCTAAGAGCCTGGCATTTTACGTCACCTGATTCATCACGCGGTATCAGGTTAGGGCTTTGTTAAGGGCGGCTCTCTGGAAAAGCGTATTGTTAATCGCAACGCACGAATAAACAACGGTTTCACGGGAATTTTTAACGTTGGCTCTCCCTGGGCTTTAACAGGGAGAGCCGGACGGTAGCGTTATTCTTCGCTGTCGCCGTGACTGGCGCGTCGAGGCGAGTCAATCTCAATGCTGTCGATACGCTGCAGACCACGCATTAGCGTGCCGCGACGGCCGCGCTCTCCGGTCACTTTCTGCAACTCTTCAGGACGCAGTTTGATTTTGCGCTTACCGACGTGGATGGTCAGCGTGCTCTGCGGCGGCAGCACGTAAAGTTGCGCCAGGCCATCCTCGCCTTTCGCCGCTTCCGCTGAAGGGATATTAATGATCTTGTTCCCTTTGCCTTTCGACAACTGCGGTAAATCGCTCACCGGGAACATCAACATGCGGCCAGCCTGAGTAATAGCCAGTAGCATGTCGGTTTCATCTTCAATCACCACCGGCTGCATCACGCGCGCATTTTCTGGCAGCGTAATCAACGCCTTACCCGCACGGTTACGTGCGACCAGGTCATTGAAGGTACAGACAAAACCGTAGCCCGCATCGGAGGCCATCAGCAGTTTCTGATCGTCGCCTTCCATCAGCATGTGCTCAACCGTCGCGCCTGGCGGCAGCGTGAGCTTCCCGGTCAGCGGTTCACCCTGACCGCGCGCCGACGGCAGCGTAATCGGGTCGATGGCATAGCTGCGACCGGTCGAGTCCACGAACACCACCGGCTGGTTGCTCTTACCCTTCACTGCCGACTTAAAGCTGTCGCCCGCTTTATAGCTTAATCCTGGCGCATCGATGTCATGGCCTTTCGCGCTACGCACCCAGCCACTCTGGGACAACACAATGGTCACCGGCTCAGATGGCAGCATGTCGTGCTCGCTCATCGCCTTCGCTTCTTCGCGCTCCTGCAACGGAGAACGACGATCGTCGCCATAGGCGTCTGCATCGGCCTGCAGCTCTTTCTTCAGCAGGTTACTCATTTTACGTTCGGAAGCCAGAATGGCCTGCAACTGATCGCGCTCTTTCGCCAGCTCATCCTGCTCACCGCGGATTTTCATTTCTTCGAGTTTGGCAAGGTGGCGCAATTTCAGCTCAAGGATGGCTTCAGCCTGGGTTTCAGAAATGCCAAACCGCGACATCAGCTCAGGCTTAGGTTCATCTTCATGACGAATAATTTCGATGACTTCGTCAATGTTGAGGAACGCCACCAGCAAACCTTCAAGGATGTGCAGGCGCTTGAGCACTTTTTCCAGACGATAATTCAGGCGGCGACGCACGGTATCGCGGCGGAACGCCAGCCATTCGGTGAGGATCTCCAGCAGGTTTTTCACCGCCGGACGACCATCAAGACCGATCATGTTCAGGTTGATACGGTAGCTTTTTTCGAGATCGGTAGTGGCAAACAGGTGGTTCATCACCTGCTCCATATCCACACGATTAGAGCGCGGGACAATCACCAGACGGGTCGGGTTTTCGTGATCCGATTCGTCGCGCAGGTCGTCTACCATCGGCAGCTTTTTATTGCGCATTTGAGCAGCGATCTGCTCCAGCACTTTTGCCCCGGAAACCTGATGCGGCAGCGCGGAAATCACCACCGCGCCGTCTTCTTTCGTCCATACCGCACGCATACGTACGGAGCCGCGTCCGTTCTCGTAAATCTTACGAATTTCCGCGCGCGAAGTAATGATCTCCGCTTCGGTCGGGTAATCCGGCCCTTGCACGATATCCAGCAACTGATCCAGCGTCGTTTTCGGCTGCTCAATCAGGGTAATCGCTGCTTTTGCCACTTCACGCAGATTATGTGGCGGAATGTCCGTTGCCATACCAACGGCAATACCGGTCGTGCCGTTCAGCAGAATATTTGGTAGACGAGCAGGCAGCATCTTCGGCTCCTGCATGGTGCCGTCGAAGTTTGGCACCCAGTCCGACGTTCCCTGACCGAGTTCACCCAGCAGGACTTCCGCATATTTAGACAGGCGTGATTCGGTATAACGCATCGCCGCGAAGGATTTCGGATCGTCCGGTGCCCCCCAGTTCCCCTGCCCGTCGACCAGCGGGTAACGGTAAGAGAACGGCTGCGCCATCAGCACCATCGCTTCATAGCAGGCGCTGTCGCCGTGCGGATGGTATTTACCCAGCACGTCACCGACTGTACGGGCGGATTTTTTAAATTTGGCGCTGGCATTCAGCCCCAGTTCGGACATCGCGTATACGATGCGACGCTGAACGGGTTTCAAACCATCGCCAATAAACGGCAACGCCCTGTCCATGATGACGTACATGGAATAGTTCAGATAGGCGTTTTCCGTGAATTCATGCAGCGCCAGGCGCTCTGCCATATCGCTCATTAATCGTGGTTCCTCAACTTTGTACCCCTCTATTGAAGGGCAATATTGCCGCAGATACTACCCTATCTGGCGTGTTGAGTCACAAAGAAAAGGGCCGCGAATGCGGCCCTGATGGGGATTACTTAGCAACTTTGGTAATCTGTTTCACGTCGATTTCAACGGAGTTCCAGTCTTTATCCACCTCACCCTGGATTTCAACCACATCCTGCGGTGTGACGGTTACGCCGTTCCAGCGCTTGTGATCGATATCCACATTCACCGTGCCGGTCGCATCTTTAAACACGTACAGGTCGTCGGAAATACGCTCAACGATGTTCCCGCGCAGGGTAACCCAGGTGTCATCACGCAGTGATTTGGCGCTTTCTACCGTCGTGCTGCTACCGTTCGGGCCGACAAATCCGCCGTTTTGGCTCTGCGTGGTGGTTGTCGTTGGCCCAGAGAAGCCGCCCTGCTGAGCTGCCAGAACAGGTGCGGAACACAGTGCCATTACGGCAACCATTGCAGCTAATTTTTTCATCGTCATGTCTCCCTTTCATGTTGGTTTACGACTATTAAATAAGTTAATCCTTAACAAGTTCTTAAGGCAAAAAAAGATACTTTTTTTGCTGTACAGAGACTGTAGCCACAGGTTTACTGACTGCAAATGAGTTATCGCAGGGATGAACATATGCGTATTTTACTGATCGAAGATGACACGTTGATTGGCGATGGCCTGAAAACAGGTCTGAGTAAAATGGGTTTCAGCATCGACTGGTTTACCGAAGGTCGCCAAGGGAAAGAAGCACTCTACAGCGCACCTTATGATGCGGTAATCCTCGACCTGACGCTGCCAGGCATAGACGGACGGGACATTTTGCGCGAATGGCGAGCCAACGGAAAGCAGGAGCCTGTGCTGATTCTGACCGCTCGCGACGCGCTGGCAGAACGCGTAGAAGGCCTGCGCCTGGGCGCAGATGACTATCTGTGCAAACCCTTTGCGCTGATCGAAGTTGCCGCCAGACTGGAGGCACTGGTACGTCGTGCCAGTGGCCAGGCCAGCAACACATTGTGCCATGGCCAGGTAACGCTCGATCCCGGCGCGCTGGTCGCCACGGCGGCGGGTGAACCTTTGTCACTCAAACCTAAAGAGTTCGCGCTGCTGGAACTGCTGATGCGCAACAAAGGTCGCGTCCTGCCCCGCAAACTGATTGAAGAAAAACTGTATACCTGGGACGAAAATGTCTCCAGCAATGCGGTTGAGGTCCACGTCCATCACTTACGCCGTAAGCTCGGCAGCGACTTTATCCGTACCGTGCATGGCATTGGCTATACCCTGGATGACGCATGAAACTCACACAACGCCTCAGCCTGCGAGTCAGGCTAACGCTTATTTTTCTGATTCTGGCATCAGCAACCTGGGCCGTATCCAGTTTTGTGGCCTGGAGGCAGACTACCGATAATGTCGATGAGCTGTTTGATACGCAGCTGATGCTGTTCGCCAAGCGGCTTAGCACGCTGGATATCAGCGATGTCACCACCTCAAACAATATGGCCCGCACGCCAAAAAAACTGAAACATGGCCATATTGATGACGACGCACTGGCGTTTGCCATCTACTCCACCGACGGCAAAATGGTGCTACACGATGGCGACAATGGCCAGGATATTCCCTACAGCTACAGCCGGGAGGGGTTTAGCGACGGCCAACTCAGGGGCGACAACGATTCCTGGCGCTTCCTGTGGCTGAATTCCGCTGATGGAAAATATCGCATTGTGGTGGGCCAGGAGTGGGAATACCGGGAGGATATGGCGCTGTCGATCCTTACCGCACAGTTAACCCCGTGGCTGGTTGCGCTGCCGCTGATGTTTCTGATCCTGGTGGTCATGCTGAGTCGCGAACTCAGGCCGCTAAAAAAACTGGCGCAAGCTCTGCGCTGGCGCGCCCCGGAGTCAGAAGAACCGCTCGACCCGAAAGGTGTGCCAAGCGAAGTGCGCCCGCTGGTTGAATCGCTTAATCAGCTGTTTACCCGCATCCACTCTATGATGGTCCGCGAACGGCGCTTTACCTCTGACGCCGCTCACGAGCTGCGCAGTCCGTTGACCGCGCTGAAGGTGCAAACCGAAGTGGTGCAACTGTCAGACGACGACCCGCAAACGCGGGAAAAAGCGCTGGTGCAGCTGCATGCGGGAATTGAACGCGCCACCCGACTGGTCGATCAGCTCCTGACGCTTTCGCGCCTCGACTCCCTCGATAATCTTCAGGATGTGGCAGAAATCTCGCTGGAGGAGCTACTGCAATCCGCGGTGATGGATATCTACCACCCGGCCCAGCAGGCGCACATTGACGTACGTTTGCAGATTAACGCGCACAATATCACGCGTACAGGACAGCCGCTGTTGCTGAGCCTGATGGTACGAAATCTGCTGGATAATGCCATTCGCTACAGTCCGCAGGGGAGCATTGTGGAAGTGACGCTCAACGCCCGTAACTTCAGCGTCAAAGATAACGGTCCTGGCGTTGCGCCAGAGGTACTTACACACATCGGTGAACGCTTTTATCGTCCACCGGGACAAAGCGTGACCGGCAGCGGTCTCGGTCTGTCGATTGTCCGTCGTATCGCAACACTGCATGGAATGTCAGCCTCGTTCGGCAACGCTCCGGAAGGTGGCTTTGAAGCAAAAGTCAGTTGGTAATTGCGTTATTGTTGCTCATATAGCAAAAGACTTTGCACATTTTGCTAATTTCACCGTACCGCTGGTGGGAGTAAAATCGTCCTCAAACGTATTTCCTTGAGGACACAAAATGAGCAACATTCTGATTATCAACGGGGCGAAAAAATTCGGCCATTCTAATGGTCAACTGAATGACACCCTGACCGAGGTCGCGGACGGTATCCTGCGCGACCTCGGGCATGATGTTAAAGTCGTACGCGCAGACAGCGATTATGACGTAAAAGCAGAAGTGCAGAATTTCGTCTGGGCCGATGCGGTTATCTGGCAGATGCCAGGCTGGTGGATGGGCGCACCGTGGACCGTGAAAAAATACATCGATGACGTGTTTACCGAAGGTCACGGTACGCTGTACGCCAGCGACGGCCGCACACGTTCAGATGCCTCAAAAAAATACGGCTCCGGCGGGCTGATTCAGGGCAAAAAATACATGCTGTCCCTGACCTGGAACGCACCGATGGAAGCCTTCACTGAAAAAGACCAGTTCTTCCATGGCGTTGGCGTTGATGGCGTCTATCTCCCGTTCCATAAAGCAAACCAGTTCCTGGGAATGGAAGCGCTGCCGACCTTTATCACCAATGACGTGATTAAAATGCCGGACGTCCCGCGTTATATCGCAGAATATCGCAAGCATCTGACCGAAATTTTTGGTTAACTGGTAACCTGGAATTAGAAGGAGTTAACCATGCTTACCGTTATTGCAGAAATCCGTACACGTCCAGGTCAACATCACCGCCAGGCGGTACTGGATCAGTTTGCCAAAATCGTTCCGACCGTACTGAAAGAAGAAGGCTGCCACGGCTATGCGCCGATGGTGGATCACGCCGCAGGTGTGAGTTTTCAGACCACAGCGCCAGATTCAATCGTGATGGTTGAGCAGTGGGAAAGCATCGCGCATCTTGAAGCGCATTTGCAGACCCCGCATATGAAAGCCTACAGCGAAGCCGTGAAAGGTGACGTGCTGGACATGAATATTCGTATTCTGGAGTCGGGCATTTAAGATTGTCGATTTGCCGGGTGACGCTTAGCTATCCGGCATAAATCGCTTCGTCAGATGAGAGCCGGATAAGGCATTTTACGCCCGTCTCCGGCTTTTTTACATGCAATTACCCTTCGAGATCCGCCAGGTCGCCTTTCTCTTGCAACCAGTTACGACGATCTTCAGAACGCTTCTTGGCCAGCAGCATATCCATCATTGCGTTGGTACGCTGATCGTCTTCATCATCGATAATGAGCTGCACCAGGCGACGGGTGTTCGGATCCAGCGTAGTTTCACGAAGCTGCATCGGGTTCATTTCACCCAGACCTTTAAAGCGCTGCACGTTCGGCTTGCCTTTCTTGCGCTTTAACTGCTCCAGTACGCCCGCTTTCTCTTCTTCCGTCAGCGCGTAATACACCTCTTTACCGAGGTCGATACGGTATAACGGCGGCAGCGCCACGTAGACGTGACCGTGTTTCACCAGCGTGCGGAAGTGCTTCACAAACAGCGCGCACAGCAGCGTAGCGATGTGCAGGCCATCGGAGTCCGCATCCGCCAGGATACAGATCTTGCCGTAGCGCAATTGGCTCAGATCGTCGCTGTCCGGATCGATACCGATCGCCACGGAAATATCGTGAACCTCCTGCGAAGCCAGCACTTCATCGGAAGAGACTTCCCAGGTATTGAGGATCTTACCTTTCAGCGGCATGATCGCCTGATATTCACGATCGCGCGCCTGCTTGGCCGATCCGCCCGCGGAGTCACCTTCGACAAGGAACAGTTCGGTGCGATTAAGATCCTGTGCGGTACAGTCCGCCAGTTTACCCGGCAGCGCCGGACCGCTGGTCAGCTTTTTACGCACTACTTTTTTCGCCGCACGCAGACGACGCTGCGCGCTGGAAATCGCCATCTCAGCCAGCAGTTCGGCTGACTGCACGTTCTGGTTCAACCACAAACTGAATGCATCTTTCACCACGCCAGAGACGAATGCCGCACACTGACGCGAAGAGAGGCGCTCTTTGGTTTGTCCGGCAAACTGCGGATCCTGCATTTTTACCGACAACACATAAGCACAGCGATCCCAGATATCTTCCGCCGACAGCTTCACGCCACGCGGCAGGATGTTACGGTATTCGCAGAACTCGCGCATCGCATCCAGCAGTCCCTGACGCAGACCGTTAACGTGCGTACCGCCCTGCATGGTTGGGATCAGGTTCACATAGCTTTCGGTCAGCAGCTCGCCGCCTTCCGGCAGCCAGAGCAGCGCCCAGTCCACCGTCTCCGTCTCACCGCTGAAATTACCGATAAACGGTTTTTCCGGAAGTGTCGGTAGGCCATTCACCGCTTCGCTCAGATAGTCATTCAGACCATCCTGGTAGCACCAGCGCTGCTCGCTGTTGTTGACCTCATCCTTAAAAGTGATCTCAACGCCTGGGCACAGTACCGCTTTTGCTTTCAGTACGTGCGTTAAGCGCGAAACAGAAAAACGCGGGCTGTCAAAGAAGCTTTCATCCGGCCAGAAGTGCACGCTGGTCCCGGTATTGCGTTTGCCGCAGGTACCGACAACCTGTAAATCCTGCACTTTATCGCCATTCTCAAACGCGATGTTGTATACCTGCCCGTCGCGGCGCACGTTCACTTCCACACGTTTGGACAGGGCGTTAACAACGGAGATACCCACACCGTGCAGACCACCGGAGAACTGGTAGTTCTTGTTAGAGAACTTGCCGCCCGCGTGCAGACGACAGAGGATCAGCTCAACCGCCGGAACGCCTTCTTCAGGGTGAATATCTACCGGCATGCCGCGTCCGTCATCAATGACTTCCAGAGACTGGTCGGCATGTAAGATCACGTCCACGCGTTTTGCGTGGCCCGCCAGTGCTTCATCCACACTGTTATCAATCACTTCCTGCCCAAGATGGTTCGGACGGGTCGTATCGGTGTACATCCCAGGGCGACGGCGTACCGGCTCAAGCCCAGTGAGTACCTCAATGGCATCAGCGTTATAAGTTTGCGTCATGGTTTAAATAAGCAATTCGAATTGATCGTCAGAAACTGTGCAGTCCAAGGAAATCGACAATCGGGTTGAAATAATCTTCGAAGCCCGTGAATGCGTGGTTTCCGCCCTCAATAACTGTCTGACGGCAGGAGGCGTAATACGCCACCGCCTGGCGGTAGTCCAACACTTCATCGCCCGTTTGTTGGAGCAGCCAGATCAAATCCGGCGCTTCCAGCGGGTCAATCTGCATGACTTTAAGATCGTAAATATGGCGTGACTCTAGCACATATTGCTGCCCCGTGTAGGGGTTCTCGTTTTGACCGAGATAGTCGACCAGCAGTTCATAAGGCCGTACGGCAGGGTTCACCACCACTGCCGGCAGCATAAAACATTGCGACAGCCAGGTGGCGTAATAGCCGCCTAAAGAGGAACCGACAATCCCCAGCGACTCTCCGCCGTGTTCAAGAATGATCGATTCCAGCATCTCTGCGGCTTGCGCAGGATACGGAGGTAGCTGCGGCACGATCATCTCAACGTGCGGGTGGTGTTCCGCCAGCCAGTTTTTCAGTAAACACGCCTTCGCCGAACGAGGAGAGCTATTAAATCCGTGAAGATAGAGAAGCGTAGACATCAGTAGCCTTCTGAAGCGGTATCAGGGTGGAACCGATTACCCTGCAGACGACGTACCTGAGTCTGCAACGTCCCGTCGGCAAAAAGCTCCAGCGTCCGCCAGCCTGGGCTGATGGTATCCAATGTGAAGTTGGAACAGTGCGGTTTAAATTGCACACAGGTCGACGGCGTCGCCAGCAGACGGCGACCGTTCCAGTCCAGATCCAGTTCCTGATGAATATGCCCGCACAATAGATACCTGGCGCGAGGATAATTCACCAGCACGTTATCCAGCTCAGCGGCATTACGCAGACTGTGCTGATCGAGCCAGCTGCAGCCCGCAGGCAGAGGATGATGATGCAGAAGCAGCAAGGTATTACGCTCTGGCGCATCAGCAAGTTTACGCTCCAGCCATTCGAGCTGGAATTCACTTAACTCACCGTGGGGAACGCCGAACACCTGGCTGTCCAGCAACAATATTTGCCACTGTTCGCCAATGAAAACGCGTTTGGCCGGGGAAATGCCCGCATCCTGCAGCGCGCTGTACATTGCCGGCTGAAAATCGTGATTACCCGGTAGCCAAACGCAGGGCGCACGAAAACTTGCGATGCCCTCAGCAAAATGCTGATAAGCCGCAGCGGATTGATCCTGCGCCAAATCACCCGTCGCGACGATCAGATCGTACTCAGGCGACTCTGCATGTATTGCATCCAGTACGGATTGATAGCTGTCCCAGGTGTTCACACCCAGCAGCGTTTCATGCTTTTCGGCAAACAGGTGAGTATCTGTAATTTGTAAGATCCTGACTCTGGCCTCACCAGCCAAAGGAAGGGTTAACAGGCTTTCCAAATGGTGTCCTTAGGTTTCACGACGCTAATAAACCGGAATCGCCATCGCTCCATGTGCTAAACAGTACCGTAACCAGTCGGCCAAAAACTGATTAATTTGATGCTTTTCGTCGCGTTGATGCAACTTTTTATTTGGATAATCATACCGCGCTTTGAAGCGAAAGATCTGCTGACTTGAACACACTTCAGCCACCCTTGCGTCATGATACAGGCGCACGGTCAATGAAGGCAGGCTCCAGTATGTGACGGCCGGTGCCGTTTGTTCGATCGCAACAAGCGTAGTGTATCGGGTCGATTCCACGATCGTTAACCGATATTGTGCGTTTGCTACCTGATAGCTCACTGTTTCACCGGCTGCATCATTACGTGGCAGCAGGCGGCGCAATTGCGAATAGTTGGTTTCGCACAGACGCATCATTTCAGGGAAGTCAGGTGTGTAACGCTTCATTTTTTCCACTCAGTTTTTAACTCTTGATAGTGCAGCTGTAACCATTGCAAGGCGATGACAGACGCTGCGTTGTCGATTTTCCCCTCTTCTACCCATTGGTAAGCCTGTTCCCGGCTTACCACATGAACACGAATATCTTCGTTTTCATCAGCCAGACCATGGATCCCGCTCGCGGTCGTGGCGTCCACTTCGCCGACTAAAATAGACAGGCGCTCACTGGTGCCACCCGGGCTTGCCAGATAGCTCAGAACTGGCTTCGTCCGTTTAACTTCCAGCCCGGCCTCTTCCATTGCTTCACGACGGGCTACATCTTCAACGGTTTCGCCCTCTTCGATCATCCCGGCCACCATTTCCAGTAACCACGGGCTTTCGCTGGTATCAAATGCCGCGATACGGATCTGCTCGACCAGCACAACTTCATCTCGCTCAGGGTCAAAGGGTAGCAAGACTGCCGCATGTCCGCGCTCAAAAATTTCGCGCGTTACCTCGCCGCTCATCCCCCCGTTAAACAGGCGATGGCGAAACCGATAAAGATCCAGTGAAAAAAAACCGCGGTATAGCTTTTCTCGTGCAATAATTTCTACATCATTTTTAGTGAAAGTCATTGGCAAGTTGTCTGGTTTACTCATTGTGCTGTCCTGAAACCAATAGTGATTAAAATGTGAATTTCAAGGTCGTTTGACTGATGTTTGAACGCCCTTGTGTTAAATTGATGCAAATTAACGCCGTATGGCACGTAACGCCAACTTTTTGAAGTGGCGGATTCTGCTAGAATCAGCAAATATTTTTACAATTTGATCAGCGCTAAATACTGCTTCACAACAAGGAATGCAAATGAAGAAATTGCTCCCCATCCTTATCGGCCTGAGCCTGTCGGGGTTCAGTACTTTGAGCCAGGCAGAAAACCTGATGCAGGTTTATCAGCAAGCACGCCTGAGCAACCCGGAATTGCGTAAATCCGCCGCCGATCGCGATGCTGCATTCGAAAAAATTAACGAAGCGCGTAGCCCATTACTGCCGCAACTGGGTTTAGGTGCCGATTACACCTACAGCAATGGCTACCGTGATGCAAATGGCGTCAACTCCAACGCCACCAGCGCATCTTTGCAGTTAACTCAGTCTATTTTTGACATGTCTAAATGGCGTGCCCTGACGCTGCAAGAAAAATCAGCAGGCATTCAGGACGTGACCTATCAGACCGATCAGCAAACGCTGATCCTGAATACCGCCACGGCCTATTTTAACGTACTGAACGCAATTGACGTGCTTTCTTATACCCAGGCACAGAAAGATGCGGTCTATCGTCAGTTAGATCAGACCACTCAGCGTTTTAACGTTGGCCTGGTTGCCATCACTGACGTACAAAACGCCCGCTCACAATACGATACTGTACTGGCGAACGAAGTTACCGCGCGTAACAATCTGGATAACGCGGTAGAACAGCTGCGCCAGGTAACCGGTAACTACTACCCGGAACTGGCTTCACTGAACGTTGATGGTTTTAAAACCAACAAACCGCAGGCGGTAAACGCGCTGCTGAAAGAAGCAGAAAACCGCAACCTGTCGTTATTGCAGGCCCGCTTGAGCCAGGATCTGGCACGTGAGCAGATTCGTCTGGCGCAGGATGGTCATTTACCGACTCTGGACCTGACCGCCTCTACCGGGGTATCTGACACCTCGTACAGCGGGTCTAAAACCAACAGCTCCCAGTATGACGACAGCAACATGGGCCAGAACAAAATCGGTCTGAGCTTCTCGCTGCCGCTGTACCAGGGCGGAATGGTTAACTCGCAGGTGAAACAAGCGCAGTACAACTTTGTTGGCGCGAGTGAACAGCTGGAAAGCGCACACCGCAGCGTGGTGCAGACCGTTCGTTCTTCGTTCAACAACATTAATGCGTCTATCAGTAGCATTAACGCGTACAAACAAGCGGTTGTCTCTGCACAAAGTTCTTTGGATGCGATGGAAGCCGGCTATTCCGTAGGTACACGTACCATTGTGGATGTGTTGGATGCCACCACCACGCTGTACAACGCCAAGCAGCAACTGGCGAATGCGCGTTATACCTATCTTATCAACCAGTTAAACGTCAAATCTGCGCTCGGTACGCTGAACGAGCAGGATCTGGTGGCACTGAATAATACGCTGGGTAAACCCGTATCCACGACCCCGGATTCGATCGCGCCGGAAAACGCGCAGCAAGATGCCGCGGCGGACGGTTATACGTCCAACAGCGCGACGCCTGCGGCGCAGCCGACAGCAGTACGTTCAACCAGCAGCACCGGCAACAACCCGTTCCGTAACTGATGCTGATGACGGGGCTTCGGCCCCGTCTGAACGTAAGACAACGTAAAGATCCGCCCCTTCTTCCGCATTCTCGCCTCTTACCGCTTCAATTTCGACCAGTCATCCTCTATTCTGAGCAGAGTTACCACTGGGTACTGGAAGACATAAATGAAACGGACAAAATCTATACATCACGCCTCGTTCCGCAAAAGCTGGAGCGCGCGCCATCTGACTCCTGTCGCCCTGGCAGTTACCGCTGTGTTTATGCTCGCGGGCTGTGAAAAGAGCGACGAAACGGTTTCGCTTTATCAGAACGCTGACGACTGCTCTGCGGCGAATCCGGGTAAAAGCGCCGAATGTACTACCGCGTTTAACAATGCGCTGAAAGAAGCTGAACGTACCGCACCAAAATACGCCACTCGTGAAGACTGTATCGCTGAATTCGGCGAAGGCCAGTGCCAGCAGGCTCCTGCGCAAGCGGGAATGGCACCGACCGGTGAAGGCCAGGCTCAGGCGCAGAATCAAAGCAGCGGCAGCTTCTGGATGCCGCTGATGGCGGGCTACATGATGGGCCGACTGATGGGCGGCGGAATGGGCGCTCAGCAACCGCTGTTCAGCTCGAAAAACCCAGCCAGCCCGGCTTACGGCAAATACACGGATGCCAGCGGTAAAAACTACGGTGCAGCAACGCCGGGTCGCACCATGACCGTACCGAAAACCGCTATGGCACCGAAACCAGCTACCACCTCTACCGTAACCCGCGGCGGATTTGGTGAGTCTGTGGCCAAACAGAGCACCATGCAGCGTAGCGCAAGCGGCACCACCACACGTTCAATGGGTGGCTGATCGTCATGGAAAGAGTCAGTATTGTTGAGCGCCCGGATTGGCGCGACAAAGCCACCGAATACGGTTTCAATTTTCACACTATGTACGGCGAGCCGTACTGGTGTGAAGACGCGTACTATAAGCTCACTCTTGCTCAGGTTGAAAAACTGGAAGAGGTCACCGCAGAGCTGCATCAAATGTGCCTCAAGGTGGTGGAAACGGTCATCGCCAGCGATGAGTTGATGACCAAGTTTCGCATTCCGAAGCATACCTGGGGCTTTGTCCGCCAGTCCTGGCAGACACAGCAACCGTCGCTCTATTCACGTCTCGATCTGGCGTGGGACGGCACGGGTGAACCCAAGCTTTTAGAAAACAACGCCGATACGCCAACCTCGCTGTACGAAGCCGCGTTTTTCCAGTGGATCTGGCTGGAAGATCAGCTCAATGCGGGCAACCTGCCGGAAGGCAGCGATCAGTTCAACAGTCTGCAGGAAAAACTGATCGAGCGTTTCACCGAGCTGCGTGAGCAGTATGGTTTTCAACTGCTTCATCTGACCTGCTGTCGTGACACGGTAGAAGATCGCGGTACGATCCAGTATCTGCAGGATTGCGCTGCCGAAGCTGAGATCGCAACAGAATTCCTCTATGTAGAAGATATTGGTCTTGGTGAAAAAGGTCAGTTCACCGACATGCAGGATCAGGTAATTGCTAACCTGTTCAAGCTCTATCCGTGGGAATTCATGCTGCGTGAAATGTTCTCCACCAAGCTGGAAGACGCTGGCGTTCGCTGGCTGGAACCGGCCTGGAAGAGCATTATCTCCAACAAAGCACTGTTGCCGCTGTTATGGGAAATGTTCCCGGACCATCCGAACCTGCTGCCAGCGTACTTCGCCGAAGACGATCATCCGCAGATGGATAAATTCGTCGTCAAACCGATCTTCTCGCGCGAGGGGGCTAACGTCTCCATCGTTGAGAACGGTAAAACGATCGAATCCGTGGAAGGACCGTACGGTGAAGAAGGCATGATCGTGCAGCAGTTCCATCAGCTACCGAAGTTTGGCGACAGCTATATGCTGATTGGCAGCTGGCTGATCAACGATCAACCAGCCGGGATCGGCATTCGTGAAGACCGCGCATTAATCACGCAGGATCTGTCACGTTTCTATCCGCATATTTTTGTCGAATAATTGAGAGAGCCGGGTGGTGACTTCGCCTTACCCGGCCTACGACGCGAACTTAATGCCCGATAAGCGCAGTGCCATCGGGCATTCATCATCCAACCTGCACCGACAACATACTTAAACTTCCCATCTCAATACCATCTACCGGGATCGTGACAGACTCTTTACCGTCCCAAGCCCCGAGTACATACAGCAGCGGCAGATAGTGATCCGGCGTCGGGTTCGACAACGATCCACCTTCATGATCGAGATAGTTCACCAATGGATGCTGATCAACCGGTCCCTGCCATGTCAGGTTTGCCTTAACATAGTCATTGAATGAAGTCGCCCACGGATAAGGCGTGTTCTCACCGTGCCAACGTGCAGTGCGCAGGTTATGCACCACGTTACCACTGGCCACCAGCATAATGCCCTCATCACGCAGCGCCGCCAGCTTACGGCCCATCTCAAAATGCCATGACGCGGGTTTGGTGCTGTCGATACTCAACTGCACCATCGGAATGTCCGCATTCGGATACATCTTGATCAGCACGCCCCAGGAACCGTGGTCAAAACCCCAGGCTTCTTTGTCCAGGGTCACAGGCACTGGAGCAAGTAAGTCAACCAGATGCTGCGCCAGTTCAGGCGAGCCTGGAGCCGGGTAATGGGTGTCATATAATGCTTGCGGAAAACCGCCAAAATCGTGGATCGTTTTGGGGGCTTCCATCGCTGTCACACCCGTTCCACGGGTGAACCAGTGCGCAGAGACAACCACAATGGCTTTCGGACGCGGCAACGTTTCCCCCAGTTGCTGCCAGGCACGGGTATAAACGTTATCTTCCAGAACATTCATCGGGCTACCGTGACCCAAAAACAATGCTGGCATACGAGTTGAAGACATGATGATATCCTTACTGAGGGAGTCATTTTGATACCACCACAATACGCTTATTCGGTTGATGAAGAACTCAGATAACCATGATGAAGATCATCAGTTATTTTGACGATCTAACCCGGACAGCAGATTGATAAGGAGTTTTATTTGTCGATGTCAGTACCTTTACTTCTGACTTTACTGGCAGGTGCCGCCACGTTTATCGGCGCATTTCTCGGCGTGTTAGGGCAAAAACCGTCTAACCGCGTTCTCGCCTTTTCTTTAGGCTTCGCCGCCGGGATTATGTTACTGATCTCCCTTATGGAGATGCTACCTGCTGCGCTGGCCGCTGAAGGTATGTCGCCAGTGCTGGGCTACGGAATGTTTATCGTCGGCTTACTGGGCTACTTTGGCCTGGACCGTCTATTGCCGCACGCGCACCCTCAGGATCTGGTACAAAAAACAACGCAGCCTCTACCCGGCTCTATTAAACGCACCGCGATTTTATTAACGCTCGGCATCAGCCTGCACAACTTTCCTGAAGGGATTGCGACGTTTGTTACCGCCAGTAGCAACCTTGAGCTGGGCTTTGGTATTGCCCTCGCTGTTGCATTGCACAATATTCCTGAAGGATTAGCGGTGGCGGGTCCCGTCTATGCCGCCACAGGCTCCAAACGTACGGCGATATTCTGGGCAGGGATTTCAGGTATGGCAGAAATACTGGGCGGCGTACTGGCGTGGTTAATTCTCGGTAGCCTTATATCACCAGTGGTGATGGCGGCAATAATGGCGGCTGTCGCAGGTATTATGGTGGCGCTGTCCGTCGATGAATTGATGCCGTTGGCAAAAGAGATCGATCCCAATAATAATACTAGTTTTTGGGGGGTATTTGGGAAGGTGGGGGAGGGGATTAAGCCCCGCCTTCTCCCGGCGGTTGGGGATCGGTAAATACAAAGGCGGGGGGCAACCCTCACAATTTACTCAATCCGCCGATCCAAGCACGACATTGA
>OBLO01001522.1_pt1 | contig 19980 bp, 18 predicted proteins | sample 1519401 | NCBI WGS metagenome assembly OBLO01 (sample SAMEA2602897, study PRJEB22501) | metagenome | reverse complement strand
GGGGGAGTCAAGCTCATTGCGTGGGGGCGAAAAAAGGTTTAGTCACACCCCCGGTTCCAAAAAAACGGTAAGGTTTTGAAGGGGGGGCGCGGGGGGGTTCTGGGGGCCAAAGAAAAAATCCCGCGCCTTGGCCCCCCGCCACTGGCGGGCGGGGGATCGGGGCCCGGACTTCAACGGAAGGGGTACGGGAGGCCTGTCTCCTGTACCCTCTGCCCCCGCCGCTGCGGTGTGGAGCGAACGCCGGACAAGGCGGCGGGCGTGTGCGCCATGCCCGCTTGGCCGGTGGCGGCACGGGCCATGCTGCACCAGTGGGAAGAGCCGTGTCTCGTGGGGGAACATGGCGCGGGCGCCGTGTTTTTCTCCGGGTGCAATCTCCGGTGCAAATTCTGTCAGAACGGCGTGATCTCTCAGGAGGGCTACGGCAAGCCCATCACCCCCCAGCGGCTCCGGGAGATTTTTGAGGAACTGGTGGAGCAGGGCGCGGCCTGCTTGGATCTGGTGACGCCCACCCATTTTACGGACGCGGTGCTGGAGGCCTTGGGCGAGGAGCGCTGGCCGGTGCCGGTGGTTTGGAACTGCGGCGGGTATGAATCCGTGGAGACCCTGAAACGCTTGGAGGGCCGGGTACAGGTGTACCTGCCGGACCTGAAATACGCCCTGACGGAGCCGGCCAAAGCGTATTCCGGTGCGGCGGATTACCCGGAGACGGCGAAAGCGGCCATTTTGGAGATGTTCCGCCAGACCGGGCCGTACAGAATGGAAAACGGCCAGCTGAGAAGCGGCGTTCTCATCCGGCATCTGGTGCTGCCGGGAGAACTGGAAAACACGAAGGACGTCATCGACTGGGTGGCGGAGACCTTCCGCCCCGGCGAGGTGCTGGTTTCTCTCATGAGCCAGTACACGCCCCAGCCGGGGGCCGAGGGCAAGCTGGCCCGGAGGGTGACAAAGGCGGAGTACCGGGCGGCGGAACGGTACATGGCAGATTGCGGCATTGCCGACGGCTTCACTCAGGAGCGCACCTCCGCCAAGGAGGAGTATACCCCGGATTTCCATTTGCAGGGGATTTGAGAAGATAGGACGGACGGGCCAAAATTTAGGGGGCCATAATATGAAAGTAAAAAAGCTGATCATTGTCCTTGCGCCACTAGGGATTCTGTTCGTTGTAATATGTGCGGTAGTATCTTTGACAAGACCATATTTTCCACCAAGACCAAAGAATACAACTCTGGAATTTTGGATATGTGACGATGTGTCATCCGTTGACTGGAACGGACATGATGAAATAACCGGCTGGATGGGTGCGCGGGAGTTTTTGGGAAAAGATTACCACATGAGCACGCAGGGGGGGAAACCCAATGTGCGGGTGTCCTATCTTCTGACCGCTTGGCCGGACTATGCCGATGATGGACAATATGTTACAACAATAGAAATAACCGACCCGGCTGTATTTGTATATGGACTAACAGTAGAATCGGAGCCTACAGAATTTGAGCGGGTGATGATGTCTATGGGATATAAAGTCGAATTGGCAGATAATAGCATTCAAAGAGCCGTTAGGGATGGGTTTACCTTTTCCATTTGTCGTGGCGATACTCCGAAGCTTGTTATTTCCGCAGAGGTAAGTAACCGCGAAGAGATTTGCTTTTGACTGAAAACGTCCAGCTTGCTGGATTCCACATAAAGAGCGCCCCTGTATGACGCAGCCATACAGGGGCGCTTTCCTATACGTTTCAGATGCCCAGCAGGAAAGAGGCGAAGCGGAAGTAGATCAGCAGGGAGAGGGCGTCCACGATGGTGGTGATGAAGGGAGAGGCCATCACCGCCGGGTCAAAGCCGATCTTTTTAGCCAGCAGCGGCAGCATACAGCCTACGATCTTGGCGGCGAACACGGTGCACACCAGCGTCAGGCAGATGACGGCGGCTACGGTGACGGTAATGGGATTGTGGAATACCATCCGGTCCAGCAGCATCAGCTTGACAAAGTTGGCCCCGGCCAGAACAGTGCCGCACAGCAGCGCCACCCGGCACTCCTTCCAGACCACCTGAATCAGGTCGGAAAATTCGATCTCGCCCAGAGACAGGCCGCGGATCACCGTGACGCTGGCCTGAGAGCCGCAGTTGCCGCCGGTGTCCATCAACATGGGGATATAGGCGGTGAGGATGGTGAAGGCGCTGAGGGCGTCCTCAAAGCTGGAGATGATCTGGCCGGTAAAGGTGGCGGAGACCATCAGCAGCAGCAGCCACGGAATACGGGATTTGAAGGTGTCAAAGGCACTGGTGCGGAGGTAGGGCTTGTCCGTCGGCAGCATAGCCGCCATCTTTTCCATATCCTCCGTGGTCTCTTCCTGCAAAACGTCGATGGCGTCATCGACGGTGACGATACCCACCAGGCGATTTTCCGTGTCCACCACGGGGAGGGCCAGAAAGTCGTACTTGCCTAAAGCACGGGCGGTCTCCTCCTGGTCATCCAGAGTCTGGACGCAGATGTAGTTCCGCTCCATGATGTCCCCGATGATGTCATCCTCCTCCGCCAGCAGCAGAGTACGGATGGAGAGGACGCCGATGAGGTGCCGCCAGTCATCAATGACGTAGCAGACGTTGATGGTCTCCTTGTCCGGTCCGGTCCGGCGGATGCGCTTCAGGGCGTCCTCCACCGTCATGGTCTCCTTCAGATCCACAAACTCCGTGGTCATAATGGAGCCGGTGGAGTCCTCCGGATATTTCAGAATTTCGTTGATGCTTTTGCGCATATCCGGGTCGGAGTGCTTCAGGATCCGCTTGACCACGTTGGCGGGCATTTCCTCCACGATGTCCACGGTATCGTCCAGATACAGCTCGTCCAGCACTTCCTTCAGCTCTGTGTTGGAAAAGCCCCGGATTAGCAGCTCCTGCTGGTCACTTTCCAGCTCCACGAACACCTCTGCCGCCTGCTCCTTGGGCAGCAGACGGAACAGCAGGGGCAGGGTCTTTTCATCGTCCAGATCGTCTGCCAGAATAGCGATGTCCGCAGGCTCCAGCGGCAATAGGAGGTCCCGCAGTTCTGTATATCGTTTTCGGTTCACCAGATCCTCAATTTTTTCGACCAGTTCCCCACGGCTTTCCATTTCAAACATAGCGTGACCTCCTTTCCGGGCCTTCCGCCCGGTATTTCTGCATGGCGCGGAGCAAAATAAAAGACCTCGCCGCGTCCCATTCCGGTGCGGTGAAGTCCTGCTTCCAGGAGCGTCTCAGAGGACAGCATCCCTACCGTTCAAGCTTTAGCTTCACAGGGCGGTGAAATCGCGTTAGATGATACCTTGTTGTTCGATATCGCCTGTTCAAACCCTCTCATGATGTCTCCATCACTCCGCGGCAGCGATCCATATCCCTGTGGTAGCCTTACCTACCGGAACTCTATGCGGTTGTCATTTGATAACACATTTATAGTATGCCAAAAAACAGGCGCTGTCAACCCGGACGGACGAAAAAATTTCACAGAACCAGGAGAGCGGCCATCTGGCCGGTCTCCCGGATTCAGTTCAGACTGTTTTCGCTCTGCTGAAACAGCTTTCGCACCCGTTCCGCCGTGGCGGGGTGGTGTGTCAGCGCCGGGTCCTCTGCCAGCAGCCCGTCGGCGGCGGACTGCGCCTCCGCCAGCAGCCGGGTATCGCAGCCAAGGTCTGCCACCCGCAATCCCGGCAGACCATGCTGCCGGAGACCGAAGAAGTCGCCGGGGCCACGGAGCCGGAGATCCTCCTCGGCGATCTTGAAGCCGTCGGCGGTTTTCATCATGGCCTTCAGCCGCTGGCGGGTCTCGTCATTTTTATTGTCGGACACCAGGACGCAGTAGGATTGGTGCGCTCCCCGGCCCACCCGTCCCCGAAGCTGATGGAGCTGGCTGAGGCCGAAGCGCTCCGCGTTCTCCACCACCATCAGATTGGCGTTGGGTACATCCACGCCCACCTCGATCACGGTGGTGGACACCAGAATGTCCGTTTCCCCGGCGGCAAAGGCGGACATGACGGCATCCTTCTCTCTGGCCTTCATCTTGCCGTGGACAAAAGCCACCTTCAAGTCGGGGAAGATCTCCGTTTGCAGCTTTTGGGCGTATTCCGTCACGGCCTTCCGCTCGTCGGGCAGCTCGTCATTCTCGCTGACCATGGGGCAGACGATGTACACCTGCCGCCCGGCCTCCACCTGCTTGCGGATAAAGGCGTACAGCCGGGGGTGATAGGCGGAGGTGACGGCATAGGTTTCAATAGGCTTCCGTCCCGGTGGAAGCTGGTCGATGACGGACACATCCAGATCGCCGTACAAAATCAGGGCCAGCGTCCGGGGGATGGGCGTGGCGGACATGACTAAGGTGTGGGGATGCTCTCCCTTTTCTGCCAGCGCCGTCCGCTGGGCCACGCCAAAGCGGTGCTGTTCATCCGTCACCACCAACCCCAGGTCAGCGTAGGCCACGCCGCCGGAGATCAGGGCATGGGTGCCGATGGCGAAGTCGATCTCGCCGGTGGCCAGTTGGGCGGTGACGGAGCGTTTTGTTTTGGCGGGGGTAGAGCCGGTGAGCAGGGCGCAGCGGATATTCAGCCGTTCCAGCAGCGGGGCAAGGCCCCGGTAGTGCTGCTCTGCCAGCAGCTCCGTGGGGGCCATCAACGCCGCCTGATGGCCGTTTTTGATGCAGAAATACACGCAGGCGGCGGCCACCATCGTTTTGCCGGAGCCGACATCCCCCTGACAGAGACGGTTCATAGGCTTGCCGCTTTGCATATCGGCAATGGCTTCCTCTACACAGCGGCGCTGAGCGTCGGTGAGGGTAAAGGGGAGGGCGTTGTAAAACGGGGCCATATCCACCGGCTGAAACGGTTCCACGGAGACGGTCTCCCGCCGGGAGCGCAGCAGCTTCAATCCAATGGCGAAGAAAAATAGCTCCTCGAAAGCCAGCCGCCTCCGGGCAATGTCCAGCGCCTCCGGGGCCTCCGGGAAGTGGATGTTCTCGTAGGCATAATTCACCCGGCACAGCTGATGCGCCTGACGGACGCCGTCCGGCAGGCAGTCCGGCAGAATATCGGCGCAGCTGTCCAAACCCTGCCGGATGGCCCGGGACAACAGCAGCTGGCTGATCCCGGCGGTGAGGGGATAGATGGGCACGATGCGGCCGGTGTGCTCCCGCCGTCCCTCTGGCTCTACAATGGGACTTGCCATACTTTTCCGCAGAAGGCTTCCCTCCGCCCTGCCGTAAAAGGTGTAGGTCTCGCCTACCCGCAGTTGATTTTTCAGCCAGGACTGGTTGAAAAATGTCACATCCAGCGCACCGGTGTCGTCCACGGCCCGGACCTTCACCAAATCCATGCCCTTGCGGATGTGGGACAGCTTTGGCTCCGAGACGATCATGGCGGAGACGCAGGCCGGTTCGCCGGGGATGAGCTGGCTGATGGGCTTTATTTCCCGGCGGTCCTCATAGCGCCGGGGGAACCAGTTGATGAGGTCGCCCAGCGTGGCGATGCCCAGCTTGCCCAGAGATTTTGCCTTGGCCTCGCCAATGCCCTTGATGTACCGCACATCGGTGTTCAGATCCGCCATGCGCCCGCCTCCTTTCCGCAGTTTTCATAAGGCTATTATAAACGGCGGCGGCGGTTTTGAAAAGAGGGCAGAGAAAAGAACAGGGCTCCGCCGGAATTCCGGCGGAGCCTTGGCTTACAACAGCGCGGTATTCACATAGTCCACAAAGTGGTAGGTCAGGTCATTTTCCGTGACGGCCTCGCCGGTCCGCTCAATTTTCCAATTAGGGAGGGCGTCCAGATCGGGGAAAAAGGTGTCGGCATCCGATACGGTGCTGTCCACCCGGGTGACGGAGGCCCGCCGGCAGCGGCCCAGCAGCGCGGCGTAAATGCTGCCGCCGCCGATGAGCCAGACGTTTTCTTCATCTCCGGCCAGCGCCAGCGCATCCTCCGGCGTGGAGACAGTCTCGCAGCCCTCCCGGTGAAAGTCCGGGGACCGGGTGATGACGATATTCCGCCGCTTGGGCAGCGGCTTGCCGCCGGGGAAGGAATCCAGGGTCTTGCGGCCCATGATGACGGTGCCGCCGGTGGTCAGCGTGCGGAAGTGCTTCATGTCCCCCGGCAGGGAGAACAGCAGATCACCGCTCCGGCCAATGGCCCACTGTTTATCTGTGACAACGATGGCGTTCATGGCACGGCTCCTTAAATGGCAATGGGGATTTTGTCCTCGAAGGGGGCGGGGGTGTAGCCCTCCATCGTAAAGCTGTTCCGGGTGAAGGCATAGAAATCCGTCACGGAGGGGTCTATGGCGAACTTCGGCGCGGGGGCGGGGGTCTGGGTCAGCATTTTCTCCACGATGGGGACGTGGCGGTCGTAAATATGGGCGTCGGCGATGACGTGGACCAACTCGCCGGGCACAAGGCCGCTGACCTGAGCCATCATGTATACCAGCACGGCGTACTGCACCACGTTCCAGTTGTTGGCAGCCAGCATATCCTGGCTCCGCTGGTTCAAAATGGCGTTGAGCACGTTGCCGGAGACGTTGAAGGTCATGGAATAAGCGCAGGGGTACAGGTGCATCTCAGAGAGGTCGGCAAAGTTGTAGATGTTGGTCAAGATCCGGCGGCTGGCGGGGTTATGCTTCAAATCGTAGAGCACCCGGTCCACCTGATCCATGTCTCCCTCGGGATAGTGGTGTTTGACGGCCAGCTGATAGCCGTAAGCCTTGCCGATGGAGCCGGTCTCATCCGCCCACTGGTCCCAGATTCGGGCGTTGAGGTCATGGACGTTGTTGGACTTCTTCTGCCAGATCCACAGCAGCTCGTCCACAGCTGTTTTCCAGTAGGTCCGGCGGAGGGTCAGGATGGGGAACTCCTTTTGCAGATCGTAGCGGTTGACGATGCCGAATTTTTTGATGGTGTGGGCGGGCGTGCCGTCCTCCCAGTGGGGACGGACGTTCTGATCGGTGTCCCAGACGCCGTGGTCCAGGATCTCCCGAATGTTTTGCATAAAGACCTGATCGGCGTAGCTCATGACACATTCCTCCCAAATTTTCATTAACTCTACACAGTATAGCAAAGAATGAAGAGGAAAACAAGATGCTCCCACAGAGAATGTTGTATAGAAAAAATCGGAAAATCAATCACAGCTTTTCTACTGAAATAACGTTCATTCCTTGAAAAACAGCAAAAAGTGCTGTAAAATGAAATCGTAAACGAGAGGAGTGACAGTATGCTGGATCGCAGCGAGGTGGGCAAGCGGGGGTATCTGGACCGGGACTTCCGTCTGGTGCATCTGAAGGATTCTCTGGCCCAGAAGATCGACTACCATTACCATGAATTTGATAAGCTGGTGATCTTCCTCGGCGGAAAGGTGACCTACGTGGTGGAGGGCGTCACCTATTTCCTCAAGCCGTGGGACATCGTGCTGATCCAGCATAACCTGATCCACCGGCCCATCATCCACGCCGAGGAACCTTACGAGCGGGCGGTGCTGTGGCTGGGGCGGGACTGGATCGCCCAGCGCAGCGATCCTGGCGAGCCGCTGGACGCCTGTCTGGACAAGAGCCGGGAGCAGGGGTTCCACCTTCTGCGGACTGGGGAGGAGGGGCGTCTTGGCTACGCACGGTTCATCCAGCAGTTAGAGGAGGCTCTGCGGTCCGAGGAGTTCGGCGCCCGCCGTATGGCGGATACCCTGTGCCAGCAGCTCCTGATTCAGGTGAATCGGGATTTCCTCCGGGCCAACACTGCCCCGAATGAAACGGACAGCTACCATCTGGACCCCAAAATGGAGGAGATCCTCCGCTATATCGCCGCCAATCTGGGGGGAGACCTCTCCGTGGACGCGCTGGCGGCCCGTTTTTACATGAGCCGGTACTACCTAATGCACCGGTTCAAGGAGATCACCGGCTACACCGTCCACCAGTACACCGTACAGAAGCGGCTGCTGCGGGCAGGAGAGCTGATCCGGGAGGGCGTTCCGGTGATGAAGGCGGCGGAACAGGCGGGCTTTCCGGAGTATTCCACCTTCCTCCGGGCCTTTCAGAACACCTTCCATACCAGCCCGAAGAATTTTCGATAAGCGCGCCGTCTGTCTGCGTATACCGAAAGAGGATAATTGCCAACAAAATCAACGCCCCGCCATCCGGCGGGGCGTTGATCGTATATTGAATCGGAAGTTTAGGCCAGGAAGCCCTTCAGGATGCACTCCTCAGCTTCCTCGGGGGACAGACCCAGGGTCTCCAGCTTCAAAAGCTGGTCCCCGGCGATCTTGCCGATGGCGGCTTCGTGGATCAGCTGAGCCTCCGTGCTGTTGGCAACGATGGCGGGAATGGACTCGATGTGGGCATCATCCATGATGATGGAGTCGCACTGCACATGGCCGAAGCAAGCGGCGTTGCCCACCATCTTGGGATAGAACACCTGACGGGAGGTGCCCTTGGCCACGGACCGGGAAATCACCCGGCCACGGGCGCCCTCCCCATCCAGAGAGATCTCCATGTCGCTTTCTGCCACCTGATCACCGTGGGTCATGAGCCGCTCGGTGACCACGGCCTCAGCATCCTTGCCGCAGACGATCTTGGTTTCCCGCTTGGTGGAGTCGATGCCCCGGATCTGGACGGTCTCCATCTGGATGGTGGCGCCCTCTTCCAGATAGACAACGGTCTGGGGGTTCATGATGCGGCCGCCGGTGCCGTCGCCGTCACCGTAGTGCTTTTCCGTGTATTTTACATGGGAGTGCTTACCTACATAGAAGGTGTGGATACCGTCATGACGGCTGTCCTCTCCGCCGCAGTTGTGGATGCCGCAGCCCGCCACAATGTCCACATCACAGTTTTCACCGATGTAGAAGTCATTGTAAACCAACTCCTGAATACCGGGCTTGGTGATGATGACGGGAATGTGGCACTGTTCGCCCTTGGTCCCATCCTTGATGCGGATGTCAATGCCGGATTTGCCGTCGGTCTTGCCGGTGATCTGGATGTTCTCCGTGGACTGCCGGCCGTCGCAGCCGGTGTCCTTGCGAATGTTGAAGGCGCCTACCGGCTTGCCGATCAGGTCCGCGATTTTTTCCAGCAGCTCCCGATCTACCTGAGATTCCATCATAAGGCGTGTACCTCCTTGTTCAGTACCGGGCAGCCGCCCAGCGTGTCGGTCAGGATCCGGGGCAGGATCTCCTTCGGAGTGCCCCGGTGGCGGAGGGTGCCGTCACCCACCACGATGACTTCATCCGCCAAGGAAATAATACGCTCCTGATGGGAAATGATGATCATGGTGGCGCTGCCCTGACTGTGGATCTGCTCGAAGGTCTCCGTCAGCCGGGCGAAGGACCACAGGTCGATGCCTGCCTCCGGCTCGTCGAAGATCATCAGGTCGGCGTTCCGGGCCAGAATGGAGGCGATCTCAATGCGCTTGACCTCGCCGCCGGAGAGAGATACATCCACTTCCCGGTCCAGATAGTCATTGGCGCAGAGACCCACCTTGGTGAGGTACTGGCAGCACTTGTCCTTGGAAAGCTTGTCGTCGCCGGAGGCGATGGTCAGCAGGTCGCGGACAGTGATGCCCTTGAAGCGGGGGGGCTGCTGGAAGCCGTAGCTGATGCCCAGCTTGGCCCGCTCCGTAATGGTCATATGGGTGACGTCCTGCCCGTTCCAGAGGATCTGACCCTCAGTGGGCGTCACCAGACCCATGATGATCTTGGCCAGCGTGGTTTTGCCGCCGCCGTTGGGACCGGTAAAGACCACCAGCTTGTGATCGTCCACGGTCAGGGAAATGTCCTTCAGGATGCCCAGAGTCTCATCGGCTTCCCGAACGGAATAGCTGATATGTTTTAATTCCAGCATGGAAGGTCCTCCTTTATAGGGAAAGGAAAAATTTCCTGTCATTCTCATGTAGTATACCAAAAACACGGGGAAATATTGGTTGCAAAAGCAACAGAAATCGGTCGGAAGCGGCCGAAATCCGCATACTGTTATACCCTAACATATTTTACCCTACCTGTCAAAGGGTAAGGGGGAATTTTTCGGTAAAACCGGCACTTTTTTTCCGGGTCCGCATAGACTGGAGGGAAAAGGAGGGGGAGCCCATGGAACGAAATCTCCACGAGCCGGAGATCTACGATTTCCGGCAGCATGACCGGCTCTGGCAGCGGGTGGGCCCCGGGCTGGAGCCCTATCCGGAAACCACGGCGGAAGCAATGCCGCGAAGGGAGGAACTGCCGCCGGCGCAAGAGAGCCAGCTTCCCGGCGCGGAGCCGAACCCCTGCTGCATGGGCAGCGAGGCAAGGGAGCTTCTGGCGGTGCTGGAGGGATACATCGAGGAGGAACTGGAGGACCGGCGGCGCTATCTGGCGCTGTCCCGGCAGGCACCCTCGTGGGCGAGGCAGACCCTGCGGGATATGGCGGAGGAGGAGAACGGCCACGCCCGGCGGCTCATGGCGGCCCGGTATCTCATCACCGGCCAGCCCTACCGGCCCAATCTGGTGTGCGGCGTGTTCTGCCCGGGGCGTTGGGCGGAGGAACTGCGGCGAAGCTACCATGAGGAGGCGTGCGGCGGCCTGAACTATGCCCGGACGGCGGACGGCACCACGGATGTCTGCCTTGCCAAGCTGCTCAATGAACTGAGCGAGGACGAATACCGCCATGCGGAACGGCTCATGACATTGCTGGAGCGGAGCCTTGGGAGGCAGAGCGGCTGCTGAACGGAAGCGAGAAAGCGCCCTGGAGCCGGGAAAACAGCTCCGGGGCATTGCTTTTGCCCGGCGGCTTGTGCTATACTATCCTATTAGAATTGATCAGGATCGGAGGACCTTGTATGTATGATGAATTGACGGCAGTGGATATTCAGAAAATGCAGGAGGAGATCAACTACCGGGTCCGGGAACTGCGTCCCCAGCTCATCGAGGAGGTTCAGACCGCCCGCGCCTTCGGGGATCTCAGCGAGAATTATGAATATAAATGCGCCAAGCAGGCGAAAAACCGCAATGACAGCCGCATCCGCTATCTGGAACGGATGATCCGCACCGCCAAGGTCATCGAGGTAAAGGAGACGGCGGACGCCGTGGGACTGTTCGACACCGTGACGGTCTATAACGAGATGATGAAGAGGGAAATGATAGTCCGCATCGTCACCACCCTGCGGCAGGACGCCTTAAAGGGACTCATCAGCAAGGAATCCCCTGTGGGACAGGCCCTCATGGGCCGCCGGACCGGGGAGCGGGTGGAGGTCGCCGTCAGTCCGGAGATGAAATATACTTTGGAGATCCGAAAGATCGAAAAGGGTTCGGATGACGAGAGCCTGGACATCAGCAGCTACTGAGCCGAGTCCGGGCCGACAGGATGCCGGATCGGAGGATTTCCGGCGGTTTTGCGGAAAGACTATTGAAATACCGGCTTTCTTGCCGTAAAATAGGGAGAAAGATAGAATCAGAGACTGTCAATAAAGTGGTAAATTCTCCGCAACGGTAAGGTAGGGCAGCCGTTAGCGGCTCCGCCGCTTTACGGATGCCGCATACCCCTTGCGGGTGAAGGGTGTGCGCGGGACTACGCCCGCAGGCGTGTTTCGGAGCGCAACCGCCGCAAGGCGGCTCTTAGCGCGGAGATAACCCAAGAAGGGATACACCGTCGGCTCAAGCCAATCAGCGGATACTGCATATCCGCTGATTGGGAGTTTTCCTCGAAACAGGCTCGCTTGATCCGCCACCGGCGGCGTTTCGCCTGTTTCCCTGCGCCATTAAAATCCTAAATTTTCAGAACTTTTATAAAGTTCTGAAAACTTGCTCAGCGGGGAGAAAAGACTTTTTTGACACGCTGAGTTAGAATCTGATGAGGAGGATCTCACCATGCGCGTCATCACCGGCTCTGCCAGGGGCCGCCGTCTGAAGGAATTAGAGGGGATGGAGACACGGCCCACCACTGACCGGGTGAAGGAAGGGCTGTTCAACGTCCTGCAATTTGATATTGAGGGCCGTAAGGTCCTGGACCTGTTTGCCGGCACCGGCCAGCTGGGCATCGAGTGCCTCAGCCGGGGCGCGGCTTCCGCTGTGTTTGTGGACCGGCGGCCGGATGCGGCAGCTTTGACCCGCGAAAACCTGAAGCTCTGCGATCTGACGGACCGGAGCCGGGTAGTGGCCGGGGATTCCATGGAATTTCTCAAGGCCGCCCGGGAAAAATACGACCTGATCTTTCTGGACCCGCCCTATGAGACGGAACTGCTGGAGACGGCCATCGCCCATATTGCCCGCCATGACCTGCTGAACGTTCACGGCATGATGATCGCGGAGCATCCGGTGGACAAGGTCCTGCCGGCCCTGTCCGCACCCTACCGCATGGGCCGGACCTACCGGTACGGCAAAATCGCTGTCACCATCTACCACCGGGACGGAGACGAGGGGGCGCAGGTATGAGGATCGCAGTCTGTTCCGGCAGCTTTGACCCCATCACGCTGGGACACATGGATATTATTCGCCGTACGGCGGCCTGCTTCGATCAGGTGTATGTCTGCGTCAGCCCCAATGCAGAAAAGCGGGGCCAGATGTTCACCCCGGAGCAAAAGCTGAAGCTTGTGGAGGCGGCGGTTTTAGAGCTGCCCAACGTAACGGCGGAGCTGTACGGCGGCCTGCTGGCCGATTTCGCCGCGGAGCGGAAGGCTACTGCCATCGTCCGGGGCATCCGGACCCAGAGCGATTTCGACACGGAGTATCAGCAGGCCATGGTGAACCGGGGCCTGCATCCGGGGCTGGAAACGCTGCTGCTGCCCGCGGACCCGGCGTACATCTATTTGAGCTCCACCGTGGCAAGGGAGATGATCCATTATCATCAGCCCCTTGATAAGTACCTGCCCAAGGCGATCCTGCCCCTGATCCGGGACTGGACGGAACAACGATAAGGAGAATGCGTTATGGCTGAAAACGATGTAAACCGTTTAATTGATATGCTGTATGAACGGGTCGAGGACGCCAAGTCCCCCGCCCTGAAGCCCAACCTCAGCATGGTGGACCGGGACGAGGTGCTGGATCTGCTGGACGAGCTGCGGAACCAGCTTCCTGTGGAGCTGAAGCGGGCTCAGGAGCTGCTGGCCGCCCGGGAAAAATTTGTGGACGAGGCCAAGCGGGACGTGGAGCGGATGATGCGTCAGGCGGATCTGGAGGCCAAGAGCAAGGTTTCTGATAGCGAGGTGCTCTATGCCGCCAAGGAGAAGGCCCGGAAGATCATTGCCGACGCGGAGGATCGCTCCCGCCAGCTCTGTCAGGTGGCAAATGAGTACGCAGAGGATGCTCTGGCCCGGACGGAGGAGGCTGTACAGGCCGCACTGACCGAGGTGAAGCAGTCCCGGTCCGCATTCCGGGCCGCTTCCGCCGCCAAGCTTCAGGAACAGCGGGAAAAGCTGGAGGCAGAAAGAAAGACTGCGGAAGAGGCAGAGAATTGACGTGCTGTCCGCCGCAATGCAAGCGGACGAAACACATAGGAACAAGTATAGTCGGTGTGGAAAAGATGGTTGACCATAACGGAGACTGTCTGTCGTAAAAAAGGGGATTTGCGGGAAAATTCGTTAAAAATGACGAAAAAGGACCTGCAACTTTTTCTGAAAACTCTATATTCAGCGCAACTTGCGTTCTAAAAAAGAATGACAACACAAGATATTGTGTTGTCATTCTTTTTGATTTTACGTAAACCAATCGGCAACGATGGAACAATTGTTTGAAAACGGTGAATTATTCCTGACTTTTGGCAAAAAGTGGCCTGTTTTCAAGGGTTTGCGTCGGAAAAAAATACTTGCAATCCCCCTTGAAATCGCTTATACTCAGGGTGTGTGGTGGGGAAAAGTGGGGAAGATGTGAATAACAGTGCCACATTGGACCACGAAAACCCAAAAAGTAGGAAAGGAGGGCACCGCTATGGCCAGACTCATGGGCAAGTCCAATAACACCATTGACTCCAAGGGCCGGCTGGTGATCCCCTCCAATATGCGGGAAGCACTGGGAGACCGGTTTTATATCACCATCGGCGCCCAGCACTGCCTGACCATTTACCCCGAGGCCAAGTGGAACCAGATGTCCGAGGATATGGACGAGTTGCCCTACACCGAGGCCCGGGCACTGACGCTGCTGTATGCCAACGCTGTGGAGTGCGAGCCTGACGGTCAGGGCCGCGTTCTGATCCCCGCTGCCCTGCGGAACTACGCAAACCTGAAAAAAACCGCCACAATCGTTGGCATGAACGCCTTTGCCGAGATCTGGGATTCCGCCACCTGGACGGAGCGGGAACGCCAGATGCTGGAAGAGGACGATATGGCCGCCGCCATGGACGCCTTGGCGCGGGCCCGTCGGAATCGGAGCTGAGCTATGGAATTTACCCACAAGCCCGTTTTGCTGGCCGAGTGCATCGAAGCGCTGCATATCCGGCCGGAGGGAATTTATGTGGACGGCACACTGGGCCGTGCGGGGCACTCAAGAGAGATCGCCCAAAGGCTCACCACCGGCCGGCTGGTGTGCATTGACCGGGACCAGGCCGCTATCGACGCGGCCCAGGAGCGGCTGGCCCCCTGGATGGACCGGGTGACGCTGGTCCACAGCAATTTCGACCGGGTCAGCGAGATTTTGGCGGAGTTGGACATTCCCGGCGTGGACGGTATGTTATTTGATCTTGGAGTATCCTCTCCTCAGCTGGATGACGCGTCCCGTGGATTTTCCTATATGCATGACGCACCGCTGGACATGCGGATGGACGCCACCGCCCCTCTCACCGCTTATGATGTGGTAAACACCTGGAGCTACGAGGAGCTGCGTCGCATTTTGTTTGAGTACGGCGAGGAGCGCTACGCCCCCGCCATTGCGAAAAGAATCGTACAGGCCCGGGAGACCGCGCCGGTCCAGACTACATTGGAACTGGCGGAGCTGATCCGCTCTGCCATGCCTGCCGCCGCGCTCCGGGAGAAACAGCACCCGGCCAAGCGGAGCTTTCAGGCCATCCGCATTGCCGTCAACGGCGAGCTGGACGCCCTGCCGCCCATGCTCAGCGGAGCCATCGACCACCTGAACCCCGGCGGCCGGCTGGCCGTCATTACCTTCCATTCTCTGGAGGACCGCATTGTGAAGCGGGCCTTTCAGGATGCCGCCAAAGGCTGCACCTGTCCGCCGGAATTTCCGGTGTGCGTGTGCGGGAAAAAGCCCAGAGTGCGGCTGGTGACCCGGAAGCCCATCGTTTCGGGAGCGGCGGAGCTGGAAGAAAACAGCCGGGCCCGCAGCGCCAAGCTGCGGGTGGTAGAAAAATGTGACCCATTTGATATTTGACTTTTAAAAAGGGACAAGCCCTTTATTGTGTGTTGATTTTGTGGAAGGGAGGGACTCTGCAATGGCGTCAGCGGCCAGAGAATACCGTTATGCGCATCGGGAATTCAGCACAAACGGGAGTCTGGCCCGGGATCTGGACTGGGCAGTCCGGGAACGGGAATTGGAACATGCCGGCGAGGTCCCTCGCCACGAGCGGACACAGGCGGCTCCGAAGGTTTATCATAAGGAACAGGTTTTGGTGCGGGAGCGCCAAGCGATCCCCGTGCTATCTGTGTTGGGGGTAACGGCTGTGGCCGTGGCCGCGGTGATGCTGCTGCTGAGCTATGTGCAGCTGACCACCTTGGCCGCCGACACCGTGGCTCTGAAAAGCGAACTGACGGTCTTACAGGCGGAAAACGTCAGCCTGACGGCCCAGCACGAGCAGATGTTTGACATGGCCACCGTCAAGGAGGTGGCGGCTGCCGCCGGAATGTCCAAGCCCACCAGCAGCCAGATCACCTATCTGGATCTGGACAGCGAGGACAGCGCCGTGGTCTACCGGACGGAGACCCCCAGCGTTTTCAGCCGGATCTTAAGCTCCTTGCATCATGGAGTCTACGCCGTGGTGGAATATTTCGACTGAACCTGAAATAAGTATGTTGTGACACAGCGGGGAGTGAGAAGCCGGCGTCTTCTTACTCCCCTTCTTTGCTGAATTGCCCCTGAAAGGAGAACTCTATGGCATCCAATCCCCGGAGAAAAAGCGACGCGGCCCGGCGGGCCAATCAGGTTATCCGCAGCCGGACGGTGCTGGTCATGCTGCTGTTGGGCATCGTGACCTTTGCGGTGCTGTTCTGGAAGCTCTATGACATCCAGATCCGTCAGCACAGCGTATTGCAGGAAAAAGCCATCGAGCAGCAGACCCGCAGCGCCGTGGTCAACGCCTCCCGGGGCACCGTTTATGACCGAAACCTCAACACGCTGGCCATCTCCGCCACGGCGGAGGACGTAAACATCTCTCCAATGCGGATTGCGGAGTTTGTGGAGAGCCAAAAGGAAAAGCAGGAGAAGGCCGCCAAGAAGGCGGCGGATAAGGGAGAGACTTACACAGCCCCTATTCTGCGGGATCAGGCCTACATCGCCAAGGGCCTCAGCCGCATTCTGGGCGTGGAACAGGAGACTCTGGAAACCCGGATGACCAAGACCAACTATGACTACTGGAACATCAAGAAGCGGGCGGATCAGACGGTTTCCGACGAAGTTCGCCGTTTCATCAACGGCGAGATCGACCCTGACGGCAATGAGGTGCCGGAATCGGATCGGGTAAAGCTTCAAGGCGTATGGCTCCAGCCATCCTCCAAGCGGTACTACCTGTACGGATCTCTGGCTTCCGGCGTTCTGGGCTTTGTCAACTCCGACGGCGTGGGCAGTGTGGGTCTGGAGGCCAAGTACGACGATACCCTTACCGGTACTGCCGGGTATACCATCAGTGCCCGAAACGCCGCCGGCACGGAACTGATGTACAACTACGAGCAGATCTTCGATGCGGAAAACGGGCACAGTCTGGTGCTGACACTGGATGCCAACGTCCAGATGAGTCTGGAAAACGGCCTGGAGAGTATGCTGAAAAAATACGGTGCCAAAAACGGCGGTACCGGCATCGTCATGGATGTGAACTCCGGAGCTATCGTGGCTATGGCGTCCTATCCCAACTATGATCTGAATGACTACGGCACGATTTTTGACGATGCCCTGAAGACCAAGCTGGATACGGAGCTTGCCAAGATCGACGCAAAGCGCTCCACCTATGAATCGGAAGAGGCGTATGCCGAGGCCCGGTCTGCGGCCATCAACAGCGCCGTTCAGTCCCAGTGGCGCAACAAGTGCATCGACTCCACCTACGAGCCGGGTTCCACCTATAAGCCCATTACGCTGGCGGCGGCGCTGGAGGAGGGCAAGGTGACGAAAAACTCCACCTTCTACTGCTCCGGCTCCACCCATGTGCAGGGCTGGAACAAGGCCATCTACTGTTCCAACCACAGCGGCCACGGTCAGCAGACCCTCATCGAGGCGGTGGGCCATTCCTGCAACCCTGCCTTTATCAGCATGGGCCTGTCCGTGGGAACAGAGACCTACTACAAGTATCTGAAATCCTTCGGTCTGATGGATAAGACCGGCATCGACATGATCGGTGAGGTGAAGGGCATTTTTCAGGATGAAAAGAGCTTCAACTCTCAGGTGGTGTCTCTGGCATCCTACTCCTTCGGCCAGACCTTCAACGTGACGCCCATCGAGCTGATCCGGGCTCAGGCGGCCTGCGTCAACGGCGGCTATCTCTATCAGCCCATCTGTGAGGAGCGGGGTCTGAGGGGTGCCGGCTTGTTCCCGCCCTGGTCGTCTTCTGCGCGGGGGGGGCAGGCAAGCGGGGAGGCCCCCCCCGTCATGGGCGGGGGGGCGGTGGAATAGGGGGCCCCCGCCGGCAGCGGAAAAAGGGGGGGGGGGGGGGGCCCCCGCGGGGGGGGCAAGCCCGGTACCGCCGATAAGACCGGCACCAAGACCAACGACAACCCAAAGGGCGACGTGGTGGTGTCCTTCATGTGCTTCGCCCCGGCAGACGATCCCAAGTACATCATGCTCCTGACTATGGACACCCCTCGCCGTGATACCGGCACCGCCGTGTACGGCGGTACCATGGTGGCTCCCGTGGCCGGTCAGATCATGGGCGAGATCCTGCCCGCACTGGGTATTGAACCGAATTACAGCGCTTCGGAGCTGGCGGGCGCCGATGCCGCCGTGCCCTATGTGGTGGGCAAGAGTGCAGCGGACGCGAAGGCAGCTTTGAAGGCGGCGGGCTTTGCCTGTACCACCGTGGGAAGTGGCGATACCGTGACGGACCAGACCCCGGCGGGCGGCGCCATCGTGCCCAACAATGCTTCTATCGTGCTCTATCTGGGCGTGGAGAAGCCCAATGCCCCCAGCACCGTCCCCAACGTGGTAGGTAAGACCCCGGCGGAGGCCAACAAGGCCCTGACCAACGCGGGCCTCATTATGAAGGTCACCGGCGCCACCAGCACCGGCGGCAGCACCGGCAGCGTCACCGCCATTTCCCAGAGCGCGGAGGCGGGGACGGAATTGGCTGCCGGCAGCGTGGTCACGGTGCGTTTCGGCGCGAAAACCACGGACTGACCGCCCCTTACCGCACTTTTTGCCTGATTTATGACACCATTTTCGGTATGCTTTCCGGAAAAACCTGCTACAATAGCCAAGGAGTGCTTTGTATACAGCCGCCGACTGCCCTGTGAGGGGGGCGGTGGACTTTCGTGAAACAATACCGATCAAATGGAGGAATACGATATGAAACTGCGGGAACTGCTCAACGGCGTCCCTGTCGCGTCCTGCGCGGTGGATCTGGAAATGGAGATCGCCGGCGTCAGCTATGATTCCCGGGCCACCCAGCCCGGCGACCTGTTCGTAGCCATGACCGGCTACGCCACAGACGGCCACAAGTATATCGCCACGGCGCTGGAAAAGGGCGCGGCGGCGGTGTTGTGCCAGAATTTGCCGGAGGGGGATGGCCCTTATATCCGGACGGCGGATTCCCGCCGCGCGCTGGCGGTGATCGGGGCCAACTGGTTCGGCCATCCCGCCGAGGAGATGACCATGATCGCCGTCACCGGCACCTGCGGCAAGACCACCACCACCTATCTGCTGAAGGCCATTCTGGAGCAGGCACGGGGGGCCAAGGTGGGCCTTATCGGTACCAATCAGAACATGATCGGGCAGGAGGTCATCCCTACGGACCGCACCACGCCGGAATCCTTCGAGGTCCAGCGGCTCTTCCGGAAAATGGCGGACGCCGGGTGTACCTACGCGGTGATGGAGACCTCCTCCCACGCCCTGTGTCTGGACCGGGTCTACGGCGTTCACTACGAGGTGGGTATCTTCACCAATCTGACCCAGGACCATCTGGATTTCCATGTAACGATGGAAAACTACTGCGATGCCAAGGCCATTTTGTTCCGGAACTGCGGCGTCGGCGTGGTGAACGGTGACGATCCGTGGACGCCCCGGCTGCTGAAGGATGCCACCTGTCAGGTGCGCACCTACGGCGTCAAGTACGAGGCGGACCTCCGGGCGGAAAACGTGGTGCTGTCTGCTGACGGCATCGCCTTTGACGCGGTGACAAAAACCGAGCGGGTACCCATCCGGGTGAATATCCCCGGCGGCTTTATGGTGTATAATACGTTGGATGTGCTGGGGGCCGCACTGGCGCTGGGCATTTCCCTGAAGGACAGCGCTGCTGTTCTGGCCAAGGTCCCCCATGTGCAGGGCCGGGTGGAGGTAGTCCCCACCCCCGGCAAGGACTATACCATCCTCATTGACTACGCCCACACGCCGGACAGCATGGTGAACGTGCTGCAAACGGTGAAGGAATTTGCCAAGGGCCGCACTGTGGCTGTGTTCGGCTGCGGCGGCGACCGTGACAAGACCAAGCGCCCCCGCATGGGCAAGGCGGCGGCGGACTGGTCCGATTTTGCCGTTGTCACTACCGACAATCCCCGGACCGAAGAACCTGCGGCCATCATCCGGGACATTCTGCCGGGCTTTGACGGCAGCAACACCCCTTACGAAGTGGTGGAGGACCGGGTGGAGGCCATCCGCTGGGCCATGGACCACGCCCAGAAGGACGATGTGATCGTTCTGTGCGGCAAGGGCCACGAGACCTATCAGG
>OBLO01001510.1_pt1 | contig 20049 bp, 15 predicted proteins | sample 1519401 | NCBI WGS metagenome assembly OBLO01 (sample SAMEA2602897, study PRJEB22501) | metagenome | reverse complement strand
TCGGGGGCAAAAGCCCCTCGCACTCTGCGACCGCTGCCCCTGCTTCGGTTCGCTGTATCCGCCACTGGCGGCGCTCACCTTTGCAGCATCCAGTATTATCTGCGCTTTTGGCTTAGCAGCTGCCGCACCTCGCTCGCCGTATCGGCACTTAGAATTATGCGGTACTGCCCTTACAAAATCGGCATCTCGCCCAGCACTTTGCTGACGAGGGCGGTCACGAACTCCTCGGGCACGGCGGCGGCGATAGCACGTTCGGTCACAAGGGTATTCTCATTACCATCCAGCAGGGCGGGGAAGCGGTCTGCCGGGTCCTTGTCAAAGCTGCCCATAAACGTTGCGGCCAGCAGCTTGGGCGTGTAGGCTATGTCCTCGGGCACACCGACGCGCTCGGCGGCCAGCTCCAGCGGGGCCAGCGCACCGCGGGTGGGGGCGCTGGGGTTCGGCGCGTAGGGCGCAGGGTAGTTGGCCCTCTGGCGGGCGTTCTTCTCGACCAGATCGATTTCCGGGGCACGGGCACAGACCTCGGCGAGCTTTTTCTGGTAGCATTCGGCAAAGTGCGCCAGGTATTCCTCATTGTCGGGCAGGATGGCGTAGGCCGTACCGCCGCAGCGGCCAAACAGCCGCATTGTGTCAAAGTAGCCCAGGGCAATGTTCCGCGCCGCGCGGGCCGGTGCGAAGTCCAGCGTCGGGCCTAAGTTCCAATGGCTGCGCACAATGCGGGTGGGCAGGCCGGTGGTGTTGGGCTTTACGATGCCGATGCCGTCCACATCGACGCCCAGCAGTTCCGCCGCGCCCATCTTGGCAGCCAGGTCCAGCGGCATATTGTCGCGCCAGCCGCCGTCAATGTACTTCACGCCGTCGATTTCCCGTGGGCGCAGGGCAGGGAAGCAGGCGCTGGACGCCAGCATATAGTCTTTCAGCTGGCCCAGGGGGATATCCTCAATGGGGCACTGCACGCTGCGCAGGCTGCCCAGTTCGGTCATGACAAGGCCAAAGTGGATGGGGGATGTGCGCACGGCATCCTCGTCGATGAGGCGGTCAATGGTCTCGGTCAGCGGTTCCACGTTCAGCCCGCCGCTGCGGATGATATCCAGGAAGAAAGGGCGCAGTTCGTCCGGTTTGAGCGTTTCGGGAATTTCCAGCACGTCATGAATCTCCAGCCCGCGCCACAGATCCTCGGCCTCCTGAATTTTGCCCATTGTGAAAAGACAGCCGTTCAGCGTACCGACGCTGGCACCGGTGATGATATCGGGCGTCCAGTCCAGCGCCTGCAAGGCACGCCAGACGCCGATCTGGTAGCTGCCCTTGGCCCCGCCGCCAGCCAGCACCAGGGCGCGTTTTCCGGTATGTTCCATCTTGTTTTTCCCTCCCGGTCATGGTTTTTCCTCATTATAGCATCTTCTGTGCAAAGTTGCCATAGCAAACCGCGTCACAATCTGCGGTTTTTGTATGGAATTTTTGTGTTTTGCCAGGGGTTGCAACGGAAGGGGAAAAGGAGTAAACTGAAAAGTAAGTTCGTAGGGGAAGGATTTATCCCTCCCGGCTCGTTTGCCGCTGCTGCGGCGCTAAAACACGGCAGAGATGTAGGGGCCGCATATATGCGGCCCGCAAGTTCCCCATTATCGGCCCTCTGCCGGAAAGCCGCGGGCGGCATATATGCCGCCCCTACATGGCAGCGCTGTTTTTTCGGGCATCTACCCGCCAAGTCCCCGGGAGGGATAAATCCCTCCCCTGCAAAACAAGAGGAGCAAATTTCTATGTCTACCAAACCTATCTTAGTTGTCATGGCTGCCGGAATGGGCAGCCGCTACGGCGGATTGAAGCAGATCGACCCGGTCGGGCCGTCGGGCGAGGCCATCCTGGATTACAGCCTGTACGATGCCCGCCGCGCCGGGGTCAAGACCGTCGTGTTCATCATCAAGCATGAGATCGAGCAGGCCTTCAAGGAGGCCGTCGGTGCCCGCGCCCTGCGCGCCGGGTTCGAGGTCCGCTATGCCTACCAGCAGCTGGACAAACTGCCCGCCGGCTTCACCGTGCCGGAAGGCCGCGTCAAGCCCTGGGGCACGGCCCACGCCATCCTGGTGGCCGAGGAAGCCATCGGCGACGCGCCGTTCGCGGTCATCAATGCCGACGACTACTACGGTCCGCAGGGCTTTAAGCTCATCTACGACTACCTGAGCACCCACGCCGACGGCGACCGCTACGCCTGGGCCATGGTGGGCTTTCTGCTGGGCAACACGGTCAGCGCCAACGGCAGCGTCAGCCGCGGTGTCTGCGTGACCGATGCCGGCCACAATCTGATCAGCGTGACCGAGCGCACCTGCATCGCCCCCTACGACGGCGGCATCCATTACAGCGAGGACGGTGGCAGCACCTGGACCGACCTGCCTGCCGACAGCGTTGTATCAATGAACCTGTGGGGCTTCACCCCCGCCTATGTGCAGGAGGCCAAGGCCGGGTTTGCGGCGTTTTTGAAGGAAAGCCTGCCCGTCAACCCGATGAAGTGCGAATATTACCTGCCCACCGTCGTGACCGGCGCATTGGAGCGCGGTGAGGCGGACGTCCACGTCCTGACCAGCGCCGACAAATGGCACGGCATAACCTACCGCGAGGATAAACCCGAGCTGGTAGCCGCGCTGAAAAAGATGAGCGAGGACGGGCTGTACCCGGTGGATAAATTGTTCTAAAATGACACAAAAATGCGGTCTCCCGCGCGGAGACCGCATTTTTGTGTTGCCGGGGCGGGATAAATTTCTCCCCCACGGCATTATCCCTTTCCCCCAAACGAGCCTTTGCGCTTCAGCACCGTATACATCACCAGGCAAACAATAACCGACAGCAGCGAGCCGCAGGCCGTCACCAGGCCCATGGGCAGCAGGTTGTCCGGGAAGAGCTTCGACGTCAGGTACGCCCCCGGCACGCGAACGAGCACGATGGACAAAATGTTATGGATGAACGACAGCTCGCTGCGGCCATAGGCGCAGAAATACCCGCTGAAACTGAAATGCACCCCGGCAAAGAAGCAGTCGAAAATATACCCGCGCAGATACCACGCGCCCGCCGCAATGACGGCGGCGTCGGCGGTGAACAGCCCCACGACATTCGGCGCGATGAACTGCACCAGCACGGCCGCCACCGCACCAAAGCCCAGCGTAATGCCGATGCCGTACCGCAGCGTAGCCGATGCACGGTCGTGGCGGCCTGCGCCGACTTCCTGTGCGCCCAGCGCCGACACGGTGGAGAGCATCGACGACGGCACCAGGAACACAAAGCTGATGAACTTTTCCACCACGCCCACAGCAGCTGCGTCCGTCAGGCCGCGCCGGTTGGCAATGACGGTAATGATCAAAAACGAAATCTGGATCAAGCCATCCTGCATGGCCACCGGTACGCCGACGCGCAGGATGCGCCCGATGATGGCACGCCGGGGGCGGAAGTCGCTTTTCTGCAGCTGCACGCCGTCCAGCCCGCGCTTTAAGATTGCCGCCAGCGAGACCACGACGCTGATGGCCTGGGACAGCGTTGTGCCCAGCGCCGCGCCCACAGGCCCCATGCCCAGCGCCCCCATAAAGACGAGGTCGAGCACGATGTTGGCCGCGCAGGCCACCGCGATAAAGTACATCGGGCTTTTAGAGTCTCCCAGCCCGCGGTAGATGGCCGCAATGATGTTGTACGCCGTGATGCAGGGGATGCCGATAAAACAGATGGTCAGGTACGCCCGGGTGCCCGCAACGGCCTCGGCCGGGGTGGACATGATGGCCGTGATGGGTCCCACCAGCCCCGCCAGCAGCGCCGCCAGCGCCGCCGAGAGCACCAGGAACAGCACTGCGCCGTTGCCGATGGTGCTGCCCGCGCGGCGGTTTTCGCCCGCACCGACGGCGTGGCCGATGCCCACCGTGATACCCATAGCCAGCCCCACCAGCATGACCGTGACCATGTGCATGACCTGGCTGCCGATGGACACCGCCGTCGTGCCCGCCACACCGTCAAATTGGCCGATGATGAGCAGGTCCGCCATGCCGTAAAGCGTCTGCAAAAAGTAGGAGAGCAGGTACGGCAGCGAGAACCGCAGTACATTTTTTAGTACACTCTCCCTGGCAAAGGTGTTTTGCATAGGGAATCGCCCTCTTTTCCGATTTAAAGTACTAATATAGTAAAACGCATTCGGGGCCGCTTGTCAAGACGGGGCAGAGCCGGGCGGCATCACATTTCCGGCAAAAAGCGGCGCAAAAATCCAGGAATATTTTACAAATTGCAGTGTTGTATTTGCCCGCCGCGTCGGGTATAATAGAATCAGCAAATCATCCATTTCTGTATGCGTTTCCAAAACTCGCGCATCTGTGCAGTTTTTATGTAAAGGAGAACCCATTATGATGAAGAAATCTACCTTCGGTGCCGTTCTGGCCTTCCTGTTTGCCGCTGCCGGTGCGCTGACCGCCGCCGCGCTGTACCTGTACCACCGCGAGAAGGAGCTGGACGAGTACGAGCGTCTGCTGTTCAGCGACGATTACGATGATTTTGACGACGAGGACGACGAGGACACCACCACCTACGAGAAGATCCCCGACGCACCGACGGAGGAGTAATTTCCTTCCCGCGCAAAACACCTTCCGGCCGGGCGCTGGCGGCGTCCGGTCTTTTGGTAATGGAGAATATGAATTATGCGTAAACTGCTGCTTTGGCTGGTGATGGTCGCCGTGATGGTTGCCGCGATCCTGGGCGGAACAGCGGCATTCCTGTACAACCGCACCGGCGAGGACGCCCTCCCGCAGGAGCCTGTGCAATTCGGCGATATCACGCTGGAATCCAACGGCTGGGACTGGACTGTCCCGGTGCTGGGTGATAAAGTCACAAAAACATACGAAAGCCCCACAAATTTGACCGTGCAGAAGCTGGGCACTTTCACCGATACTATCCCCCAGCTGACGCTGCCCGCATGGGTCACATCGGCCACGGTGCAGATTACCGCGCCCGACGGCACGGCCTGGAGCGGCGATAAATCCAGCTGCAACACCTATACCTATGCCCAGAACGGTGATTATCATATCATCGTAACGGCTTACCACAACGACGCCGACGCCCCCGGCGACCCGGCGGGCTGGTACGCCTACCGCGCCGGGTTCACGATGGCCATGAACCCCAAAGTGACCCTGAGCACCGAGCGTGCGGCCCAGGGCAGCATCGTTGCCATCCAGCTGTCCGGCATTCTGGACGGCGAGCCCAGCGTCGAAAGCGACCTGGGCACGGTCTGGTTCCGCAAGACGTCCAGCGGGTACATGGGCTACCTGCCCGTGACCTACAACGCCGAAGGCGGTGACCACACGCTGCACCTGACCTGCGGCACGCTGGAAAAAGATATCACCCTCACCGTGACCCGCACGATGTACGATACCCAGGCTGTCCCTGCCGAGGAGGACGTGGGCGGCGGCGAGGAATTCCGCAATGCCATCTGGCCGCTGTACACCACCGGCAGTTCTGCCAAGCTGTGGAACGGTCGCTTTGAGGCCCCCAGCGCGGGCGCTGTCACGATGGAATACGGCACGACCCAGATGGTGGACGGCCAGCGCAGCGGCCAGGCCACCGGCCTGACCTACGACGCCCCAGACGGCGAGACCGTCACCGCGCCCCAGGCGGGCAACGTGGTCTTTGCGGGCACGCTGACCCTGACCGGCGGCACGGTGGTCATCGACCACGGCTGCGGCGTCAAGAGCTACCTCTACGGCCTGGAAACCGTGGATGTGGAGCGCGGGCAGTCGGTTTCCACCGGCGACCCGCTGGGCACTGCCGGGACGACCCACAATTTGATTTATGAGCTGCGCATTGGCAGCAAATCCACCGACCCGCAGATCGCCCTGAACGGCAACAGTGGTCTGCAATTCAGAGAGTCGGAATAAATATTATACGGCGGGCCCCACACGAAGGGCAAACGACCGCCCGCCCAAAAGCTGCGGGGCGTCGAGGATACCGCCCCCTACATCCTAGGGAATCGAGTTATTAGGAGAGTGGGAGAAACCATGGAAGAAGAGAAGAACACCGCGGCTGCCGTGGATTGGGAGGAAGCACCCAACCCGAAGCACCGCAAACGCAGCCGCAAAAAGGAATCGGCTGCCAATGCCCCCAGGCCCGCCGAGACGGCTGTCCCTGCGGCTGACTCGGCCCCGGCTGCCGAACCTGACACGGCATCCGATACCCCCGAGCAGCCCGAACCCGCCGAACCGGCGGAGACCCCCGCTGCCCCGGAGACCGTAGGGCGGGATGTCCCCATTCCGCCGCAGCCTGCCGACGCCCCGGCGGAAGAAGCTGCACCTGCGGATGCCCCCGAAGATACGCCCGAGGCATCTGCGAAGTCTGCCGATTCAGCCGAAGCCGAATCCGCCCCTGCCGAACCGGACGATGCTCCCACCGAAGAAGAATCTGCCAGCGTCCCAGACGCTGACGATGCTCCTGCCGACGAGAACGTGAGCGGTGACACCCCCGCCGACGAGGCCAAGGACACCCCTGCGGACGACATCGACCCCGACGACACCCCCGAAGAAAAAGCGCGTGCTGCCACCATTTCCCGCACGGCGCAGCTCTCGATTTCCCAGATCATGGCCGGGTTAGAGGAGAACATTCCCGACGTCCCGGCAGAGGAAAACGCAGCCCCCGCGCCGGACGCTGACGACACCGCCGACGAGGACGACGAGCCCGACGACACCATCCCGCAAAAGCTGGGCCGCGCCGGGTTCGGCATGATCAAATGGCTGCTGCTGGTCATCATCTTTGTGCTCATCATCGCAGGGGCGGGCGTAGCCTGGCTCTACCGCAGCGCCACGCCCGATATGCTCCCCACCATCAAGGCGACCTTCGACGGACAGGAGATAAGCCCCACGGCATACAGCTGGCACGTCCCGGTTGTGGGCAACCTGTTTAAGCGCACCTACGCCGAAACCTTGAGTTCCGCACCCTATGTGCTGGACACGCCGGTCTCCGGCGCGTCGCCCGATGTGGTCGTCACACCGTCCGGCTACACGGCCACGCTGACTGTCACCGATGCCGACAAGAACACCCTGTACGACGGCGGCGTCACCGGCTTCCGCAGCTATCTGTTTGAAGAAAACGGCACCTACGACGCCAAGCTCGTCGTCAAGGTCGACGGAAGCTCGTCCGACCGCGATTCCAGCGTCACCGGTACCGAGACCTGGCAGTTCCAGTTCACGGTCAACATCAAGCCCACCATGCAGCTCTGCACGCCGTCCGTGCAGCAGGGCAGCGTGGCGGCGGTGCGCGTCGGCCCGACGCTGAGCGGCGAAGCCCCCGCCATCAAAACGGCCTTGCAGCCCCCCGGCTTTGTCCAGGCGGCCAACGGCTGGATCTGTTATCTGCCCATTCCCTGGAACGAGAGCACCGGCAACGTGACCCTGACCGTCACCGCCGACGGCTACACCGAGGATATGACACTGTCCATCCGCGCGGCGTCCTACACCTATAAGGATTACAGCAAAACGTCCCAGATGATCTCGCCCTACATCGGCGAGAGCGACGCCCCCGCCGCCGTCACCAAGGTGCTTGCCACCACGGATGACAGCATCGAGTGGGCCGTGGGCGGTTTTGTGCAGCCGTTCCTGGATTCCTTCGATACACCGCTGATTTACGGCATGACCGAGTACGCAGGCCGCGCCCGCAGCGAACGCAGCACCAACTACGGCTACGGCGGCCGCACCGCGACAAATGTCGTCATCAAGCCGAAGAAGTCCAACGATTCGATGATCGTGCCCGCCAGCGGCCGCGTGCTGCTGGCCGAGGACCTGGGCGGCATCTACGGCAATACCGTCGTTATCGAGCACGGCGCGGGCCTCAAGAGCATTTTCTACGGCCTGGGTGCGCTGAACGTCAAGGCTGGCGAGAACGTCAAGCAAGGCCAGCTTTTGGGCGTTTGCAGTAAGACCGTCGTCGCCGAAATGCGCATCGGCACCGTCCCCATCAACCCGCTGCTTGTCTGGCGCGGGCAATGCGATGGGTTGAAGAATTATTGATATTGTATAACGGCACCCGCTGAAAACGGCGGGTGCTGTTTTTTTGTTGTACAAGGCTTCCCCCCGAGGGGGAAGCCTTAGGCAATTCACACCTCCCGCCGCCCCGGCATACTATATCCCAAAACCAACCGAGGTGAGCGCTTATGCCGAAAACATTTTGCGTAGTGGGGCACGATGCCCGCCAGCAGGCGGCAGCCCGTGTGCTGCGCCGTGCGGGCTACGGCGTGACCGCAGCCGACAATGCCGCCGCAGCCGATTACATCTTATTGCCCATGTCCCAGGGCCGCGTCAGCGACGAAGTTGCCCGCGCCTTGCAGGGGGCCGGGCAGGGCACATTGATTTTTGCGGGCCGTCCCGGTATGCCGGTGCGCACCGCCGTGCGGCAGGCCAATCTGCCGCTGGTGGATTACTTCCTGCGGCCCGAGCTGGAATCTCTGAACGCCGTGCCCACCGCCGAAGGCTGCCTGGAACTGCTGCTGCGCCTGCGTCAGCGCACGATCTGGGAGAGTGACTTTCTTGTGCTGGGCTATGGCCGGGTAGGCCGCGCCGTGGCCCGGCGTCTGGGACTTCTGGGCGGGCGCGTCACTGTGGCTGCCCGCAGTGCCGAGCAGCGCGCCAACGCCCGGTGTGCGGGCTGCCACGCCGCGCCGCTGACCGCCCTGCCCGGGCTGCTGCCGGAGTTTGACGCCGTCATCAACACGATCCCCGCGCCGGTGCTGCCCCGGGCACTGCTGCAAAAACTGCCGGGCGGGGCGCTGATCATCGATCTTGCCAGCCTGCCGGGCGGCACCGATTTTGCCGCCGCCGAGGAACTGGGTCTGCACGCTGAGCACGCCCTGGCCCTGCCGGGCCGCTGTGCGCCCCAAACAGCCGGGGCACTGATTGCGCAGACCGTTCTGACAATTTTAGAGGAACGCGGCGAATACGCGGAAAGGAGCACCCCATGACCACCCAACCGAAACGCACGGTTGCCTTTGCGCTGTGCGGCAGCTTTTGCAGCTTTTCCGCCGTGCTGCCCCAGGTGCGGCTGCTCGCCGCGCGGGGGTGGGATGTCCTACCCATTTTAAGCGCCAGCGCTGCCGGGCAGGACACCCGCTTCGGCACGGCCGCCGCCCTGCAGCAGACCTTGTACGAAGTCACCGGCCACAAACCGCTGACCACCTTGCAGGGCGTCGAGCCGCTGGGCCCGCAGAAATTGGCCGACGCCCTCGTCATTGCCCCGGCCACCGGCACAACGATGGCCCTGCTGGCGGCAGGGATCAGTTCGACCCCGGTCACACTGGCCGCCAAGAGCCTTTTGCGCGGCGGGCGGCCCATCGTCATCGCACCGTCCACGAACGATGGGCTTTCGGGCAGTGCCCCGGCGCTGGGCCAGCTTTTGCAGCGGCGGCACTACTATTTTGTGCCCTTCGGCCAGGACGACAGCTACAAAAAGCCGTGCAGCTTAAAGAGCGATTTTACCCTTCTGCCCGACACCCTGGAAGCCGCCCTGCGCGGCGTGCAGATACAACCGATGCTGTTGTAATATGTGGCCGGGCAGGCGGCATATAACAAGGTAGAACACATTCAGGGAGGCCCGCTCATGCAGACGATCACGATTCACGGCAGGCAGCCCCTGCACGGCAACATCCGCCCGGCGGCGGCCAAAAACAGCGCCCTGCCGCTGCTGGCGGCGTCACTGCTCTGCGGCGGGCCGTGCCGTCTGCGCGGCGTGCCCGCCCTGGCCGATGTGGACACCAGCCTGGCCCTTTTGCAGGCTGTGGGGGCCGACGCGCAGCGCTGCGGCGCGGATATCTGCACCCGCCCCGCCGATGCTCTCTGCGGCGAGATTCCCGACTACCTGGCCGGGGCCATGCGCAGCTCGGTGTTCTATTTGGCGCCGCTGCTCTGCCGGGCGGGGTATGTGCGGCTGCCGCTGCCCGGCGGCTGCCGCCTGGGGCCGCGTCCTGTGGATATCCACCTGGCCGGGTTGGCCTCCATGGGGGCCGAGGTAGAATTAGAAGGCATCGCCGTGACGCTGCGGCGCAAAGGGCCGCTGCATGGGGTGGATTTCACGCTGCGGCTGCCCAGCGTCGGTGCTACAATGACACTGCTGATGGCCGCCTGCTGCGCCCAGGGCCGTACTGTGCTGCGAGGCGCGGCGCGGGAGCCGGAAATCGGCGATATGATTGCCTTTCTGTGCGCCTGCGGGGCTGACATTTCCGGCTACGGCACGTCGATTTTGACGGTGCAGGGCGGGCAGCCCCTGGGCGGGGCGGTGCACGCCCCGCTGCCCGACCGCATTGCCGCCGCCACCTACGCCGCCGCGCTGGCGGCCGCGGGCGGAGACATACGCATTACCAGCTGTAACCCAGCCCTGTACGGCGCATTTCTGCAATTTTTGGCGCAGACCGGCGTGCAGATCGAGAACGGACCGGACTGGGCCGGACTGGCCCGCAACCCCGCCGTGCCGCTGCGGGGCGGGGTGCAACTTTGTGCCGACGCCTGGCCCGCCTTTGCCACCGACACCGCGCCCCTGGCAGCCGCCGTACTACTGGCGGCAGAAGGGAAGAGCGAAATTTTTGACCGCCTGTTCCCCAACCGCTTTGCCTGCGCCGCCGGTTTTGCCGCTATGGGCGCGGAGGTAACGGCCAAAGGGCGGCGGCTGATGATTGCAGGCGGGTCACGGCTGCGCGGTGCCGCCGTGACCGCCCCCGACCTGCGCGGCGGGGCCGCCCTGCTGGTGGCCGCCCTCGGCGCAGACGGCACGACCACCCTGCGCGACCCGGGGCATATCCGCAGGGGGTATGCCGATTTGCCGGGGGAGATAAGGCGACTGGGGGCGGAAATTGGATAAGTGATAAGAGAAAAAAGAGCAGCGTATGCCGTATCCCTACCACTTTTTTTATGAATTTGCCCTTGGGGTATTGAAATTGTCTGTAAAATTTGATATTCTAATAATCAGTTATATGTAAAAAATCGCGGATTAGTGTGCCCATATGCGGGCCAAACCCATAGGATCCGGTTAAACAACTTCACTTTTAGGGGGATACACTCATGGCATTCGTTCTCGATGAAGAAATGCAAAATGTAACCAATATCAAGGTTATCGGCGTAGGTGGCGGCGGCGGCAACGCCGTCAACCGTATGGTGGAGGCAGGTCTGTCTGGTGTCGAGTTCGTTGCGATGAACACTGACCAGCAGGCCCTGCTCAACTCCAAGGCCACCCAGAAGGTCCAGCTTGGTGCCAAGCTGACCAAGGGCCGCGGCGCCGGTGCCGACCCGGAGATCGGCCAGCGCGCTGCCGAGGAGAGCAAGGACGAGATCACCAACTCCCTGAAGGGTGCGCAGATGGTCTTTATCACCGCCGGCATGGGCGGCGGCACCGGCACGGGCGCTGCCCCTGTCGTGGCCGAGACTGCCCATGACCTGGGCATCCTGACCGTCGGCATCGTCACCAAGCCCTTCGCCTTTGAGGGCAAGCGCAAGATGAGCCTGGCCGAGCAGGGCATTGCCTCCCTGATGATGCACGTCGACTCTCTGATCGTCATCCCCAACGAGCGCCTGAAGCTCATCAGCCAGGAGCGCATCACCCTGATGAACGCTTTTGAGGCTGCCGACAACGTGCTGCGTCAGGGCGTTGAGAGCATCTCCAGCCTGATCAACATTCCTGCCTTCATCAACCTGGACTTCGCAGACGTCCGCTCCATCATGAAGGACGCCGGCTTCGCCCACATGGGTGTCGGCGTCGCCAAGGGTGCCGGCAAGGCCGAGAACGCCGCCAAGGCTGCCATTTCCAGCCCGCTGCTGGAGACCAGCATTGCCGGTGCGCGCGGCGTCATCATCAACATCACGTCCAGCCCGGATATCGGCCTGGAGGATGTCGAGACCGCTGCCAGCATGATCACCCAGAGCGCACATCCCGATGCCAACATCATTTGGGGTACTGCGTTCGACGAGCGCCTGAGCGACGAGATGAGCATTACCGTTGTCGCCACCGGCTTCGAGAGCACGCCCGAGGTGGACGAGCCCATCCAGGCCCATGTGGACGCCAAGCGCGCCGCTGCCACCCAGCCCGCTGCGCAGCAGCCGGTCCAGCAGTCCGACGCTCCGGCCCGCCCGGTGCAGCCTGCCCAGCAGCAGATCAACCCGGTTATGCCCAACCCCATCTTCACCCAGTCCTTCAGCACCGGCATGGATACTCCCGTGGCCGCCCAGCCCGCTGCCCCCGCCGAGGAAGAGGATGACGGCGATTACTTTGACGACCTGCTCAGCATCTTGAACAAGCGTTCCTGATAAATTTTGCTGCGAGAGGATGTAAAAAGCCATGCCGTCTGAACCGATGAACATTCAGGAACAGGGTTTCCGTTCCAGCTTGTTCGGCTTTGATAAAAATGATGTGCTGGCTTACATGAACGCCCTGGCAAACGAGGCCCAGCAGCACGAACTGGAATATAACCGACAGTTGCAGCAGATGCAGTCCAAGTTGGACGACCTGCGCAATGAGCGCAGTGCCGGCGACAGCCGCATTGAAGCCCTGAAAGCCGAATTGGCCGCCGCCACCCAGCGTGCCGACGCCGCCGAGGCCAAGCGCCGCGAGGCGGACGAGCAGCTGGAGACCATCAAGAAAAAGACCGCGTCGTTCCAGTCCACCCAGCGCGAAAACCAGAAGAACGCCAACATCTGGCAGCTGAAATGCCACGACTTGCAGCAGCAGGTGGACGAACTGCAAAAGCAGCTGGCTTCGGCCCGGCAGCTGAACACTACCGTTGCCCCCGCTGCGCCCACGTCCGATTTGGTGCGGGAAGCCAAGCTGGAAGCCGGTAAGATTCTGGCCGACGCCCGCCTGTATGCGGACAGCGCCGAAAAAGAGCTGAAGCAGCAGGCCGATTTGCAGAAAAGCCGCATGGCCGAGAACGCCCGCAGCATTGCGTCGGGCGTCATGCTTGTGCGGGAGCGTCTGGCCCGCGTGGACGAGCGTTTGAGCGCTGCCACGCTGGATCTGGACGGCCTGACCCAGGCCATCTACCAGGCGCTGGATCAGACCGAGGCCGAGCTGAAAGAGCTGGGCACCGATATGCGCAGTTTTGCCCAGGGCACCCCGGAGACGGATATCCCCGTCAGTGCCCCGCGTCCGGCTGCCAAGGCTGCCGCCCCGGCAGGGGACAAGCCCGCCGAGCGCCTGCGCGTGAAGGCGAAGGCCCAACCGGTGCAGCATAAGCCCGCTGCCCCCGCCCCGGTTCACCGCCTGCGCAACACCCGGCGGCCTGTGTCGCAGCTGCTTCAGGATCAGATTGATCGGCTGAATGGGGACGATCAGTAAATAAAGTACATGACCACCTGGCGTAAAGCCAGGTGGTTTTTGCTGTAAGAGCCTCCCGTTTGTTCACAAACCCTTCTTAATTTGTTGAATTTTCCTTCACGACTTTGACACATTTGCCGGATATACTATAAGTGTTCTCCGGGAAGGGAGCAGGGACCCGGCCCCCAGAACAGGACCCCAAGTTTTTCATCCATACTCCTCTTTTCTTTTGACGCGAAAGCGGTGCGGATCGTCTCCGCACCGCTTTCGTGTTTTTTTGTACAAATTTTCGCATTTGACAGCGTTTTTTCGGCGCCGCGCCCCTTGCCGAATGCCGCCGAAACCTGTATAATATAAGCTGATATTGTATCGCCATGGGGCAGACCCGGCCTACGGTATCCCGCAGACACTCATACCCGCAGGAGGCAAAATCCTATGAGAGTTGGTCTGGACATTGGTTCCACCACGATTAAATGTGTCGTGCTGAACGACGCCGATCAAATCATCTATTCTACCTACGAACGTCATTTCAGCCATATTTTAGAGAAGGGCAAGGCCCTTTTGGAAAAGGTCGCGGCAGAGTATCTGCCCGACGGCCGCGCATATTTGGCTATCTCCGGCTCGGCCGGCATGGGCCTGGCCGACAGCTGTAAGGTGCCCTTTGTGCAGGAGGTTTTCGCCACCCGCGTGGCAGCCAACCGCCTGGCCCCCGGCACCGACTGCATCATTGAGCTGGGCGGCGAGGACGCAAAAATCCTGTTCCTGACCAACGGCACCGAGGTCCGCATGAACGGCAGTTGTGCCGGCGGCACCGGCGCGTTCATTGACCAGATGGCTACCCTGCTGAAGATGGGTGCCGACGAGATGGACAAGGCCGCCCAGGGCGCGACCCGCACCTACACCATCGCCAGCCGCTGCGGCGTGTTTGCCAAAAGCGACATCCAGCCCCTCATCAACCAGGGTGCGCAGGCGGGCGACATCGCGGCGTCCATCTATCAGGCCGTCGTCAACCAGACCATTGCGGGCCTGGCCCAGGGCCGCCCCATCAAGGGCAACATTCTGTACCTCGGCGGTCCGCTGACTTTCGCCAAGACCCTGCGCGAGAGCTTTGACCGCACGCTGGGCGTCACCGGCACTCTGCCGGAGAACAGCCTTCTCTTCGTCGCCATGGGCGCTGCGTTCTACGCCGACGAGGAATCCGATTTGCGCGAGGTTGCCAAGCGCCTGGAGGATTACAGTGCCACGGCCACCTACGTCAGCCTGCCGCCGCTGTTTGCCAATAAGCAGGCGTACGAGGAATTCCACGCCCGCCACCTGAAAGCCACCGTGCCCTGCCTGCCCTTTGGTGCAGACTGTGGGCCGGTACATATCGGCATTGACTCCGGCTCCACCACCATCAAGCTGGTGGTCATCGACAACGACGCCAACATTCTGTTCGAGAGCTACCGTCCGAACCTGGGCAACCCCATCCCGCTGGTCAAAGAGACGCTGCTCAAACTCTATCAGGAGCACCCGGGCCTGCAAATTGCCAGCGTGACCACCACCGGCTACGGCGAGGAACTCGTCAAGAATGCGTTCCACTGTGACCGCGGACTGGTGGAGACGGTGGCCCACTTCACCGCCGCCAAGCACTTTTTGCCCGACGTCGATTTCATCATCGACATCGGCGGCCAGGACATGAAGTGCTTCAAGATCGAGGATGGTGCCATCAGCAACATCTTCCTGAACGAGGCCTGTTCCTCCGGCTGCGGCAGCTTTTTACAGACGTTTGCCCAGGCGCTGGGCTACGATGTCAAGGAGTTCGCCGCGCTGGGCCTGTTTGCCGACAAGCCGGTCGATTTGGGTTCCCGCTGCACCGTGTTCATGAACTCCTCTGTCAAGCAGGCGCAGAAGGACGGTGCATCGATTGAAAATATCAGTGCCGGATTGTCGATTTCCGTCGTCAAGAACGCGCTGTACAAGGTCATCCGCGCGTCCAGCCCGGAAGAGCTGGGCCGCAACATCGTCGTGCAGGGCGGTACTTTCTATAATGAAGCTGTCCTCCGCGCCTTTGAAAAAGAGATGGGCGTCAACGTCATCCGCCCCGACATTGCGGGCCTGATGGGCGCTTACGGCGCAGCCTTGTACGGCAAGAGCCGCGCGGGCGAGAACGCCCACAGCACCGTCCTGACCGAGGCCGAGCTGGAAGCGTTCAGCCAGAAGGTCAACACCGTGCAGTGCAACGGCTGCGGCAACCACTGCCAGCTGACCGTCAACGTTTTTGCCGATGGCAAGCGTTTTATCTCCGGCAACCGGTGCGATAAACCCGTGACCGGCAAGGCCAACAATGAAGATCTGGACCTCTACGCCTACAAGCTGAAGCTGCTGGACGACTACCGCAAGGCGGCCACCCCGGCCAGCCCCCGCGCCAAAATCGGCATCCCGCTCTGCCTGAATATGTACGAGCTGCTGCCGTTCTGGCACACACTGTTCACCAAATTGGGCTTTGAGGTCGTCGTCAGCCCCTTCTCCAACCGCAAGCTGTACCAGAGCGGCCAGGCGACCATCCCCAGCGACACGGCCTGCTTCCCGGCCAAGCTGACCCACGGCCACATCCGCTGGCTGTGTGAGCAGGGCGTGGATGCGATCTTCTACCCCTGCATGAGCTATAACCTGGACGAGCACCTGGGTGACAACCATTATAACTGCCCGGTCGTCGCCTATTACCCCGAGGTTTTGGAGGGCAACTGCCCCGAGCTGAACGCGACGAAGTTCATCTACGACTACTTCAACCTCGAGCGCCGCAAGGATTTCTACAAGAAATTCCAGCAGGCGCTGGACAAATATTTCCCGGGGCTGGACAAAAAGGCCGTGCATGAGGCCATCGACGCGGCTTACGACGAGTACGCCCGCCATATGCAGCAGCTGCGCGACAAGGGTACCGAGATCATCGCCGCTGCCCGCAAGGAAGGCAAGCATATCGTCGTGCTGGCGGGCCGCCCCTACCACGTTGACCCCGAAGTCAACCACGGCATCAACCAGCTTATTATCCGCCAGGGCGCGGCCGTCGTCAGCGAGGATTCCGTCAGCTGGCACGAGCAGAAGTTCCAAACCGCCGTGCTGAACCAGTGGACCTACCACAGCCGCCTGTACGCCGCCGCCAAGTACTGCACCGAACAGCCCGACATGGATCTGGTGCAGCTGGTGTCCTTCGGCTGCGGCCTGGATGCCGTGACCACCGACGAGACCCGCGAGATTTTGCAGGCGGGCGGCAAGCTGTACACCCAACTGAAGATCGACGAGATCACGAACCTGGGCGCGGTGAACATCCGCCTGCGCAGCCTGTTTGCAGCACTGGAAGAACGGAAAGAAGACCATAAGTAAGAGGCAACCCATGGAATACATGACTCCCAATTTTACCAAGGACATGGTAAAGACCCATAAAATCCTGATTCCCAACATGGCGGTCACCCAGTTCCGGCTCATGCAGGCGGCGCTGGCCAGCGAGGGCTACCAGACCGAGGTGCTGGGCAACTGCGGCAGCGAGGTCGCCCAGCTGGGCCTGAAATACGTCCATAACGACACCTGTTACCCGGCGCTTCTGGTCATCGGTCAGTTCTTGGACGCGCTGAACAGCGGCAAGTACGACCTGGACCACACGGCGCTGCTCATCACCCAGACCGGCGGCGGCTGCCGCGCGTCCAACTACATCAAGCTGCTGCGCAAGGCCCTCGTCAAGGCGGGCTACGGCAATATCCCGGTCGCGTCGCTGAACTTCTCCGGTCTGGAAAAGGGCAGCGGCCTGCCGCTGACTGTGCCGCTGCTGCGCAAAGTCATTGCATCGATTTTCTACGGTGATATGCTGGTGGCCCTGCGCAGCCAGACCCACGCCTATGAGGATCACAAGGGCGACGCCGACGCCATGACCGAAAAGTGGATCGCCACCATCCAGAGCTGGATTCGCGGCGACAGGAACTACTCCGCCCACGATATGAAACGCCGCTTCTACGACATCGCGAAGGACTACGCCACCATCCCCATCACCCGCGTACCGAAGGTCAAGGTCGGCGTTGTCGGCGAAATTTACGTCAAGTATTCGCCGCTGGGCAATAACGATTTGGAAAAATTCCTTGAGAGCCAGGACTGCGAGGTCAACCTGCCCGGTCTGATGGGCTTTGTAGAGTACTGCGTGGCCAACTACAAGCTGGACATCGACCTGTACGGCGGCAACAAGCTGGTCGCGGGCGGCGCGGATGCGTTCCTGAGCTGGCTGGACGGCATCGGCTGCGCCAGCTACGACGCCATGCGTAAGTACGGCTTCTACGCGCCCGGCTCCTTCCGCGAGCTGATGAAAAAGCCAGAGGGTATCATCTCTCTGGGTGCCAAGATGGGCGAGGGCTGGCTGCTGACCGCCGAGATGATCGAGCTGGTCGAGGGCGGCTATGGCAACATCGTCTGTGCCCAGCCCTTCGGCTGCCTGCCCAACCACATCGTGGGCAAGGGCATGATCAACAAGATCCGCGCCCTGCACCCCGATGCGAACATCACGCCGGTGGACTACGACCCCAGCGCGACCCGCGTCAACCAGGAGAACCGCATCAAGCTGATGCTGGCCGTGGCCCGCGAAAAGCTGGAACAGCCCGCCGCAGCCCCCGCGCCCCTGACCGCCGAACAGCTGGCAGGCGGTGCACCCCAGGTGGAAACCACGGTGCAGTGACCTGGCGCGGAAAAAAGTTGAAAAAATCCAAACTTTTTTCAAAAACCCCTTGCAATTTGCATTGGCATCTGCTATAATAATCTGCGTCGCCAAGTGGTGACGCAATATGCGCGGTTAGCTCAGCTGGTAGAGCATCTGCTTGACGTGCAGGAGGTCACAGGTTCGAGTCCTGTACCGCGCACTCTAAAAGACACATGGAATCGTTAAGATTCATGTGTCTTTTTCTTTTGGGTACACACTCACTTTCACTGTGCACATAAATACAAACATCGGCAGGCCGTCCGCTTGCCGATGTTTTGATGGAAACATACGAAAAATATGGGCTGTAATGGCATTTTACTGCTTGCTGCCCGTTTACAACTCGTCCACCTGTCTCAGCTCCACCTTGCGGCGGTCGAGGGGCAGCAGGCCCTCGCGCTGCATCTGGGAGAGGGCATTGCTCAGGGCGCTGCGGTCAACGCCCAGGTGGTCGGCCAGCTGCTGACGGTCAAAGGGCAGGTTGAACTGCATACTGCCGCTGCGCCGCGCCAGCACCGAAAAATACGCCGTGATGCGCCCGCGTATCGTCTTGGGAGCCGTGTACAGGTTGCGCTGGGCCAGCCCCAGGTTTTTGCGGGCAGCAATACGCAGCAGGTTTTGGGTCATCTTCCAGCGCCACGGTTCGCAGCCGCACCGCAATAGTTGATCGGTGTCCAAAAGCAGCACCTCGCCGCTTTCGGCTGCCACCACGCTGACCAGCAGCGGTTCCTCGGGCAGGCAGGCGTAAGTCTCGGCAAACAGATCGCCCGGCCCGGCCTGACCCAACAGCGTTTTGCTGCCCCAGACGTCCAGATGCTCCATATGCACGCGGCCCGCCAGTACCACGCCCAATGGCGGCGCGCTGCAGCCGGCCTCCAACAGGACTTCGCCCTTGGCAAAGGGGCGGCGGCGCATCCGCAAGGCCTCTATGGCCGCGGCGGCCTCCGTCTCGGTCAGGCCGCGGAACAGCGGCACATCGGGCAGTTTGCAGCTTTCCATTTTTTGCACCTCGTATGTTGTTACTACAACAGATTCTTTTCTGCCATTGTAGTAAAATAGCAGCATAAAGTCAAGGAGGCTGACTATGAAACGACAGATCATTCATATCGACCAGGAAAAATGCAACGGCTGCGGGGCCTGCGCCGCCGCCTGCCACGAAGGCGCTATTGCAATGGTCGGGGGCAAGGCCACACTGATGCGCGACGATTACTGCGACGGCATGGGCGACTGCCTGCCCCACTGTCCGACCGGGGCCATCACGTTTGAGCAGCGCGAGGCTGCGCCCTACAACGAGGCCGCCGTCCAGGCCGCCAAGGCACACAAGGCCGCCCACGCGCCCCACAGCTGCCCCGGCAGTGCCCCCAAAACAATGCACGTCTGCCCGGGCAGCATGGCCAAGGCCCTGCACCCCGCCGACGCGGCAGGGGAGAGCACCGCCCCCACGATGGCCCCAAGCCAGCTGCGCCAGTGGCCGGTACAGATCAGGCTGGTGCCCATCAACGCGCCCTACTTTGCCGGTGCCAAGCTGCTGATTGCCGCCGACTGCACGGCCTACGCCTACGCCGCGTTCCACGAACGGTTCATCCGCGGGCACATCACGCTGGTGGGCTGCCCCAAGCTGGACGATGTGGATTACAGCGAAAAGCTGACCCAGATCATCCGCGAAAATAACATCCAGAGCATGACGGTGGTGCGGATGGAAGTGCCCTGCTGCGGCGGGCTGGAAAACGCCGCCAAGCGTGCGTTGCAGGCGTCCGGCAAGTTCATTCCATGGCAGGTCGTGACGATTTCCACCGATGGGCGCATTCTGGGCTGAAAAAGTTGAATTTTTTTGCCAAAAGGGCTTGCAATTTGTAAAGCAATCTGCTATACTAATATGTGTCGCCAACAGGCGGCGCAACTATGCGCGGTTAGCTCAGCTGGTAGAGCATCTGCTTGACGTGCAGGAGGTCACAGGTTCGAGTCCTGTACCGCGCACTCTAAAAATCCCCACCGATTTACGGTGGGGATTTTTCTTTTAGAGTGCAATTACGGCGGGT
>OBLO01001507.1_pt1 | contig 20074 bp, 16 predicted proteins | sample 1519401 | NCBI WGS metagenome assembly OBLO01 (sample SAMEA2602897, study PRJEB22501) | metagenome | reverse complement strand
AATATTATGACGCGACACCCAGTGAGTACAGAAGGGGGGCGGTTGGAAAATGATTCCAGACAAGTCATTACTGAAAAAATATTTGATTTTTTTGCCACGAAAATGCCAAAGCTGCCGCACAGTGAACCTTTGACGGCAGAGCTGTCCGGAGCCGTTGACAGCGGAACGCAGCCGTCGATCGCTGGGTCGAAAAACTCTCTCCGCATACTTCTTGACAGAACAAGCCGCCTTTTTTATACTTATAGCACTTGTAAAAAAAGTTACTGTTCACCTGCGCCATTCGCAATACAATAGAATGCACGCTCCGCGAACATTCTATTGTCATGAACCGCGCCTTGCGGCAGAACGGAGGATATTGTGACAGACAAAAAGCTGATTTCATCTTTACAGGGGCTGCGGGCAGTCGCATTTCTGAGCGTGGTCCTGTCCCATTGCGGCGCACCGTGGCTGGGGCCGTGGGCAATTTCCGTATTCGTGGCGCTGTCCGGTTTTCTGATGACCTGCAACTATTACGACCGCCCGCGCACAGCACCTGGACTGCGGTCTGCCATGGTCTTTTCCCTGCAAAAAATACGCAAGCTGTATCCGCTGCACCTTATTATGATGGCTGCTGCCCTGCTCCTTGTGCTGAAGGGGCTCCTGGCGCAGCCCTCTGCCCGTGAGGCGTTGTCTTGTGCAGCGCAGCTTGTGGTAAGCATTTTTCTCCTGCAAACATGGATTCCCTCCAGCCGTTTCTGGTTCTGCCTGAACGGAGTAGCGTGGTATCTTTCGGTGCAGGCTTTTCTGTATGCAATCTTTCCCTGGCTGCTCGCCGTGCTGAAAAAGGCCGATACTCGCAGACTACGCTGTATTGCTGCCGCGATTTTCTGCGCACAATTCCTTTTCTCCTTTGCAATCTGGAAGGCCGGACTCAGTGGAAAGGCCGTATTTTACCTGACCTATCTGTGTCCTCTTTTCCGGGCAGGAGATTTTGCCATCAGCTGCTGTATGGGCTGCCTTTACCGCAGCCGCAAGGAGGAGCGCATACCCTACGGTGCCTTTTCCCTTCTGGAGCTGGCAGCTGTGCTGTTTTCGGGCGGTTGCTTTTTCATCGCTGCCAGACAGGTAGGAGCTTTGGGCGCGGTAGCCTTCCGGTACAACGTACTGTTCACCCCCTCTGCGGTGCTGCTGGTCTGGCTGCTCGCCGTGGGCAAGGGAGTGATTTCCAGGCTGCTTTCCGCAAAGCCGTTTTTGTGGCTGGCCGGGCTGTCGCCTTACGGCTTTCTGATCCATCAGGTACTGATCCGATATATGGAGTTGGCTGCAAACAAGCTTGGTCTTACGGCACATCCTGTGGTCTGGACCCTGACCGTATTTTTACTCACGCTCTGCCTGAGCAGCTTTTACAAGGCGTTGGAACACCGGGTGCGGAAGCGTCATACAAAAGCTGCCGCACAGTAAGCCTTTAGCTTTCTTCCGTAAACGTCAACGGTTTATACCCACCACCATTTTCTGAGTGCATTCACTTCATTTTTTCCGCTCATTTCTGCGCACGCTTTTTGCACATGTCGAGTTTGTGTCAAGTGTGCGCAGACACAAATCTCTCGATTGAAAAATTTATTTTTCAATTTTCCACCTGCGGGAGGCTTTGCGCTGCACACAGCGCACCCGAGGATGTCAAGTCATTGCTACAAACTTTTTTGCCACTTTTTCCTCGATTTTTCCCATAAAACCGTTGTTTTGGAACAGAGGACGTTATATTGTTGTCACAAAATCAGCAGGGAGGATGTAACGTCATTGCTACAAGTTCAGTAGTAGTGGACGTTACATTATTGCTACAAATCAAGCCAGTGATTTCCATTCCACCTCCACTCTCCCATCATCATACACATATATCCCCTGCACATATTCTTCCAGCATCTCTCGTGTCAGCTTTTCATAGCCTAAATACATCAACATCTGCTCCACCGGAACATTCTTTTTCATCAGGATTTCTTTCTCACCGTTTATCAGTTCTTCCAACTCCTGTATACGTTTCTGCAATCGTTCTCTTTCTTCTTCCAACTGCTTCTTGGCTTCCATGAACTGTTTCTGGTTCATCTGTCCCTCGTGATACTTCTCATAGTTCTGACGGTTCTGAAGCTTTATCTGCTCCTGACGTTTTTCACAGTCCGTACTTTCCAGCTCATAGGCTTCTATGCTGTCCGTATGCTGTTTTCTCATAGATTGCTGCATCTGTTCCTGGCTGATATTCTGACGTAAATATGCCTTAATTTCTGCCAGCACGATATGCTCTAGCATTTTGTTATCAGCTTTTCCGGCAAAGCATCCTGTATCTTCTTTTCCTTTACTGTAAGCACAGCTATAAAGGATATGACCATGAACCGGACTGCTTGAAGTCAGGCTTCTGCGACAATTCCCGCATTTTACATAGCCACCTAATAGTGTTGTTTCCCTGTCAAATTTGCTTTTCTTGGTGTATCTGATCTGCAGGGACTGTGCTTTCTCAAAGACCTCTTTTGATACGATCGGCTCGTGATGATTTTCCATCACTTTCCACTGATTTCTCGGTACCGGTACTTCTTTCCCAGTTCCGGGATCTGGAATCTTTGTCTTTCCATAGACCATACAGCCTATATAAGTTTTATCATCCACAATCTTCCGTATCATATCACTCGTCCACTGCAGTCCTCTTGATGCAGCTTTCTTGCTGTCTGATTTCTGTCGTCTACTCATAGACTGCAAGGGAGTCAGTACCCCCTCTTCATTAAACAACCGACAAATCTCCATCTTTGAATATCGCTGATTGGTCAGTTCAAATACTCTGCGGATCACTTCCGCTTCGTCCTCTACAATCACCAGTTCTTTCTTATTTTCAGGATTGATTCGATACCCATAAGGTGCAGATCCACAGCAATACTCACCTTTTCCTCGTCTGGTACTGACTGCCGATTTTACCTTTACAGACTGGTCTTTCACATAAAAATCTGCGATCAGTCCTTTAAACTGTACTTCGATGTCAGAACTCTTTCCTATATAATCTTTAGAATCATATCGGTCTGAGATAGAAATAAATCGTACTCCCAGGAATGGAAAAATCTGTTCCAGATAAGTTCCCATCTCAATATAGTTTCTGGCAAAACGTGAAAAATCTTTTACCACAATACACTGCACTTTATTCTCCCTAGCAAGTTCCAGAACCTGCTTAATTGCCGGACGCTCCATACTGGAACCAGAATATCCATCGTCGTAGAACTCCTGAAATGGCATAGAAGCCAGTTCCGGGATATTGGAAATATAATCTTTTACCAGTTTTCTCTGATTGATAATGCTGTTACTTTCTCCCTCTGAATCATCTTCCATGGAAAGACGGTAATATCCAATAATCAGTTTCTGATCACTCATGTTCTACCGCCCCCTTAAACCCGAAGTTGATTTCCAGTCTGCCATCACCATACAGATACATACTTTCAATCAAGCCCTCCGCAAGTTCCGCATTGATTCTGGTTGTCCCATCCAGTTCCAACAGACTTCGTAAAAATCTGGCTTCTTCTTTCTGCTGTTTTTCCAGCTTTCGTATGGTCTGCTCCAGAGACTTCTTTCTCTCTTCACAAAACTCTTTCCAGTTATTACGGTCATCTTTCATTTCTATATAGGCTTCTTTGGAAAGTTCACCCTCTTTATATTTCATAAATGCCTGTGCCAGTTTTTCTGAACGTCTTTCCATATCTGCATCCAATTTTCTGATCTCAGTTTGAATCTCATTGATTTTGGAAAGAAATACCGCACTGCTTATAGCAGACATATCCTTTTTCCGCAATCCAGATAACTGAAACTGTCTGGTCAGCTCCGAACGGACAATTTTCTGCAGCTTCTCTTCGGAAATAGATTTGTGACTACATTTTCTTTCATCCCGATACCAGGCAGCATTGCAAAAGTAATACACATTGCCTCTGTATCTACGTGTACACATTTTCCGCTTACAATCACCACAATAGAATACATTGTAAAATGCTCTTTCATCATCTTCCCACCCTGCAGTAGTTTTTGTTGCTTTCTGTTGTGCTGCTTTTAGCCTGACCTGTGCTTTTTCAAACAATTCTCTGCTAATAATTGGCTCATGGGCATTTGGCGTAATAATCCACTGGCTCTCGTCCAATATGTCACACCATTTTTCACCTCTTTGAAATCTGGATTCATATTTTCTCTGAACCAGATCGCCATAATAATTATTCCGGTTCAGCACTGCACGTATCGAAGAATTTCCCCACTGATGAAGGTTCTCTCCGTCCTGACAGTACACATGATGATATTGGTTATAATCTGAAATCCGATGTACCCTATCCTCAAACAGCCTGTCAATAATGCTCTGTACGCCATCTCCCGAAGCATATTCTTCAAAAATCCTGCGGACAATCTTTGCAGCTTCCGGTTCCACCATCAACTTATAAATTCCATTTATCTTTTCCACACAATATCCATATGGAGCTGTAGATCCCACATACTCACCATTTTTCTGTGCAATACGTTTCGCTGCCCGTTCTTTTGCGGAAATGTCTTTCGCATAAGCATCATTCACCAGATTCTTGATATTCATGGATAATTCCTGATTCTTGGCATCCAATGCAAATGAATCATAGTTGTCACATACAGAAATAAACCGCACTTTCATAAAAGGGAGAATCTTTTCCAAATAATTTCCGGTTTCGATATAATTTCTTCCAAATCGTGAGAAATCCTTTACCAGAATACAGTTTATTTTACCTGCCCTGACATCATTCATCATCCGTTCAAATCCCGGTCTGTCAAAATTTGTTCCGGTTTTTCCCAGATCAGAATAAATGTTATATACAGCAATTTCATACTCTCTGTTCGGATTTTCATTGTGCTTCTGAATGAACTCTTTTATCAGCGTAACCTGTGTTTCAATAGATTCTGACTTTTTTTCATCACTGTCTACGGATAATCTGGCATAAATTGCAGCCATACATACCGGAATCCCAAGAACTTTCTTCTCTGTGTTTTTCTTATATCTTTTTGCTGTCCTTGCCATTTATCCCACCTCTTTCCTGCACTCTGTCCGGTGTTCCGCATAAAACCGTCTTATGACTTTCATTTTCTCAATCATATCCTGATAACGGATATGAATTTTGATCTGTTTGTTTTCATAAATATAGATTTTATCTACAGTCAGTGCCAGCAATGTGCGATCCAGTTCTTTGATTTCCAGTGATTTCTTCCAGTCCTCCAACTGAACAGTTGCAGACACTCCACCCTCAAACATTTGCTTTACCAGTTTTTTCTGGTTTTCAATCATCTGCTCCAGTTCTTCACATTTTCTTCCGTAACTTTCCCGAAAATCATCGAACTCCTCTTTGCTGATCAGTCCCTCTTTCAAGTCATCACCCAAAGATGCTTTCAGACTGTAATATCGGTTATATTCTTCCTGTAACTTACTAATCTGTGTATCATAACCAATTACCTGATCGTAACTGACTTGCATCTCACAAAGTTCTTCCATAATCATCTGATAGTCTATAAAAAGTGCCGTATATGCCTGAATCTCTTTCAATACAATCCTTTTCAGCACCTCTTCCGGAATACTGTGTCTGGTGCAATCTCCACCTTTATTCTTTGTCTGGCAGATATAAAAGGCTTTTTTCTTCCCCTTATACTGATTTACCCTGCGTATCATCGGTGTATGGCAATCTCCGCAAAATACAAAACCCGAAAAAAAGTTTGCACTGTCCGATGTTTTCGATGCCCTGCCATCATACTGAAGTAGCTTCTGCACCACATCAAAATCATTCTGCCTGATTATTGCCGGATGCGTATTTTCTACTTTCACCCACTCTGATTCTGGCTTATCCAGACGTTGCTTTACCTTATAGCTGATTCGTTCCTGCTTGCCTTGCACCATGTTTCCAATGTAAACCTCGTTGGTCAGAATCCTTTTAATCTGCACTGCCGACCATTTCGGTGTGTCTGAGCTGTGAAATCCAGAATTGTAATTCTCGCCATTTGCCTTTTTATATTCTTTTGGCGACTGCACATGACGTACATTCAGTTTTTCTGCGATTGCTCCAAGACTGAATCCATCAATTTTCCACGAAAATATTTTTCTTACAATATCTGATGCATAAGAATCAATCACCAGACAATTCTTATTCTCTGGATCTTTGCAGTAACCATACGGGGCAAACGCTCCAATAAATTCACCTTTTTCACGTTTGATTTTCTGGTGGCTTCGCACTTTACCGGAAATGTCCCGACAATAGCTTTCATTTACGAAATTTTTGATTGGAACTACAAATGACTTCTCTGAAAAATCTGCTGTTTTACTGTCAAACTGGTCTGTAACTGAAATAAAACGCACATTTAAAGCCGGGTAGGTCTTTTCGATCCATCGCCCGGCTTCTATATATTCTCTTCCGAATCTGGATAAGTCTTTTACAATCACGCAATTTACTTTTCCAGCTTCTATATCAGTTGTCATTCGTTTAAACTCAGGTCGATCAAAATTTCCTCCTGAGTATCCGTCATCCACATATATATCAAAGATCTGAATATCCGGCTGGCTTTTTACAAAGCTCCGAAGTAACTCTCTCTGATTTGCAATGCTGTTGCTCTCTGACTTCGCACCGCCCTCTTCCATATCATCTTTCGATAATCGAAGATACAATGCAGCATCGTATATATCTGGCATATTCATTTGCATCTGTTCCATTTTACATCGCTCCCAACTTACTTATTCCATTGAATTTGAAGTCAGAAACCATGTATCACGTTCATTTTCCCTGACCTCACATTAACATAACATCTGTACCTTTGCAAGACATTTTAATACATCAACTCCGTCCTTTTTCTCAGATAATCACTAATGGCATCTGTGGCATCCATTTCTCCTGTCATCTCCACAACCACTACATATCCTTCATTCATGTGAGCATACGGCTGATCGCCGGATTTATCCAGAAAAGTTTCCACTTTCTCAGAAATAGCTTTATCCATATCAGGAATTAAATCTTCAATGTCCTTTAACTGCTCCAGATCAACACTGGAATCTATTACTGACTGATTCACCATGATGCTCACCTCTTTTCCAACATATTCTTTGTATCAGTTGTCCTATACCTACAATTTTCTCAATCACATCACCTTACCTTTCACATTTTGTTCTCAAATTTTATCTATTACTATGGCATTGCATATTCTGTTCGGCGTGTTGGCTTCCATTTGTATAACCCGTTGTCAACGTCACAGTCAACCTCTATCAGAGTATTTCTGAATACTGCCAGCTTCTTCGCAAGCCTACCAGTCGTTTCCGGAGTATCTTCGACGCTCGCCCATAAAATCATTTACAGGGTTATGGCATCTGTGAGATCAGATTATACAGCTCATGTAATTTTCAAGGTACAAAAGAGTTTTTTTGAATATCCTTTCACTTATTACAGCCTGGAAACACCAAAATGTTGTTCACTTCAAAAAAATCCTCTCACTAATAAAGCCTGACAGAAGGATTTTACCAACCTCATTTTGCAATAATTTGCAAAAAGTATTTATCCTCATCTGTACATTCGCTTTCATGCGAACCTTTATCGTACTGTTATTTTAATTCGCATTCATGCGAATGTCAAGTGTTTTGTTCGCTTCAATGCGAATCTTTCTGTTTACATTCACTGTTTTTGGTAGTAAAATGGATTTATCAAAAAGAAAGTGGGAAATCTGATATGACAATCGGTGATAAAATAAAAAAAATCCGGACATTCCGGAATATGACACAGGCAGAACTTGGTGCTGCCCTCGGTTGGGGCGATAAAGGTGCAAACCGCCTTGCCCAATATGAAACGAATTACCGGGTTCCCCGCAAAGATCTGGTAACTGAAATGGCTAAGATTCTGGACGTAAACCCACTGACACTACATGAGCCAACCACGATGGACGCCTCTGAACTGATGGAAATTCTGTTCTGGATTGATGAATTTAACCCAGCAGCTATTAATCTCTTTCAGTTAGAAACCTATCCGGGTAAAAAATGCAATTCCAGTGAGGGTACCGCTGTCCGTTATCATGATTCTGATAACTGGCCGGCTCATCCACCTGTTGGTATGTGGTTCAATTATGGAGTTCTCAATGATTTTATGAAAGAATGGGTTCTCAGAAAAGAAGAATTGAAATCCGGTAAAATTACCAGAGATGAGTATTTTGAGTGGAAAATTAACTGGCCACAGACCTGTGATGGGTGTGGGAAATATGAGCCGAAAAGGCAATGGCGATCTGCAAATGCAGAACTTAGTGAAACTTAGCAAAACTTAAATTTATTATGTTTTTTCTCTTTAACCAAAGAAAAAAGCACTGAAAACCATCAGTCCAACGGTTTTCAGTGCTTTTTTCATATTGCTCTATTGAATTTTCCTCATTCCACCTATACAAGTGAAACTTAGAGAAACTTAAATTAAATCTCTTTCAGACAATTCAATTTGGATATTCACCAACTGTGGATTATTTCTCAGTGCACCAGTTTCCAACTTACCGCCTGCTGCCTTGCATCCACAAATCTCTTATAAATACCTTCCTGCTTCATTAGCTGCTCATGTGTTCCCTGCTGCACAATTCTTCCTTTGTCAATAACCACAATCTGGTCTGCATGTCTGACCGTTTTTAATCTGTGGGCAATCATAATAATCGTTTTTTCCTTTGTAAGTGCATCTACTGCATCCATCAGCTCCTTTTCATTCTCCGGATCAACATTGGCCGTTGCCTCATCTAATATAACGATTGGCGCATCCTTCATAATCGCTCTGGCTATCGAAATACGCTGCTTCTCACCACCGGAAAGTGTGGCTCCTCCTTCTCCGATCACTGTGTCATATCCATTCGGAAGTTTGCTGATGAAATCATGACAACATGCTTTCTTCGCCGCTTCCACCACTTCCTCATGACTTGCATCCTGACGTCCGAATTTAATATTATTCTCAATGGTGTCTGCGAACAAATACACCGACTGAAATACAAATGAAAAATTACGCATCAGACTGTTCATGCTGTAGTCTTTTACATTCACGCCTCCAAGCGTCACTTCCCCGGAATCCACATCCCAGAATCTGGCAATCAGATTGCAAAGTGTTGATTTTCCTCCACCAGATGGTCCAACAATCGCTGTCGTCGTTTTCTGTGGAATAGAAAGCGATATATCATCAATGATCTTCCGTTTGTCATAAGAAAACGAAACATTAGAAAGTCTAATATCGTAATTTTCCGGCTGTATTTCTTTACCGTCGATATCCATGGTATCCAGCTCCAATATTGCATTTGCTTTATCTACACATACGCTTACCACATGTAAAAGAGATGAATAATTTCCTGCACATTCCAGACTGGCATAAAGCATAAATGCTGAGATTGTCATACCAATTGCATAGACCGCACTCATAGTTCCATTAATATAAAAATATGCACTGCATGCTACGATTACTGCACCTGTGGTTTTTGTTATGACGCTTTGCAGAAAATGATAAGGGACAAACAACATCTCCATCTTTGTATTAATCTTTTCGCATGCTTCATTTGCATCATTTAATCTTTTTGCCTGTTTTCCAAGCAGGTTGTATGATTTTACTTCTGATATTCCCTGCAGATACTCCATGATCTGATTTACAAGCTCTGTATCGCATACCACTTTTTGCTCTGAATCGTTTTTCCCTGCATTCTGCATCACAGCATTTACACCAAAGAAAATAAGCACTCCTGCTGCAGCTGTCAGTCCAATTCTCCAGTCAAAAAGAAACAGCATAAGAATGATCATGGATGTTTCCAGAATTCCCTGCATGGTCAGCATAACCACTCTCGCAGCTACATCGCCAAGTGTTTCCATTGTATTCGTCGTAATAGAAGAAATTTCCCCGATGCTGTTGGCATTAAAATATCCCATCGGCAGATAGCGCAGATGCTCTGCAATCTTGATTCTCATAAAAGCACTCGCATTATATCCTCCTTCTGTCTGAAGCACTGTAGAGTATCTCTTACAGATGACATCAACTACAATTGCAATCACCATGATCGCAATTGAACCACCAATATATTTTCCTATTGGTTTTCCACTCATCAAACCAATCAATATGTACATAATAGCCGGTATCTTCATTGCTGAAGCGAGAGCCTCTATAAGTCCGATCACTATCGACAGTTTAAATTTATTACCATTTTCCCTACCTGAAAAACGAAAGAATTTTGCCAGAATTCCAAACATATCATTCTCCCTCCTTCACCGTATCTTTTACAGAAATATGGGCATCCCACATTTCCTTATAAAGCGGGCATAACATCAGTAGTTCCTCATGTGTACCATGTGCTGTTACATTTCCATCATTTACGACAAAGATCTGATCACTGTCCTTAACGGTAGAAAGCCTGTGTGCGATTACGATCAGTGTCTTCCCTGCTACCAGTTTTGCAATAGAATTCTGCAGAATCGCCTCATTTTCCGGATCCGTATAAGCAGTTGCCTCATCAAGAATTACAATCGGAGCATCCTTCAGCATTGCCCTTGCAATGGAGATACGCTGCCTCTCTCCTCCTGACAGATGTCCTCCTGCACCTCCTACAACCGTATCAAATCCGTTCTCAAGCTGCATGATAAATTCATAGCATCCGCTTTTCTTTGTCACCTCGATGATCTGTTCATCTGTAGCCTCCGGATTTCCCTGTCTAATATTTTCACGTACCGTTTCATTGAACAGATAATTATCCTGTGCAACATATGCAATTTTCCGATTAAAATCTGCAAGCGACATTTCTTTGACATCAACTCCACCGATTTTAATACTTCCGGAATCCACATCCCACAGGGACGCAATCAGCTTTGCGATGGTCGACTTGCCGCTTCCGGAAGGTCCTACGATTGCATTTACCGTTCCTGCTTTTAGCTCCATAGTTACTCCATGCAGAATCTCTTTGTCGTGATAACCAAACCTGACATTTTCAAGTGTAACGGAGTTATCTTTTGGAACACTTTTACTTTTCTCTGGACGTTCAAGCTCCGGCTGTTCCAGAATTCCTGCCACTTCACCAACAATCACTCCGATCTTGCCAAGATCATCTGTATAGGAACCCACTGTGATCAACGGTCCAACGATTCCAAGTGATAAAATAATGCAGATGACAAAATCTGAAATCGCAAGTGTTCCATTGGCTACATAATGTGCCCCAAACGGCAATACCGTAAGAAGCGTATAAGGTGTGACCACCATCATCAGTCCATGAAAGATCGAGCACCGTTTCATCCAGGAAATAAAGGAATCTGCATATTCAAAAGCCGCCTTTGTAAATTTGGCATAAGAACTTTCTGTCTTTCCAAATGCCTTGATCACTTCGATTCCGTCAATATATTCCACTGCCGCATCATTCAGATCTTTTGTTGTCTGAACCGTTCTCTCGAAGCTTGGTTTATAATCCAGCATCATTCCAAAATAGGAAAGAAATCCCACTATAACCGGCACCAATGACCAGAGTGCCAGTCTCCAGTCTGTCAGGAAGAAATAAATCAAAATCACAATCGGTGCCAGCAGATTGGACGTGAATTCCGGGACAATATGCGCCAGTGTTGTCTCGATACTGTCGATTCTTTCCACCATAATATTTTTAAATGTACCGGAAGGTGTGTCTTTCACATAGCCAAGAGGTACCCGCGCCAGCTTGTCACAGCAGGATTTTCTTATATTTGCAAGTACTGCAAACGTTGCTTTATGTGACAATGCTGTCGAAAGTGAATGAAGCAGTTCTGCAATGATAAACGATAATGCAATCAGAACCGCTTTTGCAAGATATATTTCAAACTCCTTTTCACCATTTAAAAACAGCTTTACTATATCTGCAATAATAAAATACGGCAAAATCTTAAAAATCACATTTCCGATTGCAAGTAACACACTCCATACATAGGCAATTCTTTTTTGTCCGGCCCATGTCAGGATCCAGCTGACTGCCGACTTCTTTTTTTCTTTCACATTCGTTCACTCCTTACTTTGGTTTTATTGTTGTTTCTTTCATTAGTTTATTCTAACTCATATATAATAAAATAGGTGGCTTACTGGCATTAGCCACCTGACTTACATTAGTTATACCGGGAATTCAATATTCCACAATCGTTCCCAGCCACCTGTATTGAATTCTTTCAGCTGATGCACATTTTTCTTTGCAGTCTCCCTGTCTATATCATGCTCAATGATCTGAAATACTGATGAAAAAAATCCCGTATAGATCATATGCATAAGGCTTTCCTCTACAATCGGTATTTTCACACCGTTCTCTTTCATCTTTTCCATATAATTCAAGCTGGACTTCATTTCCCGCTCTACCATATTGTGTATGAATAGTTCAAATTTTCCACTGTCTCCACATTTCAACAATAATCTGAAATTATCATAATGATCATAAATATAATCAACCATCTGCTCCATTCCATCACTGGATGTATACGACATATTCCTTGTCTGATCACTGGCCGAAAGCTTTTCAAACTCCTCAACGATCTGATCATAAATCTGATAAATGTGTTCCATATAGGGATCTGTCAGTGCATCAAAAAGTGCCTCTTTCGTCGGATAATATTTGTAAAATGCACCAGTAGTAAGTCCGGCATCTTTTACAATGTTTCTTAAAGATGCTCCGGTCAGACCATCTTTCAGGAAATGTTTTCTGGCTGTATCTAATATATTTTTTTGTGTATCTTCTGCTTTCGTCGACATTCTTTTCGTATCCTCTAAAGTTCTTTTCAAAAATATAACAGTGCTATATAGCACTGTTATATTTTAACTCATTACAGGAATTTGTCAAGTCTGCTGTTTCGATTTTTTATTTTCCCGTGTATTCAATTTTCACTTAGCAGATGCATCTGTAGTTTGATTTTGCCGTCGTCACACCACATGATTCTCTTCAGCATCTTTCCTTTTGACCAATATAAACTTTTCATTGCTATATATAAGAACGGAACCATGATTCTGCGTGTTGCCTTTCCAATTTGTACAAACTGTCCACCATCAAAAAATACATGCTTTAACGGTATTTTTGCCTATGTCAGAAATGCCATGGCAAGATCTGCACCAATCGAAGATGCAACTACAAGTTCTATTTCTTTGATTCCATGTTTAAGCCTCCTCTTCGACTTTTTCAAAATCTACTGTCAGTTCCTTCATAGAAATTTTTACCACCTTAAAACCATACTGCAAAAGTTCCTTTTTGAATGTAAGGAACGAATGATCTATAGGCACTCCGGCAATGTTTTCAATTTCAGCAAAAGTCAACTTGAAATCGTCTGTTTTATTTTTATTGATTCACTTCCATAAAGGATTATATTTGCTCATAATTATCATTCATCTACTTTCCAAAACTATTTACAATATCCTTTGCCATCAGTCAGATTTACTCCACTTGCCACAACACTTTTCCTGGATAAAATATTTTCTTATCTTCTCCATTCCTTCTGCATCCATCTGATACTGATCTGCAATAGTTCCATTTTCAAAATGAATGACATCAGTGCAACACTCTATAATCAGTTCCAAATCATGTGTGATCACATAAACCGAAATTCCGGTATCCCACACTTCTCTTAGAACCTCTGCAACCTCCAGCATATGCTTATGATCAAGACCACTGGTTGGTTCATCCAAAAACAGCACAGAGCGCCCGGAGGCAATTGCAGATGCGATAGCCGCCCGCTGCTTCTGACCTCCGGAAAGTGACATTGGATGACGGTCTTTGACTTTTATCAGATCCAGCATATCAAGAAATTTGTCTGCTTCTTTCTCATTTTCTTCTTTCATGCTAATCATAACTTCATCCTGTATTGTCTCTGTAAAAAGCTGATGATTCACTTCCTGCATAACCATATAACAGGCTTTCAGCCTTTCTTTTGGTCTGTAAGTTTTTCCATTCCAGATGATTGTGCCACATTGTTTTTCCAAACCACAGAAACAACGGGAAAAAGTAGATTTTCCAGCTCCATTATTGCCCGTAATTGCGACAATCCGATTTGCCGGAATCTCACATTCTCTGATATATAAAATCTGTGGACCATTCTTATATGCAAAATTAAAATCATGAAGTTCCATTGTGGTTCTTTCTGATATCAACATCTCTGGCATAAGGAGATTTTCCAGAACATAAGCCCGCAGTCCCATCTCTTCTCGCTTTTCTTCTGTCAGATTTTCAAACTCTGTGGCTGAATAATCCTGAATAATCTGTCCCTCTTTCATATAAATAAACCGATCCGCCAGCCCACGCAGATAATACAGGCGATGCTCCGATATAATAATCGTTTTTCCCTGTTCCTTCCAGTGGGCGATTATTCTTCGCAGATCCATGATTGAAGCTGCATCCAGATTAGAAGAGGGTTCGTCCAGGACAAAAATATCCGGTTTCATAATAGAAACCCCTGCACAGGCAATCTTCTGCTTCTCTCCACCTGAAAGCTGAAAAATATTGCGTCCAATCAATTTTTTCAGATGCAGCTCCTGAATTGTAGCCTGCAATCGATCTTTGATTTCTTCCTTTGGCATTCCAAGATTTTCACATCCAAAAGTAATCTCGCTTGTTGTATCTACATTAAAAAACTGTGACCGTGGATTTTGAAAAACACTTCCAACAATTTTTGCTGTATCATACAGTGGCTGCTGCGAAACATTTATCCCATTTATCCATATCTCACCAGTTAATTTTCCTTCATAATAATGTGGAATCAACCCATTGATCATTCGAGTGAGTGTTGTTTTTCCACAACCGCTCTCCCCACATAGCACAATAACCTGACCATCTTCTATCTCCAGATCAATATCCCGGATTCCCACAGAATATTCATTATTTTCTCCATATGTAAATGTTGCATGATCTATTTTTATCATAATGTACTACCTCAAAAAACAATATACTGATGCAAAAAGAACAATATAAAGCATGCAAAGCAAACAACAATGGCACTAAAATCCTGTACATGAAAGCCAATCTCGCAGACATTGGTTCTTCTGACCGGTGCACCAAGTCCCCTTGTTAGAGCTGCTGCAGACAGCTCATCACCAATTTTTATTACGGATACCATCAATGGTATCAGCCGGTATTCAATCATAAGGAATGGATTTTTACCACCAAAACGGATATTTCTCATTTTCATTGCATCCCGGATTGCCTGATATTCTTCCTTGATTGTAGGAAAGAAACGGAAAATAACTGACAACGGTATTATGATTTTTTCTGTGACATGCATCCGCTCCATTGCACTGATAAACTCACTTACAGATGTAGAAGAAATCAGATATGCGCCTGTCATAATTCCCGGTGCAAAACGCGTCATAATTGATGTTGCTGCCAATATCAGAAAAGAAATCATACCACTCCAAACATTCAATGCCAGCCGCTCCAGTACAAAGCATACCGCATAGAGAACTGCATATTTACCGGCTGTTTTGAATTTGTGCTCTGACAAAATCAATGCAAATGGTATAAGGCTTAGTATTGGTTTCACTATATTCATGATTCCATCATTGCTGGTACTGAACATCAATGTTGTAATCGTTATAAGCATAAACAATTTTGTTCTAGGATCTAAAACAATTCCATTTCTGCTGTCAACAGTAGCAGATAATATCTCATCCATTACACGATTCCTGCTTTTACAAAGTGTTTTTTGAGCAACGCTTTTCCAATCATTCCTCCAATGATTGCGCAGATAAAGATACCTGCAATCACAAGAACAATGCTCCACATAGGCATGACAGCCATTACTTTATCTGCATACTCTTTACCAAAACTGGCTGCGAAGCTGGCTCTTGAATCTTCTACCATGAAGTACATTGGAATATATGTACCAACCATCCAGAGACTGAATACTGCATATCCAATCAGGCTCCTTTTAGCACTTTTATAATTGCCAAATTTCAGAATCAAATCTCCCAGCAGCCCAAAGATAAGCCCCAAAGGTACACCCCAATATCCCATTCCGGTAAGTCCCATCAAAAGGCCACTCAGAATTGCCATCAGCGTTACCATACCAAACTTCTTTACCCTTGTCAGGAATAACATAAATGGAATTCCTGTGATCAGTGTCCACAATGCACCAAGAATCGGAAGAAATATCGGAACAAAGCCAATCGGAATTGCCACACAACATCCGAGTACAAAATAAAGGACTGTGAAAAGTCCCAGATTAATCAGGTCCTTCGCCTGTAATTTGTTATTCATACAGAATACCTCCCTTGTATAATTAGCTCTATCTAACTACTCCATAAAATACCATGTGTTTTGTTATATCTCTACAACCAAATATCATTTTAGCTCCAAACAGCATTGGGTTTTATTGTTGACTCTGCTCTCTTCAAATCCTATAATATTATCTGTTACAGGGCAAAAGTACTTATATCAGGGAGATCTTCTATGAAAATTAACGACGTGATCAAAAAATGTATCAAAATACCAGGTATATCCATAAAACAGGCTGAATATAGTATGGAGCTTATATTAAATACGAAGGAAGGTAAAGGTTCGATGACCTTTTTTTCACTTTTTCCCGGTCTGTCTCTGGCATATATTTTTATAAATTCTCCAACCTGGACGGCTCCCGACCTTCGATCAGACAGCTCCATTACAAAAGGTCCATTGCTTCTTAACTATTGTGTGACAGGTCGTTGTGAAATGATCCTGAACAACAAAAATTTTGTCTACATCAAAGACAGAGAACTTTCTCTCACAGAATGCTTCGCCCAAAAAGAATATGTTTATCCAAAGCGCATCTATGAGGGGCTTGAATTCTTTATTGATATAGATACATTTACTTTAGAAAATACATGGGTACAAAATGAATTTAGCATTGATTTCAGAAAAATCTCAAAGATGTTTTGTCCTCATGGAAGCACTTATATATCGACAGCGACCCACGAAACTGAGGAAATTCTCAAAAAACTATGGGAATTATATGATTTTCCGGCCTCTTTTGCAGTCATTCAAATGAAAATATATACGCTCGCTTTATTCTCAGTACTACAAAATTTGGAGGCTATCCCTAAGTCTCAGGCCTGCACTTTCTTTACTGAATCTCAGGTTAATATTGCTAAAAAGGTCGAAAATATCATCACCTCAGACCTAAGGCTGCATCATCCTGCGTGGGAATTGGCTGAATATTTTTCTATCAGCGAAACCAGTCTAAAAAATTATTTTCGCGGTGTTTACGGACAGAATATTTCTGTCTATCTGCGTGAAATGCGTATGAATAAAGCAGGCGAACTGCTTGCCTCAACACGACTGTCTGTAGCTGAGATTGCAGCACAGGTCGGATATCTGAATCAGAGCAAATTCGCCTCTGTGTTTAAAAAGCATTTTGGTGTATCACCTTTGGAATATCGCCGCACCAGACATTTAGACTCCTAAACTCTCCATTTTGTTGCCTCTCTTCTTTCAACAATAAAATGACGATAAATCCCATCCTGTCTCACAAGTTCTTCATGTATTCCCTGCTGTGCGGTTTTCCATTCTCCAGAGCGAAAATCCGTTCAGCTTTCTGTACTGTTTTTAGGCGGTGTGCAATCATAATAACAGCTTTATCATTTGTCAGGTACCACCCACTGGTCATTAAAATAACAAATTACATATAATCAAACTTCTTCCGAAGATATATTCTGAGTAGCATGATACCCATATTAATGAGTATAAATAGCAAAATCAAATTCACCGGCAGATATTTTCTAGTTACATCCCCAAGCACTGCTATCCCTGAAAGGCTTCCAATCAAAAACATTTGTGAAATTTCGTTCCACATTTTTTTGTATTGTTTTATTGTTTCCATAATTATCACCATTAAGATTCCCACTATGAAAAGCACAGCTACGATTGCCAGAATCCTGATAACCCATACTTCTCCACCTGTATATGCTATTTTCTGGTTAAATCCATTATCATAAGTTGGATATACCAGCCATTTACAAAATCGAACATACCACATGAATGGAGTCATGAAAAAATCTATGAAATCATGTTGAAAAGCACCATTCTGTAGAATTGCAAACAGAACTACCGTAACATATCCCATTCCCCAGAAATACTCCATAGCCTTCATGTTTTCCGTTCTGTCCTTTACTTCTTTTTTCGCTTTACGAATTTCCAGCTCAGCACGTTTCTTTTCGTTACGGGCTTTGGATTCTGCCTGTTCCATCTTTTTCTCTGCTTCTTTCTGTTTCTTCTGTGCTTCATCTACTGCTTCAACAGATGATTTATTAACCTGTATCTGCAATTTAGAGTTCTGGTCCCGAACGTCTTTTATTTCTTCTTCGAGCTGCTCTTGCTCGCTCCTGCTCTTCAAGCCGTTTCTGTTCCTCAGATCGTCGTTGCTCTGCTGAAGCGATTGATTCAGCTTCTGCGTTTCGGACAGTTCGGTTGTCAAACGATGAATTTCGTCGTTTAATTTCCGAATTTCGTCTTGCATTTCGTGATTCTCGAAGAATAGCTTCTGTTTTTCCATTTTCAGCTTGTGTGTCCTTTCCTGAAATTTCTGGATAAACTCGTTCATCTTCTGATTTCTCACCTGTAACTCGTCTCTCTCTTCCGTCACTAGCTCCAGTGACGCCGCCTGCTCCTTCGCAAGCTGCTTCCACTTGTCGGTAGTATCCGGCAAGTTCTTCATCTGATCTGCTGTCTCTGTTGGCTGAATCTCTGGCTTTTTTCCTATTTCCATTAAATTCATTCTCTAGTCCCTCCTTGCTGATATCCAAATGAAATGTTTTGAACAGATTACTGTCACGTACTTTCTTTCCCTCTTGGTTCTGAAAAGTAATGTGCTTCCGTTTCTCTGTCCAGTTTACGTTCCATCCGAACTGCTTCATTTTTTCTATAAACTTTTCTTTGCTGATACAATTTTCCAGTGCTTTTAACACTGCCATTGCACAGTCCGCTACAAAGCTATCCTTTACCTGCTGACGGAACAGATTATATTTGTCTTTGCTCCATGCAATGACTTCCCCTTTTTCAATCTGACTTCCATCAAAATGCTTTCCTTTTTCGGCAACGGTCAGTCCTCGTTCCCGGCACATCTGATTGGTAAGCTGTTTCATACGTTCCAGATCTTTTCTGGTGTTATGCAGCTTTCTCCCATCTTCATAACTCACTGAATTAGTAACCAAATGGCAGTGGATATGGTCTTTATCCTTATGCACAGCCACTAAGGTCTGGAATCCACTGAACCAATTTTCTGCAAACTCTTTTCCAAATTCAAATGCCTGCTCCGGGGTGATCTGCTCATCCTTATGCCAGGAAATAATGTTGTGGGCATACATTCTCCCTGTATCTTTATTCCACATCTTCTTTTCTTCCAAAAAGGTTCTGTACACCAGATCATAATTAATTTCATTGTGACAGTACGGGCCTGTTATATAAGTAAGCAGCTCACTTGTCTTGTCCTGTCGTAAAACATATTCAATACAATTTCTCATTGCTCCATGTGTATTTGTCCGCTTATTAATCGTCTTATTAACTGCCATATCCTTTCACTCTCCTTCCGATACTTGAGAATATTTTTATTGAGGAAATACAACATACTGTCGTTTGGGATTTCTCCATCTGTATGCAGTTTTCTTGCAATCTGGTTGATATTTGTCGTAGCTCCCCGGAGCTGACAAAGGATATCCGCAAACATCTGGTTCAGTCTTTTCAGTTCTTCTATTTCCTCTGCCGATGCTATCTTCAAGTCTGCGATTGCTTTTATCACAACTTCCTGCTGTGTTCTTCCGGATTCTTTAACCTTGCTCTGAAACAAATCGTATTCCTCTTTATTCATCCGTATGGTTACTGTATGATTTCGTTTTCTCATAGGCTTTTGTCTCCTTTCATTGCTTGATTTTCATTCTTTGTTAACAGCCACAGCGTTCTGGCGGCATATTGGTAGGAGATTTATAAGAGAGTGCAACGCTCTCTTATACAGGTGCAGGACAGCGTCCTAGTCAATCAGTAAGTGTTCCGTAGGAATGTCCGGTGGACATTTCGCAGGAATACTTACGCCATTGACGTGCCGGGGTTCCAAGGGGCGGAGCCCTCTGGCAAGTTTAGGAACAGCCCAAAG
>OBLO01001503.1_pt1 | contig 20087 bp, 11 predicted proteins | sample 1519401 | NCBI WGS metagenome assembly OBLO01 (sample SAMEA2602897, study PRJEB22501) | metagenome | reverse complement strand
TTATGTCGTAGCACCGGAAATGCCCATGTTCCGTCTGATTCCGAACACCGCTATCAGCGAACTGGAAAGCATGACGCTTGTTGCCGCGCGTAACACGAATGATGAACAAGACAACTTCATCCTCCGGTTATTTAGCGAGATGGGAACAGTGATGCTTATCCCCGAAGATAAAATAGCGGCAGCCACCGCATTGGCATCCTGCGGTATCGCTTACGTACTGAAATACATTCAGGCAGCCATGCAAGCCGGAATCGAAATGGGACTCCGCCCTAAAGATGCCATGCAGATGATAGCCCAATCCTTAAAAGGAGCGGCCGCACTGATTCAGAACAACGACACCCACCCCAGCGTAGAAATCGACAAAGTAACCACTCCGGGCGGAATCACCATCAAGGGTATCAATGAATTAGAACACAACGGCTTCACCTCTGCTATTATCAAAGCCATGAAAGCTTCCAAATAACACCATAGAATTATTAATCATAAAATACTAACCACTTGTATGAATGAACAAATTAAACAGATAGCAGAACGCCTCCGCGGATTACGTGATGTATTGGAACTGACCGCAGAGGATATCGCCCGCGATAGTGACATTTCTGCTGAAGAATACCGTCTTGCAGAACGTGGCTATTACGACTTCTCGTCCAGATGTTAAAAAAAATAGCCCTGATCGAATAATGTACCCCTCGACCCTTTGATGTTGGGCGAAGAGCCAAAAAGGAGCAGCTTCTTTGTGACTCGTGCCGGCAAAGGTACCAGCATCAAACGTCCCAAAGTTTATAAATACCAGTCACTGGCTTCAGGATTCATGAACCGTACCGCCGATCCGTTCATCGTTACCGTTGAACCGAAAGCAATCGACGAGCCGATCCATTATAACAAACATAATGGACAGGAATTCAACCTTGTCATCGAAGGACGTATGCTTATCAACATCGAAGGCAAAGAAATCATCCTCAATCAAGGAGACAGTATTTATTTTAACTCTAAACTTCCACATGGCATGAAAGCGCTCGATGGCAAAACGGTACGTTTTCTGGCCGTAATTATGTAATAACGTTATGGTAGAAAGATTTTTATCACAGACCTCTTTCAGCTCACAAGAGGACTTCAACAAGAATTTAAAAATAAACGTCCCGGAGAACTTCAACTTCGGTTATGACGTAGTAGATGCCTGGGCTGCCGAACAACCCGACAAGAAGGCTTTACTTTGGACAAATGACAAAGGTGAAAGCCGCCAATTTTCATTTGCCGAAATGAAGCGTTACACAGATATGACCGCTTCTTACTTCCAAAGTCTGGGTATCGGTCGTGGGGACATGGTGATGCTGATTCTGAAACGCCGTTATGAGTTCTGGTATAGCACCATCGCCCTTCATAAACTGGGAGCAACCGTCATTCCGGCCACCCACTTGCTGACCAAAAAAGATATTATCTATCGCTGCAACGCTGCCGATATCAAGATGATCGTAGCTGCCGGTGAAGGAATCATCCTGCAACATATCAAAGATGCTCTCCCCGAGTGTCCCACTGTAGAAAAGTTGGTCAGTGTCGGACCGGAAATACCGGAAGGTTTCGAAGATTTCCATCAGGGCATCGAAAATGCCGCTCCGTTTGTACGTCCACGCTATGCGAACACTAACGACGACATCTCTCTGATGTATTTTACTTCCGGCACTACCGGCGAACCTAAGATGGTGGCACATGACTTTACTTATCCGTTAGGTCATATCGTTACCGGTAGTTTTTGGCACAACCTGAACGAGAACAGTCTTCACCTCACCATTGCCGATACCGGCTGGGGAAAAGCAGTATGGGGAAAACTCTACGGACAGTGGATTGCCGGAGCCAATATCTTCGTCTACGACCACGAGAAGTTTACCCCGGCAGCTATTCTGGAAAAAATCCAGGAATATCATGTCACCTCTCTCTGTGCACCTCCTACCATCTTCCGGTTCTTGATTCACGAAGACCTGACAAAGTTTGATTTATCTTCACTAAAATACTGCACCATTGCCGGAGAAGCATTGAACCCCGCTGTATTTGAAACTTTCAAGAAGCTGACGGGTATCAAACTGATGGAAGGTTTCGGACAAACAGAAACAACCCTTACCATCGCCACTATGCCGTGGATGGAACCGAAACCGGGAAGCATGGGGCTGCCGAATCCTCAATATGATGTAGATTTGATTGACCATGAAGGTCGCTCTGTTGAAGCCGGTGAGCAAGGACAAATTGTAATCCGCACCAGCAAAGGCAAACCTCTCGGACTTTTCAAAGAATACTACCGGGATGCGGAACGTACTCACGAAGCTTGGCACGATGGTATTTATTATACCGGTGACGTTGCCTGGAAAGACGAAGACGGTTACCTTTGGTTCGTTGGTCGTGCAGACGACGTTATCAAGAGCTCTGGCTACCGCATCGGTCCATTCGAAGTGGAAAGTGCATTGATGACTCATCCGGCTGTTGTGGAATGTGCCATTACCGGAGTACCCGACGAGATTCGTGGCCAGGTGGTAAAAGCTACGATTGTTCTATCCAAAGACTATAAAGCACGTGCCGGAGAAGAACTGATTAAGGAATTGCAGAACCACGTGAAGAAAGTGACTGCTCCTTATAAATATCCGCGTGTGATCGAGTTCGTAGAAGAGCTACCTAAGACAATCAGCGGTAAGATCCGCCGGGTGGAGATTCGCGAAAACGATAAGAAGTAAATTATAAACAACTCTAATCAATAGAAGAACGATATTACAGATGATGTAATATCGTTCTTCTCATATCTACCCAACAATAAAATTCAACAGAAATAATATGATAGTTCCTGTTTATTTAAAACTCTCTTTTTTCCAATAATTATGTCCTTCAATAATATGACTGTTATTAGCTTTATAAAAATCCTTCACAGGAGTCATCTGAAAACAATTATTAATAATAGCATTATCGACATCTTCAAAAGTAACAATCGGTTGTTGGTTTACAGGATACTTCGATCTAACATTATTCAGAACAATCTGCTTACACTTACTGAATTGCCACGGTGAACCAGTCTGCGAAGAGAAATCCACATTATCAAAACGAATATCTTCAGCAATATCAATTATAAATCCAACCTCTGCCTTCATATTAATATTTGAAAAGGACAAACCTTGTACAGGCATTTCTTCAATCCCTTTAATATAACCAATTTGCTTGATATCAGAACCTGTGATATTACTCAAATGAATGTTCCGGAAAACAGGAGTCCGTTCACTGACAGGTTCCACTTTTGATTCTTTATCATAGAACAAATCAAAGATGAAGGCATTCCGCTGAATATTCTTCATGACGATATTATCTACCCGAAGCTCTTCAACAACTCCTCCTCTCCCACGAGAAGATTTCAAGCGAATACCGGAATCCGTACCATCGAAAACACAATTAGAAATTGTCACTCTCCTTACACCGCCTGACATTTCACTACCAATAACTACCCCTCCATGACCGGAAAGCATAACACAATTAGTTATCGTTATATTTTCACATGCCTTTCCATATTTCCGTCCATCAGCATCACGCCCCGATTTAATTGTAATACAATCATCCCCCACACTAATAAAACAATCAGAAATACGCACATTCCGGCAAGAAGAAGGGTTTATTCCATCCGTATTGGGACCTTTTGGGTCTTTTGAAGGGTTATATATCGTCACTCCATGCACTGTTACATTATCACAAAAAGCCGGATTTATGGTCCAAAAAGGAGAATTGACAATTTTCACATTCTCTATCAACACATTGTTACATTCATAAAACTGAATAAAAGGAGGCCGAAACATACGACGCTCTAAAGAAGGTTTATAATAATCCGAAATTTCCAGATCTTCATTAGCCTCTTCCCACATTCGTTGTAGTTTATTCAAAGCAGGCAATTTTCCTCCGTTCTTTTTAATCAGCTCCCGTGTTTCTTTCTCCCAGCTCCACCATTTGAATCCATTACCGTCCAACGTTCCACGCCCGGTTATAGTCAAATTCTCCGCATCATGCGCATAAATCAGGGGAGACAAAGTATTCATCACTGTACCTTCCCAACGAATCTTCACAAAAGGAAGATAATCTTCAAAACGATCTGAAAAACGAAGAACAGCTCCGGACTCCACATACAAAGTTATATTACTTTTCATGTGGATAGTGGCTGTCAAATAAACACCTGCCGGGAAATAAATAGTTCCTCCACCTTCAGAAGATGCTTTTTCAATCGTTTGGTTTATTAACTCCGTACAAGATTCAATACCTCGGGGATCAGCTCCAAGCTCCTTCATATTAAAGGTACGAGACCATGCGGTTACGGCTATAACAAGTCCCACTACACAAATAAATAGACGTTTCATTTATAGTTTTCATTTAAAATTTTACCAGTTCTAATTGTCAAAACAAAAGTACGAGGTATCTTCTCTCCTTATAGGGTAATAATTGTGCTTGATAGAGGATAGACAGGTGGATTAAATATGCAAAAGCGTGCATTTTATGTTCAATCACGGTTTTATATTTCCTTTTTAATCCAGTTTTATCTATTTTTGCTCTACACATAATTTATAATATCATGAAGACACTCTATGTTTTCCTTTTATGCTTATACACCAGTCTGACTGTAGCAGCTCAACCTCTTTGCCAGATTAAACACTTCTCTGTCAATAGTGGCCTTTCGCAAGGAGTAGTAGTGAATATAATGCAAGACAAAAAAGGATTTCTTTGGTTCGCCACCTGGAATGGACTGAACAAATTCGACGGATACACATTTAAAAATTACAAAGCATTTCCGGGAGACGGCTGTACTTTAACGACTAACCGTTTCTCTTATATTACAGAAAGCAAAGACGGAGATATATGGTGCAAATCTTATGATAACCGTGCATATCTATTTGATATTCAGACAGAGAAGTTTATTGACATACTCCTTCCTATTGAATCATCCCTGCAACAGACCAACACAGTCAGCAATATCTATACCTTAAATAAAGGGATTACATGGATCACCTGCGAACAAGGTTATGCTTTCAGAATCAATGAGCAAACCTGCAAAGAAGGAAAAGATATCATTTTATACAGCAGTTTCAACCAAAATTTAAAAGGAAACAAGATATTCGACATTTACGAAGATTCCGACGGGGACGAATGGATCATGACAGATAAGGGAGTAACCATCATCGGGAAAAAACGAATCAACAGCGATTATCCGTTCAAAATGGTCAAAGAATATAATAAGAGAATATATCTTATCTCAACTTCCGGAAAAATCGCAATATATGATCCCAAGAACGGAAATATAAAATTCCAGGAGTTACCATGTCCTGTCACAGATATCTATTCCATATCTTCCATTTCCCCTTCTAATGACAAGATCGGCTTAGGAACTGACAACGGATTTATAACATACGATACAGAAAAGAAAAAATTCCAACATTTTAATATACAGACAGCCACCCAGCCATCCAATGAAGCTCATTTCTTTTATCAGGACAAAACCGGAGAAGTCTGGATCTTTGCCAATACCTCCGGTGTGATAAAGCTAAATCTGAAAACAGGAGATAAGCAGCACTTCACAGCTCCTATACAAAACCTAATCCAATATGAACGCGACAACCGGTACATGATCTTTGAAGACCATGAAGGCACACTATGGATGAGTCCTCAAAAAGGGCATTTGTGCTATTATGACCGCGACAGTAATCAACTGAAACTATACTTTGCAGATGAAAATAATCCCGCTTCCCTATTTGCCCCCTCTATTCGCTATTATTATACCGACCGGCAACAGAATGTATGGATTACCAATGACCGGGGCGTAGACAAAATATCTTTCTATCCCAATAAATACAGAATACGTCCCATAGACAATGGATTGGAAATACGTGCTTTTCTTGCCGACAAACAGAAACGTCTCTGGGTTGCTTCCAAAAAGGGAAACGTCAGAATTTACCGTCCGGATGGGACATTAGAAGGCTACCTTTCTCCACAGGGCATAATCACCCCTCAAGAGGTTACTTTCGGAAAAAGTGTGTACTGTTTTATGGAAGATAAACAAGGAAATATATGGATGGGAACCAAAAAAGACGGCCTCATCCTTCTAAAGAAGAAAAATGAGCACTCCTATCTTTTACAACAATTCGTCCATCAGCCACAAGATACATACAGTTTAAGCAACAATAGTGTCTATAGTATTATTCAGGATAGTCATGACAATATATGGATCGCATGTTATGGAGGTGGCCTCAACCTATTATCACACGCACCTGATGGTTCTACCAACTTTATCCATAGCGGCAACCGGCTGAAAAACTATCCTGTTTCTACTTCACTCAAAATAAGACATATCGCAGAAGCCCCCAACGGAGTGTTATTGATTGGCACAACCAATGGTTTACTTACATTCTCCAATAAGTTCGATCAGCCTGAAGAAATTAAGTTCTATCACAGCAACCGTATCCCTAATGTAGATTCCAGCCTTAGCAGTAATGATGTCATGCAGATATTTACTGACAGTCGAAAAAACACTTATGTAATAACATTCACCGGAGGAATCAGCCAGGTTATCTCTAAAAATCTGCTCACGGAAGATATACAATTCAAAAGTTATACAATCAAAGACGGATTAGCTTCCGATTTGGTACTTTCAATGCTCGAAGATACTCAAAAACAATTATGGGTAATCTCCGAAAACTCCATATCCAAATTCAATCCACAACAAGGAACATTTGAGAATTATGGAAGTAATTACTTTCAGAGAGAACTGAATCTCACTGAAGCAGTTCCCACACTAACCAGTCAAAAGAAAATCGTTCTCGGAACCAATCAAGGGATACTTGAAATCAACACAGAACAAATGAAAAAAAGTTCTTATGTACCTCCTATTGTATTTACCGGACTCAAAATACAAGGAAGTCAACTTCATGTAGCGCTTGATGACATAAAAGAACTGGAACTAAATCCTTCGGAACGTAATGTCACCTTTCAATTTGCAGCCATTGATTATGTAAATCCCGATGCCATCGAATACGCCTATCGCCTGCAAGGCCTGGAAGAAGAATGGAACGAAGCCGGTAATAACCGCTCTGCAACATACATAAATTTACCTGCCGGAGAATATCAACTGCAAATCCGTTCCAGCAATAGCGACGGAGTATGGACCGATAATATACGCACTCTCCCCATTCATGTTTTACCCACTTTTTGGGAAACATACTGGGCATGGTTATTCTATATTGTCATGTTCGTTTTATTCACCACTATCATTGTATACATCCTGTTCTATATCTACCGTTTGCGGCATCAGGTTGATCTGGAACAACATTTATCCAATATCAAACTGCGTTTCTTCACTGATATTTCACATGAATTACGCACTCCTTTAACTTTAATATCCAGCCCTGTATCAGAAATTCTAGCGCATGAAGCAATCTCTCCGACAGTTCGGGAACATCTAAATTTGGTACATAAAAACACAGAACGTATGCTTCGTCTGGTTAATCAACTACTGGATTTCCGCAAAATCCAAAATAAGAAGATGAAAGTGTTGGTAGAAAAGACAGAACTCGTTTCCCAATTACAGAAGATAATGGAAAGCTTCCACCTTATAGCAAAAGAAAAGAGAATTGATTTCCAACTTCAAACTAATACAGACAAAATATACGCATGGGTAGACCGTGACAAATTTGAAAAGATATTCTTCAATCTACTTTCAAATGCCTTCAAATATACACCGAACGGGAAGAAAGTAACGGTAAATATGATAACAGGTTCGGAGCAAGTCACCATCTCCGTATCTGATGAAGGCATTGGCATTGCTCCCGAAAAGCAACAATCCCTATTTTATCGATTTGAAACACTGGCACAATACAATATCTTGCAGCCCTCATCCGGCATTGGGCTTTCACTGGTACGCGAATTAATAGAATTACATCACGGAAATATCCAAGTGAAAAGCGAGCCGGGAAGTGGAAGTGAATTCATTGTCACACTTCCTAAGGAAGAAAAAGCATTTGCAGACGATCAACAAACCGAATTTATTTTATCCGACAGTGACAATAATTCACCGACGATACAAGCTACTGAAGAAGATTCGGATAGTACATCCTTCAAGGCAGCATACGCAGAGAATGAAAATAAAACCGACGCAGAGGATGAAAAAACTTCCATTCTTATTGTCGAAGACAACAATGAATTACGTCATTTCCTATGGAATATCCTGTCAGAGACTTACACTGTTCTCGAAGCAACAAATGGAAAAGAAGGATTAAAATATGCACAGCAGTACATTCCGGATCTGATAATCAGTGATGTCATGATGCCGGTCATGGATGGATTAGACATGGTGAAAGCAATCAAAGCCGATCATGACACCTGCCATATTCCTATTATATTACTATCAGCAAAATCTTCTTTAGATGATCGGATAGCAGGACTGGAACAAGGTATCGATGACTACATTACCAAACCATTCAGCTCTACATACTTAAAAACCAGAATCTTGTCGCTGCTCCGTCAGCGTAAACAGCTACAAGATCTATATTTATCGAAACTGTCAGAGCATACTCAAGAAGAGGATCATATAAATGGGTGGGAGCCTTCACAACCTCAAGTGACTCCATACGATGAACAATTCATGCAACAAGTAATGGCGTTTATGGAGGAACAAATGGATAATACAGATATCACCATCGACGACTTCGCCAACAAACTAATGTTAAGCCGTACGGTATTCTACCGAAAATTAAAATCCATTGTTGGGCTGACTCCGGTAGATTTCGTATGTGAAATGCGCATCAAACGAGCCGCCCAGCTAATTGAAAAAAGTGAATACAGTTTCTCCCAAATTGCTTATATGACCGGTTTCAATGACCCGAAGTACTTTAGCAGGCGCTTCAAAAAAATCATGGGAGTCACTCCTACAGAATATAAAGAAAGAAAGGGAGATGCCTCATAAGCACCTCCCCTTTCCTTACCAGTTTTCTATATTCAATTACAATACACCTTTTTTACCTTGCGTTCCATATTGATTCACGGCAGATACCTTCAAAGCATAATTCACTTCCGACACCGGAAAAGAGGTATCAGTAGTCGTCCCGAGAATCTGTTCTCCATCATATACAATATATCCGATCGCATTCTTCACAGGATTCCATTTAAGAGTGCCTTGCTGATAAACCAGACTGCGCGGACTTCCTAATTTCTCCATCATAATACGCGGATTCCAGCCATCATTACCCGGAATCATATTTTCGTACGTATATTTGTCCGCCTCCTCTTTCGTTATAGTTGCCTGACAGGTACCCGATACTTCCTTACCGGTTTGGCGGTCTTTATATTGATATTCCGTTTTGCGTTTACTTAAATCCAACACATTACCCTGTGCATCACGACTATTGTATTCGGCAAAAATTCCGGGAACCGTTCCCATATTCGTCCATCCTTCATCAGCGACAGGGATAAGCATGATGGTATTGATATACACCGTCTTCGAATTATTATGCCATGGACGCCCCAACTTCAAACGTCCGTCAGCCGCTTCACTGTTTCCATCTATAATGCAATTACGAAAAGCATAACCATATTTGGCATCTTTATGGGAAGGAGCCACTATTACTGCTCCACTCCGTACATTATAAAGCGTACAGTTTTCCAGCAACACATCACCACCACCATAAAAATAGTCTACCGCGCCTTCTATCCAGCAATCTTTCACATAGTGCCGACTGACATCATTATTGGCAGTCATCCAAGTATCTTGAAAAGAACGGAACTTACAATTATAAAAGGAAGCACAATCTGCCTGACTATTCATAGCCAAAGCCTGCGGACCATTATCTGATAAAACTCCCCAGTCATTCACATACGAAATGTTTTCCGTATAAAAGTGGTCTCCTTTTACCACCACTACCGATCCCTCGTATTTATAAACTGGAGAGGAAGGATTATGAACCGAGTGTTCCCAATAAGCTGTTTTTCCACCTATTTCTTTACCGGTCAGTTTACTACCAACATTCAAGTTTAAATGAATAATGGTCTTATCCTTATCCTGGCCTATTAAATGTACGTATGGCTTATTCTTAGGGATAATCACCTGCTCATTATACAAGCCATTCTTTATCAGAATCAACCAAGGTTTCGTCTGTCCGTCAGGTACAGCATTGATTGCTTCCTGAACCGTTTTATAATCTCCACTACCATCAACAGCTACAATAGCCTGATAAGGCGATGAGTCCGCCTGTGCATAAATCATTGCACAGGCACTCATCAATAAAATTGATAATACAATATTCTTCATGATATTCTTTATACCTAACAATTATAGGATCAATTAATACCAACGTGGATCACCAGCATTACCCGTTCCGGCAAACCCGGCTCCCGGTTTAATATGGAAATCACCGTTCAATGGATCAACGAACAAGTCATCCGAGCTTTGTTTTATTCTCGTTATTTCTTCAAACCTGTTATTGCCTTCCTGCAGGTCGGAGGTGATATAACAATTATCAGAGAAGTTCAAAATGTCATAAGCACCATTTCCACTATTCATTTTCTTTCCTTTGTTCGGACCGGAGAAAATCAAATTCCGCATTGTCGCAGATTTCGGAGAAGGCGGAGTACTTGCCGCATTATCGAAACGGAAAACTTTAGGCAATTCCTTCTTAGCATCCATAGAATTATAGAAAGTACAATTTTCCAATATCACATCACCGATTCCCCCTTTCACGTCCATCAACTGGTCACCAATATTAATCAATGTACTATTCGTTATAGAATCCCTTTCCAACTGATCGATATTTTTTCCGAAATTAATCATTCCATATCCGTCCGTACCAACTTCGGATATGACACAGTTATCGATCGTAATATCCGTCATGAACACACCACTTCCATCGCTAATACGTACAAGCGTACGTTTTATGTTCTGTATAGCACAGCCTGTGAATGAAATAGACTGGGCATAAGAACTATTTTTCCAATCCGTCATATAACTGGCCTCGCCATTTCCATTCAGGCAAACAAACTCGAATGACAGAGACTGTATCGGAGAAGCCAATGATATTTTATTAGTCACAATAAGCTGTGGACGATTATTTTCATTAGCTTCCGTACTGGTAAACAAAATATTATCCAATCCCGGAATCTTTAGTTCACTTACCTTATACACCGCCCCCGGAGTAAGTTGGACAGTTACATTGCTACATTCTTTCTCTTTCACAAAATTAGATAACAATGTACTTAAATCAATGACCCCGGTTTCCGTAGCCTCCACAAAAAGGATTTCGCTACCACCCAATCCAAGTGTCTTGAATACATACGAACCACGTAATGCATCATTATTATAAATCCGAACACGATAGGTCGCTCCATTCTCCAATTCGGAGAGTGTTTTCGAACAAGCCGCTATATCTTCCGAAGTCAAATCAATCTGTTTTTCCTCACCATATTTCGTATCCACCATTTGAGCCAACGTCAGATGAGTTACCCTGTTCGTTTCTTCCCATGTCAAGGTTGCGGAATTAGCTGTAACTTCCACTCCGGTAAATAATTGCTCATCCGGAGTTTTAAATGCTACACTGACATAAGTGCTTGCCTTTCCCTGCGCATCTTCTCCTTTCATACGAACAGAATATTGCGTAGAACCGTTGAACTCCTGAAACAAAGTACGATATTCCACCCTCATAGGCGTATTACTCTCTGAAAATACAGTCAATGTATCTTTCAGAATCGTATCTGTCCTTACATAATTTTCCGCATTAAACTCCAAGCTGTCCGTATAAAACTCAAAAATATAGACTTTTGCATTCACAATCTGCGAATATCTTAATGTAACCGAAGTCGCATCGGTAGCCGACTTATCGAACGTCAACGGACGGAACAAAGCATCATAGTTCTTATTAACTGTCCAGTCATTGGCATTGTCCTCACAGGAAGACATACCCACTATCAAAGCCAATAGTACATACAGGCATGCTCCGGATAATCTATTAACTAGTCTTTTCATTTTTTCCTGCCATTAATTATTTATAACCATACGAATTAGAAACATACCCTTGCGTCTTATTGACATCCTCATAATAAATAGCGAATACATGGCGATAATTACACACTCCATTACCAACAGAATATTTACGGAACTCCGCTTCGGCTTCACCGCCCCAGTTCAGCCTGCCAAACAAATTCGAATAGTCGTAAGACGCATTCAGCCCTGTACCGCAAACCAATATTCTAGCCATTGTTTTCACATAATTAGTATTCAGGGTTGCATTTATATCACCATCCTTATTCAATGTCACCTGCATACTGATCCAGTTGCACTCATACTGTCCTTTTGATGCAGAAGCAGTACCGGTTCCCATATCCTCATTGAAGTTAACGGACGACATATCAATGTATTCCGGATTATCAGAGTCTTCATATTTATAATAGATTTTTCTCGGTATTTCATCCACTTGATAAGTCTTCCCGAAAATAGTCACCGGCTTGTAGTCATACAACATACAAAGACCTATTTTCATCTCTTCTATTTTCTCCGCCAACAATCCCCAACGTGTCAAATCCTGACGACGAATAGATTCACATCCAAACTCCCATGCCCGTTCATTGACAATAGCCGTGAAGAAATCCGCGTCATATTGCGTGATTTCGGGAGCACCAGTACCAAATGCCCTTTCACGGACCTTTTCCAAAGCCTGTCGGGGAGACATACCGGCAATCGGACTAACTGCATCCGGTCCTGTCAATACATTTTGAGCCTCCGCAAACATCAGGTAAATATCTGAATACCGCATCAAAATCCAGTTGATACCAGTAGCAATACGTGAATTAGCTTTCGGGAAACGGACTTTCATATAATTATCAGTCATCCAATACCAACGCCATTTACCACAAGCCACTCCTAATGGGTTACAGCGAATAACTTCCTTATTTTTTCCATTCTCATTGATATATTCCTGGAAAACACAAGTAACATCCCGACGGGTGTCTGCCGGATCAAATGAATAAAAATAGTAAGCAGTAGTAGCCGCATATCCTGCCCCTCCCATACCTTGGGTGGTATTAAAAACTCCTCTGTTCAGGTTGTATCCCATCGTGGCACCCACATCTCCATTCTGTCCTTCACCAAAAGCAACTTCAAACAAGTTTTCATTATACTTGTTGTATTCCAGATGATTGACAGTAGACCAAATATTCTCGTAACTGGGATCAAGCTCATGAGGATTATCAGTCGCTCCCAAAATCTCCGCACACTGTTTGGCAGCCAGCTCATAATAATCTTTCCAATTCTTAGGGCGACCGACGAAATATCCGTTCATTTCCGGAATGGTCGGATGATGTTCCACATCCAAGTCCGGAAACTGATTTCCATCCCGTACAGACCATCCTCCGGCAAATAGCGCTACTTTTGCCAGCAGTCCTTTGGCAAAACCTTTATTCATGCGTTCTACCGTATATGATTCTTCTCCCATCCAAGGCAGATATTCAATTGCCTCTTTCAAATCCTCTATGATATAATTATAAACAATATCACGATCCACTTTTCCTATATAGACATTTCCCAATCCGCTTTCAGACGCATGCTCTTTATATGGCACATCTCCCCAATAACGGATCAATTCAAAATAGCCTAACGCTTTTAGTGCTAATGCCTCTCCTAAATATCTACGCATGGCAGCCTTGTCCGAAGTAGATTGCATCAACGGGGACCGACGTATACCATCTACGATAGTAGTGGCGGATTCTGCCAGATAATAAAGTTTGTCCCATCTGGTATTCCGGTTATAATTGTCGTCATAAAAATTGCCAGCACCTTCATCACGAAGTGTCGAATTATAGTTTTCCGTAGAAAACGCACCCGAACCAACCTCCACGTCAGAAGCTCCCTGCCAGTTGACACACAGTTTCTGACCATATATATAGGTGTCCGTCATTGTCGCATACACACCCATCAGGGCTGCTTCCGTCAGAGCGGTCGATTTAAACAGATTCTCATCACTTGGAATAGAAGGACTTTCGGTATCCAAAAAATTATCCATACACGAGGTGCATAACACAGAGGAGGATAAAACCGCTAAAAATAGTTTCTGTATTTTCATTTTTCAAGTATTAAAAAGTAACATTAAGACCGAATACATAAGAATGTGCTTTCGGATATGCAGAATAATCCACACCCGGAGTCAAAGGGGTAGAACGTTGTGTGCTCACTTCAGGATCCTGTCCGGAATAAGCTGTCCAGCAAAACAGGTTATTGGCCGTAGCATACACGCGCAGATTCTTGACTCCTAGCTTACGAGTCACAGTAACCGGAAGCGTATACCCTAACGTCAGGTTACTACAACGCAAAAAAGAACCATCTTCAATCGCCCAGTCCGTCACAAGCGTACGCCCCATCATAGGCATCCAGATAGAGGCTTTGGAATTGATTTCAACAAAGCGCTCCGGATTAGCATCATTACCATACATTACATTGGCACCCGTTTCCGGATCAATAATCGACCAACGGTTTTCCAGGCTCATAAAATCCCTGATATTATTATATTTACGATTCGTATGAGTGGATGCCATAATCTTATTGGCATTATATACTTTATTACTATACGACCAATTGAACATAGCTGCCAGGTCAAACCCTCTCCATGCAGCATTCAGCCCGAATCCGCCAATATGCTTTGGCTGTACACTACCGATCACTTTACGGTCATTATCCGCGTCAATCACACCGTCATTATTCTGATCTTTCAGTTTGATAAAGCCCGGACCAAAGTTAGGCAAGTCGTTAGAGAACAAAGCCCTGTCGTCTACTACCCCTTTATTCAGTATCCATTTTTTCGTATTCTCATCAAACGTAAAGTCGTCTACAGAATAAAAGCCCTCTACTTCGAATCCATAAATCTGTCCTACCGCCTGACCTACAATAGCACGAAAATCATCAGAGCCGATATCCGGTCGCCAGTTGGATTGCGCACTCAATACGGTTGCCGTTCCATCCAGTTTATTCACTATATTTTTATTGAATGATATATTGAAGTTAGCGCCCAGATAGAAATCTTTACTATTGATAATCGTTCCGCTAAGCGTAAGTTCAACTCCCCTGTTCGTACTGCGGCCTACATTCTGATACTGATATTCATATCCCGAATTTGAAGGAAGATCCATGCGTAAGATTAAATCTTTCGTTATATCATTATAGAAGTCAACCGTCACATTCAAACGGCTATTAAAGAGGCTGGCATCTATTCCCACATTAGAGGATAACTTCGTCTCCCAAGTCAGATTCTCGTTCCGCAAGGTGTTCTGCAATTTCAGGGCACTCTGTACTGTTTCATTCAGATAATATTGCCTATTGGCAGAAGATTCCATTTTATAATCCTGTCTCCAGTATGAATTGACACGCGCATTACCAACTGACCCGTAACTCACACGAAGTTTCAGATTATCCAGCCAGTCTTCCATCTGCTTCATAAATTTTTCCTGGGAAATGCGCCATGCCAATGCCATACCCGGGAAAAATCCCCAACGGTTTTCAGGAGCGAACACATTCGTTCCGTCGGCACGGGCTGTAAAAGTGAACATGTACCGGTCTTTGAAAGCATAGTTTAAACGACCGAAGTAAGATGCCGTACGAGAAGGTTCACCAAGAGTGGTATACGTTGGTTGGGATTCTCCATAGTTCCACATAGCCAACACTTCGCTCGCCGTAAAATCCATAGGATAATATTTGGATGAGGCAATCATCTGATTTCTGTAATTACTCACCATTTCATGTCCGGCCATCAGATCAAGGCGGTGATTCTTTTTCAGAGAGAACCGGTAACTCAATATGTTCTGCAAGTTCCATCGTGCACCTTTCTCATCCGTACGTTTGGCTACGGGCTGACCGGCATTGGAGCTCGACTCTCCGGTTTTCTTTAACCAGACATTATCGGTATAATTATAAGTGTATGCGTAACTACCTTTCAGCTGATAAGTCAATCCTTTAACAATTTCCCAGTTAAAGCCGGCATTATAAGTCATAGAAAACTGGTTTTGCTTCTTATACTCATTCACCGTATTATATACAGGATCATTCAATGATGATAACAATGCATCATCCGAGTAATCAATTTCACCCCCCAAAGCATCTCCCGCATCTATACTTGCAAGGCTGTTGATTGGCGAGAAAAGAACGGCATCTCTCAATTTACCTCCATTGGTACCCGCACCGTCAATCACCATTCTAGTCAAACGGCTGGAAAACTCAAACTTCAATTTGTTACTCAACTTTTTATCCATCTTCACACTCAAGTTATCCCTCACATAATTGGAGTTGAGCATAATGTACTTCTCATCATCCCGCGTATAACTCAAATTATAACGCAATGTGGCATCCGTTCCTCCTGTTATACCAACGTTATAGCTTTGTTTGAATCCGGTGTTTCCATATACTTTATCCTGCCAGTTCGTGCCTTCTACCGAACGATAAATATTGCGGTCGTCCCAACGTCCATACATCGAATTAATGCTACTGGTCAGAGAGGTGCCCGGATCAAGTTCTTTCTGATAACAGTAGTATTCGTAAGGTGAAAGTACCCCCGTCAGATTATACACATTACTGACACCCCAGTGAGCATTGAATGAGACTTCTGTTTTTCCCGCCTTACCGCTTTTGGTAGTAACAAGAATAACGCCGTTCGCACCTTTAGCTCCATAGATGGCGGTAGAAGAAGCATCTTTCAAAACATCAATGCTTTGAATATCACCGGGAGGAATATCATTGATATTACTCACCTGAAAACCGTCAACAATATATAACGGTGAATTGTCCTGGGTAATAGAACCACCGCCACGCACTGTAATCTGGATTGTTGCATCGGGCGATCCATCAGTAGCCACTACATTCACACCTGCCAGTTTTCCTGTAATAGCCGCAGCCGCAGAAGTTATCGGAATATCCTTCAAAACCTTCTCACTCACTGAAGAAATCGCACCGGTCAAATCTCCGCGACGTGAGGTTCCGTATCCTACCACTACCACTTCGTCCAAAGTCTGATTGTCTTCTTCCAACACAACTTTCAGATGTTTGCCCGGTTTCACAGTCGCAACAACTGATTTCATTCCTACAAAACTAATTTCCAACTTTGTTGCATCTTCGGGAACAGACAAAGTGAAATTTCCATCCAAGTCGGTAATTGTACCGACGGAGGACTTTTTCAACACCTTCACACTAGCACCAATAATAGCATCGCCGTTGGTATCCACCACCGTTCCTTTCACAGATACCTTCTGTGCATATACTGTTGTCGCCGTTATAAAGCACAAGAGCAAGCAACATATATACGCAAAGCATCTTCTCAAAAATAAATGTCTTTGTACATCCATAGTATTATCTTGATTAATTTGTTTCATTTTTGATGTTACAAAAGTCACACTTTTACATCTGTTTTCCACTCATTATTTATGCAAAAGCGTGGACTTTTTATATAGAATGTCTTATTTTACTGTAACAATAATCACCTCTCCTTCGCGTGTATCCACATCATACAAATAAGTATCACGTAATGCCACTCCTTTTAAAGGCGCTTTTTCACTAATCATCGGGCGTGAGATTTGCTGTACTTTAAATAATGCGTTCGGATTCGCTTCCTCTTCCTTCTTCTGTTTCAACAATGCTCCTTCAGCAGCCAATTTCCAGTAAGAGCGCAGGCGCAGATTGCCTCCGGTTTCCGAACGTAACACAGCTTTTACCAGCTTACCGTCCTTCCAAGTCAATTCATCAATCAAAAAACCTCCCCGGGCACGCAACCCTTTCACTGTCCCGCTCTTCCATTCCGAAGGCAATGAAGGCAACAGATGAATCGCACCATCATGACTTTGCACCAGCATTTCGGCAATACCAGCTGTGCAACCGAAGTTACCATCTATCTGGAAAGGTGGATGCGCGTCGAATAAATTAGGATACGTTCCGCCTCCCTGTCCTTTTTGTATTTCAGGGCTGACATAAGTCAGCTGATTCTTTATCAACTGATAAGCATGGTCCCCGTCAAGCATACGGGCCCAGAAACAAACTTTCCATCCCATTGACCAACCGGTAGAAGGATCTCCCCGTTGTATCAATGTGTTTTTTGCCGCTTCAAAGAGTACCGGAGAACGATAAGGAGAAATCTGATAACCGGGATATAGCCCCCAAAGATGAGAGATGTGCCGGTGACGATCATTAGGATGATCCCAGTCTTCAAACCATTCCTGCAATTGTCCGTACTGCCCTACCTGCATCGGAGGCAACTGCCGGCGCATATTCTTCAATGTATCACAAAAATCAGTATCTGCGTTCAGCACTTTGGCAGCTTCGCATGTATTTGAAAATAAATCAAAAACCAACTGATTATCCATCGTGATTCCTGCAAAAAGATTACTTTTCTTCTTTATCCAGCGCGGAGAATTCTCGGGTGAGTTGGAAGGAGTGACAACCAGATAACCCGTGTTCGGGTCGCGTACCAGAAAGTCGACAAAGAATTCCGAAGCACTTTTCATCATCGGATATACTTCCTCCAAATACTTCTTATCACCGGAAAACAAATAACGGTCCCATAAATGCTGGCAAAGCCATGCATTAGCCACAGGCCATGTCCCACAATAAGGACGGTCCACCGCACCCGTCATACGCCACAAATCCGTATTATGATGCAACACCCAGCCACGACAACCATACATTCGACTGGCAGCTTCACGCCCATTCTCGCTCAATTCACGTACCATCTGGATGAATGGTTTATGAAGTTCGGCCAAGTTGGTGATTTCCGCCGGCCAGTAATTCATTTCAGCATTAATATTCGTTGTATAATTGCAGCTCCAGGGAGGTCCCGGGTTATGATTCCATTTGCCCTGCAAGTTGGCGGGCTGGCATCCGGGCTGTGAAGATGAAATCAATAAGTAACGTCCATACTGGAAATACAATGCTATCAATGCCGGATCATAGGATGAAGAAAATTCCTTGATACGTACATCCATCGGCTTATTGGCTTGGGAAGTTTCACCCAAATCCAAAGTTACACGATTGAATTGTTTCTGATAAGCAGCAATATGAGCGGCTTTCGCTTTACTATAATCTTTCGCTGCATTTTTCAAATAAGCTTTATTCCGTTGATACGGATCGCCCGATATATCTTTATAGTTGACAAAGTTAGTCGCCATCGAGATATACAATGTAAGTTCACTGGCTCCTTGAACGCTAAGCAACGTGTCATTGGCAGTTATCACTTTCCCACCTTTATGTTTCACATCCAAATCGGCACAATAGTGCACTTTACCCGGAAAATAACGGCTGCCATGCGTAATACCTTCCAGCCGCAAACCTTTCTTTCCATAAATACTACGTTTCGGATCTCTCATCGGGGTATTAAAAAACAGTTCGCAATTGATTGTTCCCGGTTTGGATGCTTTGATATGCCTGATAACCAGTTGATCGGTAAATGATGCAAATGTTTCTTCGGTAAATTCCACTCCGTCTACTTCGTAGCGAGTCACAGCTACTGCATTGCTTATATCCAGATCACGATAGTAATTATTTACCTTTTTGTGATCTTGATAACGAATATTCAGACGACCCACTGTCTGGTAAGGCATTTCATTCCCCACTTGTGAAAGAATCTTCGTTGCCGCCATGTTCTGCGCTTCTTCGTACTTTCCTTCAAAAATCAACCGGCGCATTTCCGGCAAAGCCGTTTTTGCTTCTTCATTATAGTTCTGGTAAGGAGAGCCCGCCGACACTGTTTCTTCGTTCAACTGTATTTGTTCCAGTTGAGGGTCACCGAACACCATTGCTGCAATCCGTCCATTACCAACCGGGAGTGCTTCTTCCCAATAAGAAGCGGGTTTGTCATACCATATTCTATAGATGTTTTGTCCTTCCACATTCCCCAACAGAGAAGAAAAAGCCAACATACAACTGAATACTTTACTTATCATTTTCATATTTTAAAGTTTTAATTGTCATCACTCTTTTGAAGGTTCACTCAAAGACCCATACTCACTAACGGCCTTCACCTGATATGTCTTTCCTTCCTCAACATTACAAGACGTTTCCTTGGTTATTTGTACAG
>OBLO01001470.1_pt1 | contig 20368 bp, 14 predicted proteins | sample 1519401 | NCBI WGS metagenome assembly OBLO01 (sample SAMEA2602897, study PRJEB22501) | metagenome | reverse complement strand
TCCTCACTACACTGGTGCATCTGGCCTGCCTGCTGGTGGTACGGCATAAGATGAACGAGAACCTTAAAGCTGCTGCACAGCGGTAAGCAGGCTCTTTGTCAGAGCGATACGATCGCAGTGCAAGAGCTGTTTGGCAGCGTCCTTGCCCTCTCAGGCGCTCCGCGCCAGCTCTCCCAAAGGGAGAGCCATTGGCAGGCCGGACAGGTCTGTGCTGATTGCTGAAGGCTCTCAATATAACGCAAAAAATAGTGCCCTGCTACAGAGGGCAGCAGCTGCGGAACCATGTTCCTTGTCAAGCTGCTGCTAGCCTTGGTAGCAGGGCACTGCTGTTTACGATACAAATTAAGCTTTACTCGTCCAGCATGGGCTTGACCGACACGCCAGTGCCTCTCCCTTCGGGAGCAACGGCGACGACCGCCGCCAGCGGCGGAAACAGGGAGGAGCTGTTGGGGCCGCGGCCAGCAGGATGCGAGCGGCAGCGAAGCAGACGCTGGGAGCCGCAACCCGGGCAGTGTCACCGAAGGTGACGGAGAGGGCCTTCGCCAGCAGATACCGGTCATACCCGCCGTACATCTCCCGGCGGCAGACGATCTCAAAGCCGCTGGCCAGAGCGTTGTTCAGGCTGTACTGATTTTCCGGGCTGACGGTGGCCCCGATGCCCACGATGCCCGGACGGAGCAGGGTAAGCGCCACTTCCAGAAGCTTCCGCTGCAGACCGTTGCCCCGGTAGTCGGGGTGGACGATGGCGCTGTCGGCGTTGGCCCAGCCGTCCCACTCTTCTCGCGGGATGCCCATAAAGGCGGCATAGTTGTGCGCGTCCTGCCCGCAGTACCGCAGGATGAAGTAGGCCCCCAGCCGCCCGCCGTCCCACCCGCCGATGCACAGGTCCTCTTTCAGGTAGCGGGCGATGTTTTCCAGCGTATCGGGTACGAACTGCTCCGGGTGGGGCATCGCGGCTCGCACCTCGTTCTGCAAGGCGTAAAAGGCGGCGGCATCCTCCGGTCCGGCAGCGCGCAGGGTCATGGTGCGGCTTGCGGGCTGGCCGCACACTTTGTGCAGAAGAATTTCCATTCTTGCTCTATCCCTCCAAAATAAAATCATACTTTCCGGCTGATTCCAGTATAAATGCCGTTTGAATCATTGTCAATTTATGCTATAATATTTGCAGGAAAAGCTTTTGTGCTCAGGCACAGCTTTTTCGGAAGTCCAGGCAGGGCCGCCCTGCCCGTGTACCGGAGGAAACGAACCATGAGAGATTCCAGCTTATCCCCTTCCAGCCGCCTGGGTGGTGCTGTCATCAGCGACCGCATCGTCAGCGCTCTGCTGGAGGAACTGCGCACAGGCCGCTATGCACAGACTGACCGTCTGCCCGCCGAGGTAGACCTTGCCGCCGAACTCGGCGTCAGCCGCACCGTCATCCGCGATGCGCTGAGCGAGATGGAGCGTGCGGGTTACATCGAGCGGGTGCGCGGCATCGGCACAGTGGTCAACCGAAGTGTCCTGAACCTGCGCAGCCGATTGGACCAGAAGCTGGAGTATTACCCGCTCATCCGCAGCTTTGGCAGCTACCCCCACGCCGACGGCATCCAGATCTACCCCGTCCGCGCAGGCGAAGAGCTGGCCCGTGATTTGGCCATCGAACCCGGCGACGATGTCATCTGCATCAAGAAGCGCATCCTCGCCGACACCACCCCCGTCATCTACTCCATCGACTACCTGCCCCGCGCCCTGTTTGGGAACCGGGACTACACCCGCATCGACCTGTCGGGTGACATATTCGATGTTCTGGAGCGGGAGTGCCGCCAGCAGGTGGCCTCCAATGTGGCCCACCTCAAGGCCAGCTGCGGCGACGAGCCCATCCGGGCCGCCATGCGTCTGGCCCCGGGCGAGGCCATGCTTCTGCTGGATGAGATATGCTACAACCGGCTCTGCCATCCCGTCATGCGTTCGTTGAGCTACTACACGAACTTCTTCGACTTCTCGATTCTTCGAAAGCTTCTTTGACGGAGGGAAACAAAACACTATGCGTCATCTGATCGATCCGTTGGATTTCAGTCAGCAGGAGATCACCTCTCTGCTGGACCTGGCCGACCGCATCTGCGCCGACCCGGCTGCCTATCAGGACGTGGCCGCCCACAAAAAGCTGGCTACTCTGTTCTACGAGCCGTCCACCCGTACCCGTCTTTCGTTTGAGGCCGCGATGCTGAACCTCGGCGGACATGTCCTCGGCTTCCCGAGCGAGACCGTCTCCAGTGCATCCAAGGGCGAGAGCGTGGCCGACACCATCCGCGTCGTCTCCTGCTACGCCGACATCGTGGCCATGCGCCACCCCAAGGAGGGCGCACCGCTGCGGGCCAGCCGGTACTCCCGCATCCCTGTCATCAACGCAGGCGACGGCGGCCACCAGCACCCGACCCAGACCATGACCGACCTGATGACCATCCGCCGCCGCAAGGGCCGTCTGAACGACCTGACCATCGGCCTGTGCGGCGACCTCAAGTTTGGACGCACCGTCCACTCCCTCATCAAGACCATGGCGCGCTGTGAGAACATCCGCTTCGTCCTCATCAGCCCCGAGGAGCTGCGGGTGCCGGACTACATCATCACCGACGTGCTCGAGGCCAACCACATCCCCTACAAGGAGACCCGCAGCCTCGAGGAATCCATGCCCGAGCTGGACATCCTCTACATGACCCGCGTCCAGAAGGAGCGTTTCTTCAACGAGGAAGACTATGTCCGTCTGAAGAACAGCTATATCCTCACCAAAGAGAAGATGGCCCTTGCCAAGCCCGACATGGCCGTGCTCCATCCCCTGCCCCGCGTCAACGAGATCACGCTGGACGTGGACGACGACCCCCGCGCCGCCTACTTTGAGCAGGTGCAGAACGCCGTCTACATCCGCATGGCGCTGATCATGACACTGCTGGGCCTCAAGGACCCCAAGGCTGAAAAGGAGGGTAACTGAGATGCTGAACATTGATGAAATTCAGAACGGTATCGTCATCGACCATATCAAGGCAGGCACGGCCATCGGCCTGATGGACCTGCTGGGCATCAAGGGCAACCACACCGCCAGCGTGGCCCTCATCCAGAACGCCCGCAGCCACAAGGCAGAGTCGGGCCGGAAGGACATCATCAAGGTGGAGGGCGACGCCTCCTGGCTCAACCTCGACGTGCTGGCCTATCTCGACCCCGACATCAGCGTGACCGTCATCGAGAACGGCAAGGCTGTCAAGAAGGAAAAGCCCCAGCCCCCCAAGCGTCTGGTCAACATCGTGCGGTGCAAGAACCCCCGCTGCATCTCCTCCATCGAGGAAGAGTGTGACCAGATCTTCGAGCTGAGCTCCAACGGCAAGTATCGCTGCATCTACTGCGAGCAGGAGCTGCAGGTCAAGCCGGAATAATAGAGATAAACGATAAAAGCCGCCTGTCATTCAACGAATGACAGGCGGCTTTGCTTTTGATTCTCAGACTTTCCGGCGCAGCAGGCTCATAGGCGGCAGCTCCGGGGTGGGGATGGTATAGCGCTCCATCGCGTGGGGCGTGGACTCCACCAGCTCACCGGCCTCATTCTTTATCCACTCGGGGTTCAGCGGGATGCTGCGGCCATCCGGGCAGAGCACTTCCAGCGTGTCGCCGAGGCTCCACTTGCCCCGCTGCTGGCAGCTGGCGACGCCGTTCTCCCAGCCGTCCACCGTACCGACAAACTCCCACTCGCGGATGTAAGTAGCGCTGTCGGTGGCCTGACGGGCCTGCTCCCGGCCAAAGTAGAAGCCGGGCGAATAGTGGCGGTGACTGGTGCGGGTCAGCTCAGCCAAAACCTCTTCCGGCAGCTCGAAGTTCTCGTTCATCGGGTCGGCCAGATACTGGTCGAGGGCGCGGCGGTAGGCCGCCGTCACGCTGGCGACGTAGTAGAAAGTCTTGGCGCGGCCCTCGATTTTGAGGCTGTCCACGCCCGCGTTGCAGATGAGGTCGAGGAAGGGCGCGGTACACATATCGTTGGCGTTGAGGATGTAGCTGCCGTTCTCGTTCTCGCCGATCTCATAGAGCTGGCCCGGGCGGGTCTCCTCGCTGAGATAGTACTTCCAGCGGCAGGGCTGGGCGCACTGGCCGCGGTTTGCGTCGCGGCCTGCCATGTAGTTGGAGAGCAGGCAGCGGCCCGAGACGCTCATGCACATGGCGCCGTGGACGAAAGCCTCAATTTCCAGCTCCGGCGGGGTCTTGTCGCGGAGGGTGGCGATGTCCTGCAGGGTCATCTCCCGGGCCAGCACCACCCGCTTCGCGCCCATGTTGTAGGCGGCGCGGGCAGCGGCCCAGTTGGTGATGCCGGTCTGGGTGGACATATGGATGTCGATGTCGGGCGCGAACGTCTTGCAGGCGTCCAACACGCCGAGGTCGGCCACGATGAAGGCGTCCACACCGGCGGCGGCAGCGTCCTTGATGGCCTGAGGCAGACGGTCAGCCTCCTCGTTGGTGGGCAGGGTGTTCATGGTCAGGTAGACCTTGCGGCCCCGGGCGTGGGCATAGATGACGCCCTCGCTCAGCTGCTCCGGGGTGAAGTTGGTGGGTGCAGAGCGCATCCCGAACTCGGGCAGAGCGCAGTAAACGGCGTCCGCGCCGTAGTTGATGGCATACCGCAGGCGCTCGAGGTCGCCTGCCGGGGCCAGAAGTTCCGGTATCTGTAACATGGTATTCCTCTTTTACTTCATACTTTTATTAACTTTAGCCGCCTCATCGCAGTTTTTCTGGTGGTCTGCGTAGGTGCGGGCGTAGTAGTAGTGACCGGCAAGGTCCGTGACAAAGAAATAGGCGTCTTTCACCTCATCGTCGGGCTGCGGGTCAAGCGCCGCACGGATGGCCGCGATGCCGGGGTTGGAGATCGGGCCGGCGGAGAGGCCGGTGCAGGTGTAGGTGTCGTAGGCTTCCAGAATGTTCTCCGGGATGCTGTCCCAGCCGCCGTAGTAGGGCGCGACCCAGTTCCAGAGGTAGTTGTTGTCGGCGTCGCTCTGGACGTGGCTGGAGGTGTTGCTCTGCAGTTTGGGGTAGGGCGAACCCTCGGCCAGACGGTTGCGGAACACCTGCGCCACATTATCGTCCTGATCGTTGCCGGCCTCCTCCTGCACGAAGGACGCCAGAGTGATCACCTCGGAGAGGGTCATCCCCTGCTTTTCCATCTCGGCATACATCTCATCGGTGATCTGCTTGTCGAAGTGAGAATAGAACGTCTCAACGTAATGATGGACGGTGTCGTCCTTCAGGAAATCGTAGGTATCCGGGAAAAGATAACCCTCGCACTTGAGGAAGCGGTCCGGGGCGTCCTTGTCGTCGGGGACGTACTGCCAGAACCTGTACTGGCTGAAATCACCGGTGTTGGCCTCCTTGAGGAAGTCCTCGGCACTGCACAACCCGGCATCTTCCATTTTTTTCGCAATGGCGATGGCCGTTGTCCCCTCGGGGAAGGTCAGCCGGACACTGTCGGCCTTCGCGTAGGCGGAAAGTGCCTCGATGATGTCGTCGTAGGAGCTGCCGGGGGCGAGGTCGAACTCACCGTATTGGAGCTTGCCTGCCGCGCCCTGTTTGCCTGCATACCAGCGGAAGACGTGGGGGTACTTGATGACGCCCACCGTCTTGAGCTTCTGGGCGATGGCTGCCACGCCGCTGCCCTGCTGGATGCTCACACTCACCGGTTCGCCAGCGGAAGCACTGCCGTTGATCTCTTTTCGGATGGCCAGCAGACAGCCGCCCGCCGCCAGTACCAGGATCAGCAGCACGATCAGAATCATTTTCGCTGCGCCGCCTTTTCTGCTTTTTTTATGTTTTGCATCGTGTGCCATGTACACACTCCTTTACCATTCCGTTCAGCTTTCCATCATCAGCCGCATATAGCTTTCTTCCACATCGAAAGGCTCCGTGTCGAACCGTATCATGCCGTAGTCCTGCCGGGTGCCTTCGCCGAGGAAAAGGTTCTGAGCCGCACCCACTGTGATGACGGCGCGCTCCACGATGACTTCCTTCTCCCGGGCCGCTTCCATCAGCACCTCGGCAGAACGGTCGTCTTCGGCCATCAGCTCCACAAAATAGAGGGTGTCCTCCCGGCGGAAGTAGATGCCGTAGCCCTTCTCGCTGGACACGATGGTCGCGCCCCGGGCGTAGAGGTCTGTCAGCACGACGGCCATCTGCTCCGGCGGGAACTGGACGGTATCGGGATAGAAGCGCTCCCGCAGCTCACAGAGCTTGCGGGCCGTCACGGAGTCGAACTCCGCCTGACTCCACAGGTTGCGGGACACCTCCCGGGGCAGGCAGCGGAGGGCAAAAGCCCGCTGGAAACCCTTGTTTTCCAGCAGCGCAGCCTGCTCCTGTCCGGCCGGAACGGCCACGGTGAAGCCCGCGCCCCGCAGCTTCTGCTGCGCACAGAGATAGTCCACGAGTCCTGCCAGAAGCAGGCTTCCCTGCCCACAGAGGCCGTAGAGGTAGCTGCCGCTGCGTCCCTTGAGGGTGACGGGGACCGCCAGCGCCGCAGCGGCGATCTCGTCATTTTCCTCAGCGACGTAGATATTTTCCGCCCCGGCGAACTTTTCCAGAGCAGTCTTGATGAACTCGGCGCTGTCGCCGCGTTCTTTCTGCCACAGTGCCACGACTGCCGCCTCATCCGACGGCTGCATCAAACGATACATTGATAGTATCCCTCCCATTTTCGCGGTTATCCGAGTTCTTTTTCCGCCAGCGCCCGCACCTCGGCCTGAATATCCTCGATGGTGCGCATGGCTCCATTTTCCGTGCAATGGACGGTGGCCCAGCCCAGATGCTCTGCGCAGTACTCGGCGGCACGGCGGCTGCGGGCTAGATATTCGATGTCCTTTTCGTGGACGTCCTTCCTGCTCTCGTCGCCGTGGTAGCGGTCGGTCATAAGCTTCTGGCTCACGGCGGGGTCTACCTGTAAGTACACCACAGCGTCCGGCGCGGGCAGACCCAGCAGTCTGTATTCGTAGTCAAAGGCCCAGCGGAGGAAATCGTCCCACTGCTCGGGCGGGAGCTTGGAGCACTGATGCACCGCGTTCGACGTGGTGTAGCGGTCGGCGATGACGATGCCGCCCGCCTCGTAGAAGCTGCCCCACTTGGTCTTATAGCTGGCGTACCGGTCCACCGCATAGAAGCTGGACGCCGCATAAGGGTTGACGTCGTCGGGCTTATCGCCGAACTGACCGGAGAGGTACATCTTTACCAGCGCACTGGAATCGCTCTCGTAGTCCGGAAAGGTGATCTCCATCACCTTGCAGCCGCTCTCGGCCAGATGGGCGGCCAGCAGCTTTGCCTGGGTGGCCTTGCCGGAGCCGTCCAGCCCTTCGATGACAAGAAGCCTGCCCTTGCTCATTCTGCCTTCTCCCCTTTCAGCGCGGCGTACTGGGCGCGGACTTCGGCGGTGCGGCCGCAGCACATCTTGCCCTCCGGGCAGGGGCCGGACACGCAGGCCGGGCCGGCGGTGCGGAAGATATGGGGTGCCACCGGGTAGACCAGCCGCAGCATCTCTTCGGCCAGCTGCCGTATCTCCCACTGGGCGCGGCTGCAGCAGCGCAAGTGGAAGAAGTTCTGCAGGCTGCGGGCGTTCATGGTCACCACCATCTTGGTCTCGCAGGCGTTGGGCAGCACGAAGCGGGCGTCCTCGTTGGCCTGCTTGGAAGCCTTGGCCCGGGCCTGCTTTTCGGGCAGACCTTCGGCCATCAGGCGGGCGGTGTGGCCGTCTTCCAGCTTCTGCACGAGGTCGAGGTAGCGCCTGGCGTCCTCGTTCATGCTCTCGATGAACGCCGCCTTTGCCTCGGGGATGGCCTCGATCTCGGGCGGGATGACGTAGCGGAAATCGTCCAGACGGACGTACCGCTGACTCTGGACGCTGAAGGACGCGATGCGGTGACGGGTGATCTGGGCCAGCAGGGTACGGCTGACGCCCTCGATGCCGAAGGTGAAGCTTGCGTGCTCGATGGGGCTGGCGTGGCCCAAATCGCTGAGCATGGTCAGGAAGCGGGCAGTCTTTTCCTCATCCAGCCCGTCCAGCAGGTCGGTGATGTGGGCGTCGGAGTAGCAGAGCTTCGCCGCGGCCGCCACGACCTTCTCCGGCTCCGGCGTATGTGCTATCAATCGGACAGTCATCATTTTTTCTCATTCCTCCGTCGTTATCTTCACAAGGGGCGCAAAGTTGGCCATGGTCTTTTTCACGCCCACCTTCTCGAAGCTGATCTCCACGATCTGGTCGCCGGCGGCGGGCTTGACTTTCAGCACCTTGCCGCGCCCGAAGACCTTGTGCTCCACGATGTCGCCCGGCTCATAGTGTTTGGGGCCGGTGGATGCCGCTGCCGGACGGGGCGAAGACGTCACACCGCCGCCTGCGGGTTTGACCGGCGCTTTGGGCGCTGCCGGACGGCCATAGCCCGAGCCGAAGCCGCTGCTTCCCGAACCGGAGCTGCAGCCGCCATGACCCGACGAAGCACTTCCCCGGCCCGCGTAATCGGAGCCAAAGCCTCGGTCATTGGACATTGGTGCGTTATATTCTTTATTCAGATAGCCGCTGCGGCTGCCATAGCCCGAGCTGTAACCGGAGGCCGCACGCCCCCAGCCGGAGGGGCCGGAGTAGCCCGACGCACCGCCCGGCACGGTATCACTGCCGTAACCGCTGCCCCAGCCGCCCAGACGGGAGCGCTGTTCCAGCACCGGGCTGCGGGTCTCTTCGATGTACTCCGGCTCGATTTCCCGGAGGAAGCGGCTGGGCTCGTTGCGCTGAGTGCGGCCATAGAGCATCCGGGTGACGCTGTTGGAGATGTAAAGCTCCTTCTTGGCGCGGGTGATGCCGACATAGGCCAGGCGGCGTTCCTCCTCGAGGTCAGCCTCGGAATACTTGCTCATCTCACTGGGGAAGACCCCCTCTTCCATGCCAATGAGGAATACATAGGGAAACTCAAGGCCCTTGGCCGAGTGGATGGTCATCAGCACCACCTGGTCGGCGCTCTCGTTGTAGCTGTCGATGTCGCTGATGAGGGCGATGTCCTCCAGATAGCCTTCCAGCGAGGCCTCTTCGCCGTGCTGGTCGCAGTAGCTCTTGACGTTGTTGACCAGCTGGCCGAGGTTCTGCAGGCGGTCAGCGGCATCCTCGTGACCTTTGGCGGCGTCGGCTTCCAGCATGGCGCGGTAGCCGGTGATCTCGACGACATCGGAAGCGAACTCATCCAGCGTCTTCGTTTCCAGCGATTCCTGCAGTTTCTGGTAGATGTCCCAGAACTTGAACAGCGGCGCGATGGCGCGGCTGAGCTTGGCGTACTGGTCGGCATGGGAGATGACATCCAGCATACTGATGCCCTGCTGAGCCGCCAAATCCGCGATGACTTCGATGGTCGTCGCACCGATTTTGCGCGCAGGCTCGTTGATGATCCGACGAAGTCGGACATCGTCCCGGGGGTTCGCCACGATGGACATATAGGAGTGGATGTCCTTGACTTCCTTGCGGTCATTGAAGCGCTGGCCGCCCACGATCTTATGCGGGATGCCCGCACGGGTGAAATAGCTTTCGATGGGGGCCGACTGGGCGTTCATCCGGTAGAGGATGGCGTGGTCGGCCAGATGTCCGCCCTCTTTGAGGTGCTGGCCGATGACGTCCGCGATATGGCTGGCCTCGTCCTGCTCGTTCTCGGCGGTGTAGACCTGCACCTTGTCGCCCTCGCCGTTCTTGGTCCAGAGGGTCTTGCCCTTGCGCTCGGTGTTGTGCTGGATGACACAGTTGGCGGCATTCAGGATATTTGACGTAGAGCGGTAATTCTGCTCGAGTCGGATGGTCCTGGTGCCTTTATAGATGCGCTCGAAGTTGAGGATGTTCTCAATGGTCGCGCCGCGGAAGCGGTAGATGCTCTGGTCGTCGTCGCCCACGACGCAGATGTTTTTCTCCGGGCCGGTGAGCAGGCTCACGAGCCGGAACTGAGCCACACTGGTGTCCTGATACTCGTCCACCAGCAGATATTTGTACTTGTTCTGGTAGAACTCCCGCACGTCCTCGTGCTCCGACAGCAGGATGACCGTCTGGTAGATGAGGTCGTCGAAGTCGAAAGCACCGGCCTCCTTGAGCTTCTTTTCATAGGCGGCATAGACCTTGGCCGCAAGGGCGCCCTTCGTGTCCCGGGCCGGGGTCTTCAGGGCCTCGGCGGGGCTGATGAGCTGGTCTTTCCAGCGGCTCATCTGGTTGATGGCGCTTTTGACCGGGAAGAACTTGTCGTCCACGCTCAGCTCTTTGTACACAGTCTTCATGACACGCTGGGAGTCGTCGCTGTCGTAGATGGTAAAGCTGCGGGGGTAGCCGATCTCCTCGGCCCAGCGGCGGAGAATGCGGACGCAGGCCGAGTGGAACGTGGAGGCGAACACCTCGTCGCCCTCTTCCCCGCCCAGCATCCGGCGCAGGCGCTCTTTCAGCTCACCGGCGGCCTTGTTGGTAAAGGTGATGGCCATGACGTTCCAGCTCCGGACGGCATCCTTCCGCAGCATCCCATCCAGCCACGACGGGGCATCGGTGCCGGTCATGATGGCGGTGCGCAGGGCTTTCACATCGTCCTCCGTCACCTCCCGGGGCGTCCACCTGGAGCCGTGGGCCGAGCCGAAGCGGATGAGGTTGGCGATGCGGTTGACCAGCACGGTGGTCTTTCCGCTGCCTGCACCCGCGAGGATGAGCAGAGGGCCGTTGGTGGTGAACACCGCCTCCCGCTGCATATCGTTCAGGCGTCCGAACTGCTTTTCGATATACGTATCACGCAAAGCGCAGAATTGTTGTGCGAGATCTGTTGCCATTGTTTCACCTGTTCTTTTCAATCATTTCTGGATATATCACTTAAAATATAGTATATCACATTTCAAAAAAGTTGTACATAAAAACAATGCAAACAAAAAACCGCCCCACCGCGGTCAATACCACGATGGAGCGGAAATTTCAGGAAATGCTTAGCCGAAGATGTTGATGAGGATACCAGCAGCGACGGCGGAGCCGATAACACCGGCCACGTTGGGGCCCATTGCGTGCATCAGCAGGAAGTTGGAGGGGTTCTCGCTCTGGCCGACCTTCTGAGAAACACGGGCAGCCATAGGCACAGCGGAAACGCCAGCGGAACCGATCAGGGGGTTGACCTGACCGCCGGTCAGGATATACATGACCTTGCCGCAGAGAACACCGGCAGCAGTGCCGAAGGAGAATGCGATGAGGCCCAGCACGATGATGAACAGGGTGCGGCTGTTCAGGAAGGTGTTTGCAGAGGTGGTGCAGCCAACAGACAGAGCCAGGAAGATGGTGATGATGTTCATCAGCTCATTACCGGCGGTCTTCTGGATACGGTCCACGACGCCGCACTCCTTCATCAGGTTGCCCAGCATCAGCATACCGACCAGAACGGCGGCATCCGGCACGATGAGGGAAACGATGATGGTGACCATGATGGGGAAGATGATCCTCTCGGTCTTGGTCACGGTGCGCAGCTGCTTCATCACGACGGTACGCTCTTTCTTGGAGGTCAGAGCCTTCATGATAGGCGGCTGGATAACAGGCACCAGAGCCATGTAGCTGTAGGCCGCGACGGCGATGGAGCCCAGCAGCTCAGGAGCCAGACGGGAGGTGACGAAGATAGCGGTGGGGCCGTCTGCGCCGCCGATGATGGCGATAGCAGCAGACTGCTTCTGGGTGAAGTCCACCAGACCGGTAGCGGCCAGCAGACGAGCGCCCATGTAAGTACCGAAGATGCCGAACTGAGCGGCAGCGCCCAGCAGCAGGCTCTTGGGGTTGGAGATCAGGGGTGCGAAGTCGGTCATGGTGCCGATGCCGAGGAAGATCAGCGGCGGGTAGATGCCCAGCTTGACGCCCATGTAGAGCATATCGGCCAGACCGCCGTTGTTCAGGATCTCGACCCACATCGGGTGCTCGAGGCCGTCACCGACGAAGTACTGCATATGGATGACGCCGCTGCCGGGGAGGTTGGCCAGGATCATGCCGAAAGCCATGGGCAGCAGGATCAGAGGCTCGAACTCTTTGACGATGGCGAGGTAGAGCAGGAAGCAGCCTACGCAGATCATCACTGCGTACAGCCAGCCGCCCGGCTCACCGAACTTGGCAAAACCGGAACTCTGGAAAATACCGACCAGAGTCTCAATAAACTGAGTCATGTTTTTCCTCCTGTGTTAAAAGGGCGCGGTGGTGTCGTTGACGCCAGCCTTGCCCCAGCCATTCTTGCCGCGGCGGACTGCCTTCAGCACATACTTGCCGTTGCCCATAGAGTAGATGGCTGCCATGATGGCTGCCACAACGTCGCCGGGGATGCCGGCCTCGACCTGCGGGGCAGCAGCCTTTGCAGGAGCGGGCGCAGCGGCCTGTTTCACAGGAGCAGCCGGTTTTGCAGCAGAAGCAGCCTTGACAGCTGCCTTCTTGCCGTTCATGGCGTCAAAGATCTTGCCCTCCAGCGTGATGATGGCCATCAGCAGGACGAGGATCAGAAACACCAGCACAATACCGGTTATGGTAACGATCACATCATAACCTAAATCCATGGTCTTCCTCCTATTTACTTTTTTCTTTGCCGCCCGGGGGGCGGGCGGCAAAAAGCGATTTGAAGATATTATACAATATTTTCCGGGTCGATTCAACAACTATGAACAAAAATCATATTGTTTTTCACGGTTCTGTGAACAGCACTTCCCTCTCAGCGGCGGCCCATGCGGGGGGTGGCGTCCATGAAGCCGGTCTCCAGCTTGTCGCCCAGACGCAGGCTCATGGCCGTACCCAGCGCGACACAGTTGACGGGGTCAGGCGAGACGGTCACTTCCACCTTCAGCTCCTGGCTGAGGTACTCAGGCAGGCCGTGGAGCTGTGCGCCGCCGCCGGTGAGGACGACGCCGTTGCGGTAGATGTCGCCGGCCAGCTCCGGAGGAGTCTTCTCCAGCACCTGATGGGCGGCGGTGCCGATCTGCTCGCTCAGGCGCATGACCGGCTCGTAGAGGTCGGCGGTGGAGACATTGACACGCACGGGCAGGCCGGTGAGCAGGCTGCGGCCCTTGATCTCCATGGTCTCGTTGAAATCTGCCTTCTGGGGGCAGCAGGCCACGTTCTTTTTCAGGTTCTCAGCGGTGCGCTGGCCGATGGCGATGCTGAACTTGTTGCGCACGAACTTCAGGATCTCTTCGTCGTAGTGGTTGCCGGCCACGCGGACGCTGGTGGCCTTGACCTTGCCGCCGAGGCTCAGCACGGCGATGTCGGTGGTGCCGCCGCCGATGTCGATGATCATCCGGCCATCCGGCACGGTGATGTCGATGCCGGAGCCGAGAGCTGCGGCGATAGGCTCATCAATGAGGTAGACCTGACGCGCACCGGCGGCCATGACGGCCTCCACCACAGCGTCGCTCTCAATGCCGGTGATGGCGGCAGGCACGCAGACGGCCACACGGGGCTTGACCATGTGGGAGCTGTAGACCTGATTGACGAAGCGGCAGATGAGCTCCCGGGTCATGGTGTGGTCGCTGATGACGCCATCCTTCAGCGGGAAGATGGCGGAGATGTAGTTGGGCGTGCGGCCCACCATTGCAAGGGCCTTGTCGCCGGCCTCAAGCACGCAGTTCTTGCGGGTATCCACCGCCACCACGCTGGGCTGGTTGAGCACGACGCCCTGCCCCTCCTGCGCGATGATGATGGTCGTCGTACCAAGATCGATACCGATGTCGTTCTGTGCCATAATCGTGATATTTCCTTTCTCTGCTGCCCATTCTCTATTTCCATCGCCCATCTCCGGGCGCGGGTCATCAAAACACATTATAGTATAACACAGGTGTATCCAAAAAGAAACCCTTAAAGGTTCTCCTGCTCCGGGGGCAGAGCCTGGGCCAGCAGGGCGGCCAGGCCGCTGTAGCGCAGGTTCTGGCGGATGTTGGACATCATCCGGTTCACCACGTCCCGCCGGCCCACCACGATGCAGAGCTTCCGCCCGCGGGTGACGCCGGTATAGAAGAGGTTGCGGTAGCACAGGCGGGGCGGCACCTGCGCCGCCGGGAGGATGACCGCCGGGAACTCGCTGCCCTGGCTTTTGTGTACTGTGATGGCATACGCAATTTCCAGCTCGTTGAGGTTCTCCGCCGGGTAGACCAGCCGCCGGTCGTCCATCCGCACCACCATGGAGCGGCTGCGCACGTCGATGGACTCCACGATGCCGATGTCGCCGTTGTAGGCGCCCACACCCTGTTCCCCGCCGATGCGCTGCCACGTTATCTCGTAGTTATTGCGCACCTGCATCACTTTGTCCCCCACCCGGAAGACCCGGGCCGCGCTCTGCAGCTCCGGCTTGCCCTTCCTGGGCGGGTTGAGCATGGCCTGTAACTCCGCGTTGAGGGCCTGGGTGCCGGTGGGGCCGAGCTTCGTGGGGCAGAGCACCTGAATATCCTTCACCGGGTCGAACTGGTAGCTGCGGGGCAGACGGGTGGTCACAAGGTCGCAGACCAGCTTCTGGGCCGCGTCGCCGTCGGCTTCGAGGAAGAAGAAATCGTCCGTCTTTCCGCCCTTTTTCAGCGGTTCGCCCGAGATGATGTGGTGGGCGTTCTCCACGATGAGGCTCTGAGCGGCCTGCCGGAATATCTCGTTGAGGCAGACCGTCGGCACCAGCCCGGAGCGGATGATCTCGCCGAGGATATTGCCCGGGCCGACGCTGGGCAGCTGGTCGGCGTCGCCTACCATAATAATACGGCAGCTGTACCGCAGTGCCGCAATGAGGGCCTGGAACAGCTTGACGTCCACCATGCTCATCTCGTCGAGGATAACGACGTCGCACTTGAGCAGGTTCTTGTCATTGTGGATGAAGCTGACCACACCGCCGGTGTAGTCCACTTCCAGCAGACGGTGGATGGTGGAGGCTTTCCGGCCCGTCAGCTCGCTCAGACGCTTGGCGGCGCGGCCTGTGGGAGCGCAGAGGGCTACCCGTTCGGCCTCGTTCTCGAGCAGCTGCAGGATGGCGTTGACCGTGGTGGTCTTGCCGGTGCCGGGGCCGCCGGTGAGGACAAGGCAGTTCTCGGTCATGGCCTTGCGAATGGCTTCTTTTTGGAGCGGCGCGTAAGCAAAGCCCTGCGCCAGTTCCAGTATTTGGATGTTCTTGTCGAGGCCGTGGGCCGTCTGCTTCCCACGCCTGGTCAGCATGGCCAGACGGTCGGCGATGTCCTGCTCTGCAGCCAGCAGATCCGGCAGATAAATATACGGTGTGTCGTCGAACATCCGCACCGCCAGTTTCCCGGTCTGGATGCAGCTGTCCAGCGCCGCCGCCAGCTTTTCGGGGGGCTGGTGGATGAAGTTCGACGCTGTTTCCAGCAACTGCGCCCGGGGCAGACAAGTGTGGCCGTTGCCGGCGTTGTGGCGCAGGGTGCGCAGAAGGGCGGCTTCCAGCCGCTGGGCGCAGTCCCCTGCCATCTGGTAATACTGGGCGATGCTGTCGGCGTGGCGGAAGTCCAGCTGCAGCGGTTCGCCGCAGAGCAGGTAGGGGTTCTGCTGGATGGCCTGCATGGCTCCCGGCCCGAAGATGCGAAAGACTTCCATCGCCCGGCGGGGGCTGATCTCGAACTGAGCCAGATAGGCGATGAGCTCCCGCATTCCGAACATCCGCTTGAACTCCTGCTGGATGCGGTCGGCCTTGTCCGCCGAGATGCCCGGGATGAGGGTGAGCTGGGCGGGGTCGTTGGCGATAACTTCCAGCGCCGCCGCGCCGAATTTGTCAATGATCTTATCCGCCGTCCGAGCCCCGATGTAGGGCAGCGACCGGCTGGCGAGGAAGGCGTAGACGGCCTCGAGGTCTTTGGGCATATCCGTCTCGCACTCCTGTGCGTGGAACTGTCGGCCATAGGTGGCGTGGTTCTCGTACCTGCCCCGGCAGACGACGCTCTCACCGGCGTGGAGCTCTCCCACCACGCCGCACACAACGGTGACGACACCGCCGCCCGACACCTCGAACACGGTGTAGCCGTTGTCCTCGTTCAGGTAGATGATGTCCTCTACCGTGCCTTCCAGCCGTTCCAGCTCCTGCTCCATCGTCCCGCCTCCTCGTTTTGACACAACTATATATAGTATAGCGGTTTTGGGGGGATTTGTAAATACAACAAAAGCTCCCCCGAAGGGGAGCTGTAGGCGAGGGTCAATCCTCCACCCGCGCTGCGGCAAGCTCCTTCGTCAGGCGATTGCGCACTGCAAAGTACGCCGGGATGAGGAAGAAGCAGGCGAAGAACCATGCCACAGGGTTGGCGATGCAGGCCGCAAAGTAGCCCCAGAGCGGCACGAACCAGAAGCCCACCATGGCACGGGCGACCATCTCGGCCACGCCCGCGAACATGGCAAGGCCGGAATAGCCCAGGCCCTGGATGGTGTAGCGGTAGATGATGAGGACGGCCAGCGGGATGTAGAACACGCTGTTCCAGAAGATAAAGCTGCGGGCATTCGCCATGATCTCCACCTCGCTGCTCTCGAGGAAGAGGCTGATGAGCGGCACATCCAGCACACGCAGGATGAGGAAGGATGCCACACTGTAGACGCAGCCAATTCCCAGCGCAGTATTGACGCCCCGGTCCACACGCTTGAGGTCGTGAGCGCCCATGTTCTGGCTGGCGTAGGTGGTCATGGCGGTGCCGATGCTCTCCAGCGGCACCGAGAGGAACTGGGCGGCCTTGCTGCCTGCGGTCTGCGCGGCCACGATGCTGCTGCCCAGACCGTTCACCGCGCCCTGCAGCACGACGCTGCCGATGGCGGTGATGCTGCACTGCAGGCCCATAGGGATGCCCATGTTGCAGAGCTTGAGGCAGTGGCTGGCGCTCAGACGGCCCTCTTCCCTGCTCCATTTCAGCTCCGGGTAGTGGCGGCCGATGTAGATGAGACTGCCGATGCCCGCCACCGCCTGACTGAACACGGTGGCGAAGGCCGCACCGAACGCCCCCATCCGGAAGATGAGGATACAGAGCAGGTCGAGGCCGATGTTCAGCACGCTGGCCACCAGCAGGAAATAGAGAGGCCGCTTGCTGTCGCCCAGCGCGCGCATGAGGGCGCTGGTGACGTTGTACAGCAGGGTGAAGGGGATGCCCCAGAAGATGGTGCGGATGTAGATGTCCGCGATGTCGATGATGTTGTCGGGGGTGTTGGTCCAGACCAGCACCGCCCGGGTCAGGGCCACCGTCACCACCGTGAGCACGACGGCGAAAAAGAGGCTCAGCCAGACGGTATTGGCGGTGTAGCGCCGCATCTCTCTGTAATCCTTCGCGCCGAAGGTCCACGAGATGGGGATGGAGAAGCCGCAGGCGATGCCGTTGACGAAGCCCAGCACCAGATAGTTCAGGCCGCCCACGCTGCCCACCGCCGCCAGCGCATCCACGCCCACGAAACGGCCCACGATGATGGTATCGGCCAGATTGTAGAACTGCTGGAACAGACTGCCCAGCATCAGCGGCACCGCAAAAGCAAGGATGAGCTTGAGCGGGCTGCCCTGTGTCATGTCTTTTGTCATACAAAAGCCCCTCCCCGGGCGGTCACTTAACATTTCTTTGCCGGATCTTTACCGACAAAAACGCCCTGCCGGACGAGGGGCAGGACGTTTTTCGTTTCATGAGTGGTATTATACTCAGCTCATCGTGATTTTGCAAGGGGTTTTTCTCAGATTTCTTCGTACAACATTGCTATTTTCTATCGGCGGTTTTTGGTGATTGTGCGCAGAGAGCGGCAGGTCTGCCTGTAAGCAAGGCCCCCCTGCCACGCTCCCTCTCAGCGCACGCTCTCAGCCTTCATAATCGTACATCCATGCAGAGTCAGAATATGTGGAGTCATGATATAAGTCATAATATGCGGACTCATGAAAGGGATCCCACGGACCATAGTCATGGAGCGTTACCCATTTGTTTGGTTTCCAGTTTGGTTTCCAGTTTGGCTGCTGGCCGCTCTCTTGGCCCGACAGCCATACCCACTTACCCTGACTGTCCTTTACCCATCCTCTTACTTCCGGCTGCTGGGCGCTTGTCTCCGGCTGCTGGACCGTGGTAAGGCTGTCCGGCGAGAGAGTCGGGAGGCCGCTGAGGTCACCGACGGAGGGGGCCGGGTCGTCCTTCTTGCTGTCCTGCTTCCCGCCCGCGAGCTTCACGATGTTACCGGTAAATGTCTTCCACACCGTCTGGTCGGAGGCGGGCTGCTTCGGCTGCTGGGCCGTGGTAAGGCTGTCCGGCGAGAGAGTCGTCAGCCCGCTGAGGTCACCGACGGCACCCGTTCCCGGCTGAGTCAGCCCGGGCTGTCCGCTCAGGGAGCCGCCTTCCAGACCGGAGATGACAACTCCCCACCATTGCTCTTTCTCCTGCCTGCGGCGGGCGATGGCCTCCTCCACCCGGGCAGTCTCCTGTGCTTTCTCTTCCTCATCGCCAACGTGGTACACGAGGATCAGTTCCTTGCCGCTTTGGCGCAGGGCGGTCTCATCCGAGAATGTTTTTCTATCATATCCCGTCTGCCCGACAACATGGAATTGATAACGCCCCTCATGGGACAGCTCGAGTTCGAATGCGCCATTCACGCCGACCAGATCTTTGATCCGGGCCAGCGGAATGACGGCCTCCATCTCCCGCCCTTCCCCATCAAGGAACCGGATGCGAAGCTCATGGACCTCCTTTGCAAGCTCCCGCAGCGAGTCGCCTGTCATCCGAAAGAATGTGCCATGGGCATCGAAGCTCAGGACCTTGTTGACCGGGTCATACTCTGCCGTGGTCACATCTGCAAGCTCCTGTGTGCCATCCGGATGGGTGATCACGCCCATGGCCTCGTACATCTGCTTCACACGGTCCGGCACCTCGCCGACCTGCACGCTTGGAGCGTCGTCCTCGTCGTCGTCCTCGTCGTCCTCGGTATCATCTGGCTGTTCCGGCTTGTCTGGCTGCTCCGGCTTGTCCGGCTGCTCTGGCTTGTCTGGCTGTTCCGGCTTGTCCGGCTGCTCCGGCTTGTCCGGCTGCTCCGGCTTGTCTGGCTGCTCCGGCTGGGAGGGCGTCCGCCGGTCGTAGCTGTAGTCCTCCATCTTCTTCCCGTCGGGGTCGTAGCGGGTCAGACTACCGCCCGTCACCTTGTGGTCGTCGTCAGAGAGGGCGTCATTGGGGATCTCGCCGACTATGCCGCCGCCGATGGCCGCAGTTTTGCCGCCGGTGCTTGCGCCTGCCTTGGCCTCCACCTCGGCGTCGCCGGAGATGATGATGTGATTGGGATTGCTGGGCGGCGCATCCGGGTCTATCTCAGACCACGCACCCGCGCCGTCGCCAATGCCTGCCGCGCCGGGGCGGGGGTCGCCGCTGTAGCTGCCGCCCGTGGCCGACACCTTGCCGCCGGAAATCTCGATGTCGCGGCCCGGGCCGTACACACCGCCGCCGATACCGGCAGCACCCTCACCGCCCACGGCTTCTACCGTGCCGCCGGTGATCTCGATGTTTCCGGCACCGCTTTCGTAGCCGCCGCCGATGCCTGCGCCGTCTTCGCCGCCTTCGGCGGTGAGGGAGCCTTTGGTGTCGTTGTCGTCCTTGATGGTCAGCTTGCCGGAGGACTCATTGCCATTCTTCTCAAGACCCGCATTGCAGCTGCCGCTCTTCAACTCGTTGTCGCCGTCCAGCTCGATGGCGGCATCGTGGTCACCCTGCACGGTGACGGCGGCTTTGCCCGCATCGACTGGGCTGTCACCGCTGCCATCCACCTCGGTCTTGCTGCTGCCATCCACCTCGGTCTTGCCGCTGACGTCAATTTTCAGGTCGTCGAAGGTGACGTCCACGTTGCCCTCGGAGGTGTCGATGGTGACGGTGTTCTTATCCGACTCGCCGGTGATGACGGTCTCCCCCTCATCCTTCTCGAAATCCTTTTCACCCTGCTTGACATTGTTATAGTTTCCGCTTTCATCGCTCGCACCTTTGACCGTAATGTCGCCGTCGGCGATGTTCCATGTTTTCGCATAGGCCGGGATGCCGGAGCTCACCACGATGCCCGCGATGACGGCGGCGGCCACGCCCCGCCGGAGTGCGCTCTTCAGTCTCATCGTACATCTCCTTTCGTTCTGTGTATCATGCAATGCCGTCGCTGCGGCTCAGGCTCTCCTTTGAGATGCTTATTTCTTTGGGCTGCCCCAAGTCCTCCGGTATCCAGAGCTTTATCTCACCCTGGGTATCCGGCAGGTCGTCCCAGTCGTCACCACGGTCGGTATAGCTCCGCAGGTCACTCTCCAACAGATTGGTATACTTTTTGGGTTCCGTGCGAGGGGGGTAGACCAGAAAGAGCAGTGGCTTCTTATCCTCCTCGGGAGCGATGGCCTCAAATCGGGAAGCCAGCTGTTTCAGGGAC
>OBLO01001466.1_pt1 | contig 20404 bp, 17 predicted proteins | sample 1519401 | NCBI WGS metagenome assembly OBLO01 (sample SAMEA2602897, study PRJEB22501) | metagenome | reverse complement strand
CGGATGAAAATGTGGAATATGCTCTGGAGGGCAGTGTATTTGTGGCAGGAGCGGCTATTCAGTGGTTAAGAGATGGCCTGGAGCTTTTGAAAAAATCATCGGAGTCGGAAGCATTTGCTGAAAGCGTGGATGATACGGCCGGCGGTTATGTGGTGCCTGCTTTTACGGGATTAGGTGCCCCTTATTGGGATCAATATGCCAGAGGTGTGGTTGTCGGTATCACAAGAGGCTTTACAAAGGCCCACTTTATCCGGGCAACCCTGGAATCACTGGCTTATCAGGTCTATGATATACTGAAAGCTATGGAGAAGGATGCAGGTATTCTGCTGACGGATCTCAGGGTAGACGGCGGTGCCTGTGCCAACAATTTCCTGATGCAGTTTCAGGCAGATCTTCTGGACCGACATGTGCTTCGGCCGGAATGCATTGAGACAACGGCCCTTGGCGCGGCGTATCTTGCAGGGCTGGCTGTGGGCTACTGGAAGGATAAGGATGAGATCAAACAGAATTGGTCGCTGTCCAGGACCTTTATTCCGGATATGCAGAATGAGAAGCGTGAGAAACTGCTTCAGGGCTGGCACAAAGCGGTTCGATGTGCTTTTGATTGGGAAGAACACTAAAAAAAGGGATATAAAGCAAACGTTTTGCTTTATATCCCTTTGATTTTTGCCGGGTGAGTGTTATGCTTACATCATGTTAATGGAGGTGTAATGAAATATGATAGTGGTATTTTTTGCGGTCAGTCTGTTGGCATCCATCGTGGGCTCCATCTGTGGTATCGGCGGTGGTGTGATCATCAAGCCGGTATTGGACGCTATGAATGTGATGAGCGTATCCTGTATCAGTTTTCTGTCCGGCTGTACGGTTCTGACTATGTCGGTGGTATCGGTATACAAGAACATGCGTGCCGGCAAGAAACTGAATCTTCGGATTGCGACCTTATTGGCCGTTGGTGCAGCCGTTGGTGGTGTGGCCGGCAAGATGATGTTTCAGGCGGTGAAGGCATCCGTGGGCAATGAGAATTTTGTAGGCATGGTGCAGGCAATCGTGCTGATCGGCGTGACAGGTATAACGTTTGTGTATACAATTTTTAAGAAGAAAATACATACACTGACACTGAGTAATGCTGCTGTGTGTGTGATTGTGGGACTGGTTCTCGGCATTATGTCAAGTTTTCTTGGCATTGGCGGTGGTCCGATCAATCTGATGGTGCTTGGTTTTCTTTTTTCTATGTCTACCAAGGAGTCAGCACTGGCTTCACTGTACATTATTGTCTTTTCACAGGTGACCAGTTTGGTTCAGACCGTCGTTACGGGAACGATTCCGCCGGTGCAGCTGTCTTATCTTGTAGTGATGGTCATCGGCGGTCTTCTGGGCGGTACCATCGGCAGCAGGATCAACAAGAAGATCGAGGATGAGAAAGTTGACAAATTGTTTATGGCATTGATGTTTATCATCATCTGCATCAATATTTACAATACTTATAAATTCGCAGTTGCTCTTTAAAAAGCAAACGTTTGCGTCAAAGTTTTAGCAGACTAAAATGGTTTTTGGCCTTTTTAGTCTGCTTTTTCGTTACAAAAAGTCGGAAGAAATTTCCAATTTTGTGTTAAAATTGAATATATCAAAATTGTATCGTTGAAAATACACAAAAAAAATTTTGTAAAATGTGCAAAAAGTAGGATAACGTTTGGATAAAATAGGCCTTATTTTAAACAAAAACTGTGTTAGGATAAGTATATCAAAAGAAACAAAGCATTGACAAAAAGTGTAAAACATTTGTGCACATTATATAATTGTGTACAAAATGATAGGAGTGCAGATAAATGGCAGATAATCTTTTAGTTGTACATGGAGGCGGACCGACCGCAGTAATCAATGCATCTTTGTATGGCGTTATCCGTGAAGCTAAAAAGAATCCATCAATTGGAAAGGTTCTGGGAGCAATTGGCGGAACAGGCGCAATCTTTACAGAACAGTTTCTTGATCTGACAGCATTTTCAGATGAGAAGCTGAAACTTCTGCTTCACACACCGGCTTCGGCCATCGGATCATCCAGATATCCGCTGTATGAAGAAGATTATGCGAAGATGCCTGAGATTTTCAAGAAACATCATATCGGTTATGTTCTTTTAAATGGCGGGAATGGTACGATGGATGCATGTGAACATATTTATGAAGTTTGTCGGGATCACGGCATCGGTGTTGCAGGTATTCCGAAAACGGTGGATAATGATATTGCAATGACAGATCATGTACCGGGCTATGGCAGTGCCGCCAGATATCTGGCAGCAACGACACAGGAAGTCGGAGAGGATGTTAAGTCACTTCCAATCCATGTTAGTGTCATTGAGGCCATGGGAAGAAATGCCGGATGGATCACCGCAGCATCAGCCCTTGCAAGACGTAAGAAAGGTGATGCACCGCATCTGATCTATGTACCGGAAAGACCATTCCATGAAGATGAATTTCTGGAAGATGTAGAAAGACTTTACAAGGAAAAAGGCGGCGTTGTTGTTGTTGCCAGTGAAGGTTTGACGAACGTCAATGGTGAATCCATTGTTCCTCCGATTTTCAAGAGCGACAGAGCTGTATATTATGGCGATGTCAGTGCTTATCTGGCTGAGTTGGTCATTAAGAAACTGGGTATCAAAGCCAGAAGTGAGAAACCGGGTATCTGCGGAAGAGCATCTATTGCCCTCCAGTCACCGGTGGACAGAGCAGAAGCAATTCTGGTAGGTGAGCTGGCTGTCAAAGCTGTGACTAGCGGCAATGGTGGACATATGATCGGCTTTAAACGTCAGCCTGGGGATATTTATCAGGTTGAACCGGTACTTGTACCGCTGAAGGATGTCATGCTTTATGAGAGAAAGCTTCCTGAAGCTTATATTAACGAGAGAGGCAATGACATCACGGATGAATTTGTGAAATGGTGCGAACCGCTGATCGGTGGCCCGCTTCCTGAATTCCTGAATTTCAGAGACTATATCTAAAAGTTTCTTATCCATATACTGGGAAAAGAATAGATGATACAATATAGGGAGGAAATTGTAACAATGAAACATATTTATCTGAATCTGAAGAGATTTGATATTCCAACAGAGACAGGCGGCGTCAACCGCATCGCTTCGCCGGCGGAATGGGGACCATATATTGTCTCCCACACACAGGATCAGCTGGCGGCCTACAATCCAAAGGATGTAGAGTTTGCCATGTTTTTCCCGGAAGCCCATCTGATTGGTGCTGTTTCAGCAAGAAAAGCAGATAGTGCATTGAAGATCGGACCACAGAGTGTTCTGGGACAGGATACAGCCGTTGGCGGCAACTTCGGTGCCTTTACTTCAAATCGTACAGGTAATGCCATGAAAGCCATCGGGTGTGATGCTGTACTGATCGGTCACTGTGAAGAGCGCCGTGATAAGCTGAGTATCATTGCTGAAGGCAAGGGTACAGATGTAGCAGCTGTCAACCGGATCCTGAACAAAGAGATTAAGGCAGCTATTGCAGCTGGTTTGGATGTACTTTACTGTATCGGGGAGAATGCCGATGAACAACCAAGATGGCAGGAAGTTCTGAAGGAACAGTTGACAGTAGGTCTTGAAGGCGTAGACAAGAGCAAGGTCACCATTGCCTATGAGCCTGTATGGGCCATTGGACCTGGCAAGATTCCGCCGGATGCAGATTATATCCGGAAGATTGCTTCTTATGTCAAGGAAGTAACAGATGGCATGGATGTTGTCTATGGCGGCGGCTTAAAGACAGACAATGCGAAGATGCTTGCATCCGTCAAAGAGATTGACGGCGGTTTGATCGCGTTAACAAGATTTTCAGGAGAGATTGGTTTTTATCCGGATGAATATCTGGAAATCATTAAGACTTATCTCGGATATTAATTCACAGTACATATCGTTTACAGACAGAATTTTAAATGGAGGTTTTTTAGAATGGGCAAGAAGAGCAAAGGCGCTGATTTTGTCGGAAAGATTCCAAAGGGTGTCTGGCTGCTGATTTCATTAGTAGTAGCATTGATATTATGGACAGTTTTATCAATCATCCCAAGTACATCCAGATGTTTTCCGAATGCGATTAAAGTTATTGGTTCCATCCAGACGATGGTTTCAAGAGGTTTACTGTTCAAGGATATCGGAAGCAGTTTGATTTCCGTATTACTTGGTTTCCTGATCGGTTTCGTTACAGCCGTTCCGGTTGCGTTCCTGATGGCATGGTACAGACCTGTAAGATTCATCATTGAGCCATGGATCCAGTTCATCAGAAACATTCCACCACTGGCTTACGTACCACTGGTTGTTATCGGTGTTGGTGTCGGTCGTACACCTCAGGTCATCGTTATCTGGCTGGCTACATTCCTTACAATGACAGTCACAATTTTCCAGGGTGTTATCAACGTGGATGAGACATTGATCAAAGCTGCAAGAGTACTTGGTGCAAAGGATTCAGACCTTTTCGTTAAGGTTATTTTCCCAGCAACAACACCATTTATTATCACAGCTATCCGTCTTGGTATTTCAACAGCCCTGACAACACTGATCGCTGCCGAATCAACAGGTGCAGTTGCCGGTCTTGGTATGCGTATCAAAGCATTATCTAACTCTTATGAAACAACACCAATGCTTCTCTACATTATTATCATCGGTATCATCGGTATGCTGGCAGAGAAGATTCTTAAATATTTTGAAAGGAAGTTAACAGGATGGCAGGAAAAGAGGGAAATATAAAAGTCAGTATTCGTAATGTCGTAAAGAAATACGACACACGAAATGGTGAAATGATCGCTTTAAATGGTGCCAATCTTGACATCATGGAGAATGAGTTTATCTGTGTTATCGGACCTTCCGGCTGCGGTAAGTCCACACTTTTGAATATTATCGCAGGTCTTCTGGAACCGACATCCGGTGAAGTTATCGTAGATGGACACAAAGTTGAAGGTACAGGCGTGGATCGAGGCGTTGTCTTCCAGCAGTATGCACTGTTCCCTTGGCTGACAGTTAAGAAAAATGTTCAGTTTGGTCTGAAACTTCAGGGCAAGTCCCAGGCAGAAATGGATGCCATCGCTGAGAAGTATATCAAGATGGTAGGTCTTGAGAAGTTTATAGATTCTTATCCGAAGGAATTATCCGGTGGTATGAAACAGCGTGTGGCCATTGCAAGAGCTTATGCCGTTAATCCTTCTGTTCTTCTTATGGATGAGCCTTTTGGTGCTCTGGATGCCCAGACAAGAACACAGCTTCAGACAGAGTTGTTAAAGACATGGCAGGAAGAGAACAAGACATGTTTCTTTGTTACCCATGATATTGAAGAAGCCATCGTACTGGCATCAAGAGTTGTCATCATGAGTGCACGTCCTGGACGTATCAAAGAGATCATCGATATTGATATTCCTCATCCGAGAGATCAGGCAACAAAGATGAGTCCGAGATTCGTTGAATTGAAGAATTACATTTGGAGTCAGGTATATCAGGAATATCTGGAAGTTCAGAAATAATAAGTGAATTATTATCTTACAGACCGCACAGAAGCGTCATCTTCAGGAAATGACTGCTCTGCGCGGAATGTGAGATTATAATGATACAGGTGAACGGCGTAATGAACCGGTCACCGACACACTTTTTTTAGGAAAAGGAGAGATTGGGAAATGAAAAAAAGAATCATGGCAGTTGTTGTAACAGCAGCAATGGTAATGGGTGCTTTAGCAGGATGCGGAAGCTCATCTGCAAAAGAAACACAGGCACCTGCATCAACAGAGGCAGCATCAGAAACTGCTGCAGCATCTGAAACAACAGGGGAAACAGAAGCATCAGATGCAGCTTCAGGTGATCTGACACATGTGAACGTTGCTTACATGGCAAACTACGCATCACTGTGGCAGGTAGCAACAGCAATCAACAAAGGATACTTCAAGGATGAAGGTCTTGATGTTCAGCTTTACATGTTCCAGGACGGTCCTACAGAAATCGCTTCTATGGAATCCGGTTCAATTGATGTCGCTTACATCGGACCTGGCGCACACAAACTGTGTATCAAAGGTCAGGCAGATATCTTCTGCTTCTCACAGCTCGGCAACGCAGACTGTGTAATGGGTCTTAAATCTCATGGTGTAAACTCCCTTGAAGATCTGAAGGGTAAGAAAGTTGCTTATGCATCCGGTACATCTTCAGAAACAATCTTAAAGAGAGCACTTAATTCCGTTGGCCTGACAATGGATGATATTGAAGCATATGATATGGAAGTCAGCAACATGGTAAGTGCAATCGTTTCCGGTTCTATCGACGCTTGTGCTCCTTGGTCTCCAAGCTCAACAACAATTGCAAACGAACTTGGCGATGATGTTCAGACATTCTGTACAAATACAACATTCTCTGATATCGCAGCTGACTGTGCAAGCTGGATCTGCATGCCAAGCTACGCAGAAACAAACAAAGACGTTCTTGTGAAATTTACAAAGGCTCTTTACAAAGCAATGGATTTCGCTTCAAACCCAGACAACTATGATGAAGTTGCAGGTTATGTTGCTCAGGAATGCGGTACAGACAAAGAAAGCGCACTTGCTCAGACAGGCGACGGTGCTTGGCTTGACAGCGCAACACTTCTTAAATATGTAGGCGATGGTACAATCAAAGGTTACTATGAAGTACAGCAGAAGAACTTCATCGACAATGGTGATGTTGAATCTGAAGTGCCTGTAGACGACTATGTATTATTCGACGTTATGGAAGAAGCAGGTAAGTAATCTGAATTTTTAATTCTTTACTGCAGGGCAGTATCTGCCATCTTTAACAGTAAAATGGCAGATAAAAGCAGGTGCCTTGTGGCTCATTACCATGAGGCACCTTTTGTATGCCGAAAAATGTCAAATTTCGGTGTACCGGGTGGCGGCCTATCCGCCGGGTTTCCAATTTTCTGGAAACAGACGACTTATAACTCAGATAATATTATAATCGGGAGGAAATAACATGAAACTTGATTTTGAATATGGATTAGGCACAATGCAGGCAGAACTGCCGGATAATACAGATGTATTTATTTCTGGTGAAACAGTGAAGGATCCTGCATGTATTCCGGAGGACCAGTTAGAGGCTGCATATCTTGAGAGCCTGGCACATCCGATCGGCATGCCGACATTAACAGAGCTTGCACACAAAGGTACAACAGTTACGATCATTGTTCCGGACCGTGTTAAAGGCGGCGAGCAGCCAACAAGCCATAGAAAATTAAGCATTAAATATATTTTAAAAGAACTTTATGCAGCAGGCGTAGAAAAGAAAGATATCCTGTTTATCATTTCCAATGGCCTTCATCCGAGAAGTAAAGCATCCGATGCCAAGGCAATTTTCGGTGATGAACTGTTCAATGAATTCTGGCATTCAGGTCAGATCATCAGCCACGACAGCGAAGATCAGGAGCATATGATCTATCTTGGTACAACAAAGCGCGGTGATCCTGTTTATATGAACAAATATGTTTATGATTCAGATCTGCCGATCCTCATCGGTCACGTACAGGGCAACCCTTACGGCGGTTATTCAGGCGGTTACAAGCACAGTGCAACAGGTATCACAAACTGGAGATGTATCGCCAGCCATCATGTGCCGTCTGTTATGCACAGAGACGACTTTACACCTGTTAACGGCGGCAGCTTAATGAGACATAAATTCGATGAGATCAGTATGCATATGGAAGAGAAGATGGGCCATCCGTTCTTCTGCTGTGATGCCGTCTTGGATACTTATTCAAGACAGATTGCGATTTATTCCGGTTACGCTAAGGAAATGATGCCGATCAGCTGGAAATTGGCAGATAAGAGAACTTATGTCCACTGGGCAGAGAAGAAATACGATGTACTGGTATTTGGTATGCCTCAGAAATTCCACTATGGCGACGGCATGGGCACAAATCCGATCATGATGATGCAGGCTTTAAGTGCACAGGTACTTCGTTTCAAGAGAATCATGAGCGATAATTGCGTCATCATCTGTTCATCTGCATGCAACGGCTATTTCCATGATGAATTATGGCCATATCTGAGAGAACAGTATGAGCTGTTCCAGCATGATCATATGAATACACTGCCGGATATCGATCGTTACGGTGAATATTTTGCAACAAATGAAGAATATATCCGCAAATATCGTTTCTGCAATGCGTTCCATCCATTCCATGGTTTCTCCATGATGTCCTGCGGTCATATTGCTGAAATGAATACAAGTGCCATTTACATTGTCGGTGCTCAGGAACCTGGCTATGCAAGAGGCATGGGCTTAAAGACAAGAGCGACATTTGAAGAAGCCCTTGAAGATGCCAAGAAGAAATTTGTTGGTCAGAATCCAAACATTCTGGCGCTGCCTCTGACATACAAGAGAGCAGCTGTTCATTTGTGCATGAAGAATCCTGAAGAGGACTGCATGGATGAATATGGGCATCGTCACTAATACGGAGGCGTTTGAACAATATGATCCAATTTCAGATGTTTGATCATCAGCCGGAACGCTGTGAAAAATATCATCAGATGCTGAAGGACAATCTGCCGGTGCTTGAGGGCATCGGCAGTGAAGCCGATTTTAAAAAATACGGAGATTCTCTCGGATGGTTTGATATCGATACATGGGCCAATGAGGCAGAATTAAGTGCCATTGAAGAACTGGCAGCAAGGGTGCGCCGGGATGCAGATGTTTTTGTTCTCATTGGTGTGGGCGGTTCCAACAATGCAGCCCGCTCAGTGATTGAAGCTTTTCCGGAATGTGATGGGCCGGAGATCGTCTATGCCGGCAATTCACTGTCACCATGGGCTTTTGAACAGGTCATGAACAAGATTAGCGGCAAGTCCGTTTATATTGACTGTATTGCCAAGAACTTTCAGACACTGGAGCCGGGATCGGCATTCAGAGTACTGAGAGAATATCTTTATGAAACATATGGGGATAAGGCCAATGAGCGTATCATTGCAACAGGCTCCCGCAATAGTCTGTTGGAAACTATCTGCAAAGAGCATGGATACAGCTTTGTAGAATTTCCGCAGACAGTGGGCGGCAGATATACAGCGGTAACGGCCGTGGGACTTTTGCCTATGGCCGTGGCCGGCATTGATATCCGTGCCCTTGTGAAGGGGGCAGCCGATATGGCAGCTGAATTAAAAGGCTGCAGAGACATCACACAGTCTGCTTATCGCTATGCGGTGGCAAGAAATCTCTATTATAACGAAGGATACAGAATGGAAATGCTGGCATCCTTTGAACCACAGCTTCACTGGTTCTATAAATGGTGGATCCAGTTATTTGCGGAGAGTGAAGGCAAAGAAGATCAGGGGCTTTATCCGATCAGTGGTGAATACTCAGAGGAACTGCACTCTGTCGGACAGTTCCTTCAGGATGGCAGCCCTGTGATCTTTGAGACATTTTTACATGTGAAAGATCCGCAGGCGTCCATGATCGTCCATCCGGATGGTCGTGTGAAGGATGATTTTGATTATTTGAATGGCAAAGACTTCAGAGAGATCAATGAAGCCGCTTATGGAGCCACACTTCGTGCCCACAGTGAAAAGATGCCATGTATGGTGCTTGAGGTTGAGAAATTAACACCGTACAGTTTCGGAGAGATCTTTTATTTCTTTATGTATACATGCTATGTATCAGCGGGAATTCTGGGCGTGAATCCCTTTGACCAGGAAGGTGTGGAAGCCTACAAACAGCGCATGTTCAAAGCCCTTGGCAAGTAGAGGTATTTGGGCGTTAAAAAGAACAGGCCTCTCTTAATGAGAAGCCTGCTGACGTAAGGTTGAGAAAAGTCTGCGGTCACGATTGAGGGGACAGCAACTGTCACGTTTGGCAATATAATAAGGCAGAAAGGTTTTAAGCGGCATCCGGTGGCCGCCGCTTACACGGTCAAGGAGCACCTTGAAAGCCATTTTGCCCAGTTCATCTGTCGGAATATGAACGGTAGTGAGCATCGGAGACATATATTGTGCGATATCGATATCATCGATACTGATAACAGAAATATCTTCAGGTACACGGAAGTTCAGCTTTTTTAGAGCATGAAGAACACCGATGGCTGTACGGTCATTGGCACAGAGGATGGCGGAAAGGTCATCACATGTTCTGGCCAGCATTTTCATGCCTTCATAGCCGCCCTCGGATGTCTGATGGACATTGGCGGTGTTGCGCTGGGCAAATGGCAGATCAAGTTTGGACAGGGCTTCCTTGTAGCCGCTGAAGCGGGGCTCCTTATCCTGCTCACCGATATAGCCGATAACACTATGACCCAGGGATTTCAGATAGGAAATCGCCGTATAGACAATTTCACTGCCGTCACAGACAACCTGATCGAATTGGAAATCCATTGGGATTAGGCCGGTGTAGACAACATTCTTGCTGAGATTGCTGACCAGAGAAGCAATCCGCTGGTCGTAACGGCCGAGAACAACAATACCGTCAGCAGGAAACTGGGTAAGCTGAGCAGCAGTTTCAGGTCGGCCAAGGTCCTGGGAAGTAAAAGAGTAGCGAATGAAATAGCGACTTTTGATGGCTTCCAGTTCCAAAGCCTTTACGATCTGTGAGAAGAAAGGATCTGACATATCCGTATGGGTTCTGGCATAAACACAGGCAATGGACTTGGGATCCGGATCGCGAAGCTCGGCAGACTGTCCAAGCTTCAGATTGCGGGCTGTTTTATTCGGTGAATAGCCGGTACGACGGATAATCTCCCATATACGGGCCTGCACTTTGGGACTGGCTGCTTTTGTATTTTCCTGATTGATGACACGGGAGACTGTGGATACAGAAACCCCCGCTTCCTTTGCGATTTCTTTAAGTGTCATAAAATAACCTCACTGACTGATGGTGATGCAAGAATCATAGTGTTGTATACTTTGGATATCATATTTGCATGATATTTGACAAAGCGTCTATCTAGTAGTATAGTACAAAATGTTTTTTTTTACAATAAAAGGTGGTAGCATAACATGAAACATGAATATTACCAGTATAATGCAGAGGAGATCCTGTCCAAAGGACCAAAGTTCCCTCTGATTATTATGAAAGACAATGCAGAAGTTTTTAAATCCATGGCAGATGAGATGGCAGATACGATCGTTGAGCATAATGCAAAAGGTGAGAAGACTGTATTTATCTGTCCTGTAGGCCCTGTAGGACAGTATCCTTATTTTGTTGACAGAGTCAACAGCGAGAAAATCAGCCTGAAAAATGTCTGGTTCATCAATATGGATGAATATCTGGATGATAACAAAGAATGGGTGAGCATCGATCATCCGTTAAGTTTCAGAGGCTTTATGAAACGTACTGTTTATGACAAAATCAATCCTGAATTGGTGATGCCGGAAGTACAGAGAATCTTCCCTGATCCAAAGAATCCGGGTCACATTCCGGAAGTGATCGGGCAGCTTGGCGGTGTGGATATCTGCTTCGGCGGTATCGGTATCAATGGACATGTTGCTTTCAATGAAGCAGACGGAAGTCTCAGCAATGAAGAATTTCTGGCACAGCAGACACGTGTCTTAAAGATCACGCCTGAGACAAGAACAGCCAATGCGATTGGTGATTTTAACGGTGCCCTTGAGGATATGCCGCATTACTGCATCACAATCGGTATCAATGAAATTTCCCATGCACGTAAGATCCGTCTGGGCTGCTTCAGAAACTGGCATCGTGCCGTTGTAAGACGTGCTGTTTATGGTGAACAGACATCTGAATTCCCAGTCAGCTTATTACAGAATCATTCGGATATTAATCTGAAGATTACTGAATTTGTAGCAAGCCTTACAGATTAATATGTTTATCATAGGCGGGGCGTTCAGCAAATGGAAGTATGATTCCCTGCATTTACAGCAGTGTTAAAACAGACAGAGGCGATAACAAAATGAAAACATTAATTAAAAATGGACAGGTTTATATGAACCGCCATTTTGAGAAGAAAGATTTATTGTTGGATGACAGAAAGATTGCTGTGATCGGAGATTTTCTTGAGTCGGAAGATGCAGATACAGCAGTATATGATGCGGAAGGCTGTTATGTCACACCGGGATTTATCGATGTGCATACACATGGTGGTTTTGGTGTGGATGTCAATGCAGCCACACAGGAAGATTACGAGAAAATCGGCCATTTCTTTGCAAAGGAAGGCACCACATCCTGGCACTGCTCTATCTTGACGGATACCGAAGAGCAGACAGACTGGTGCATTAAAGAAGCTGTGAAGCATTATGAAACCAATACAGCAGCAGGACAGCCGCACGGCAATTGTGCGGATCTGATGGGAATCCATCTGGAGGGACCGTTCCTGGCATCGGAGTACAAAGGGGCGATGCCAGAATATCTGCTTCGTACAGCGGATATGCCGCTGTTAAAGCACTATCAGGAGACAGCAGGCGGTTTTATTCATTACATAACTGTATCACCGGAAGTTGCAGGTATTCCGGAGCATGTCAAAGATATCACTGAGATGGGCATCAAAGTGGCTATCGGTCATTCCGGTGCGGATTATGCCACATCCTGGAAATGTATCGATGCCGGTGCAGCAGCCGCAACCCATACATTTAATGCGATGCGCCTGTTCCATCAGCATGAGCCGGCCATCATGGGTGCGGTTCTTGAATCGGATGTATACTGCGAAGCTATTTGCGATGGCCGACATCTTCATCCGGGTTCTGTCCGTTTCCTTTTGAAAATGAAGGGGTATGACAGAGTCATTGCCATCACAGACTCCATTATGGCCGCAGGACTGCCGGACGGCAACTACAAACTGGGAGTCAACGATGTCATTGTTGAAGAAGGTGATGCCAAACTCAAAGACGGTACAAGAGCCGGCAGTACCCTGACAACGGGACAGGCATTCAGAAATCTGATGAAATTCACCGGCGAAAGCCCTGAGAAGATTCTACCACTGCTGACAGAGAACCCGGCCACCATGTTAGGACTGCAGAACAGCATTGGCTTCATCGGCGAAGGCAAAGATGCCGATGTGTTGATCATGGACAGCGAATTCCAGATAAAAGAAACATTCGTCAAAGGACGTCGAATTATTTAGAAAATAGAGAGGAGTTTTAAAAATGCCATTAATTCCATTAAGACCTTTACTTGAAACTGTTGATAAATATCACTATGCGCAGGGTGCTTTCAATGTCAACGCTGTTGCTCAGGCAAAAGCGGCCATTGAAGTGCATGAAATGTTCCGTTCTGCAGCAATTCTGCAGGGTGCAGATCTGGCCAACGGATTCATGGGCGGCCGTACAGATTTCCAGAATGCAACTCTGGAAGACAAGAAGATCGGTGCCAAAAATATTGCCAATGCTGTCAAGAAATATGCTGAGGATTCACCTATTCCTGTTGTTCTGCATCTGGATCACGGAAAGAACTTTGATTCCTGTAAAGCAGCCATCGAAGGCGGTTATACATCTGTTATGATCGATGGTTCTTCACTGCCGTTTGATGAAAATGTAGAGCTGACAAGAGAAGTTGTTAAATATGCCCATGAAAGAGGCGTTTCTGTTGAAGGTGAGCTGGGTGTATTAGCCGGTGTGGAAGATCACGTATTTTCTGCAACATCAACTTACACAAACCCATTAAAAGCTGTTGAATTCTTTAAGAAGACAGGCGTAGATGCGCTGGCTATCTCTTATGGTACAATGCACGGTGCGTCTAAAGGTAAAAATGTTAAACTGAGAAAAGAAATCGTTATTGCCATCAAAGAGTGCATGATGCATGAAGGTATCTTTGGCGTTTTAGTTTCTCATGGTTCTTCAACTGTTCCAAAATACATTGTTGATGAGATTAATGCCCTGGGCGGCAATATTCAGAATGCCCATGGTATTTCTGTAGATGAACTGAAAGCAGCTATTCCTTGCGGTATCGGCAAGATCAATGTTGATACAGATATCCGTCTGGCTGTTACAAGAAACATGAAAGAATTCTTCCATAACTATCCGGAGAAACGTAACAGCCCATCCATCGGCGGCGTCTATAAACTGCTTGAAGAGAAGAAAGATCAGTTTGACCCTCGTGCATTCCTGCCTCCGATCATGGATACCGTTATGTACGGCAATGTTCCTGATGAAGATGTTGCTGCTCTGGTTGCTGTCATCGAAAAAGGTGTTAAAGAAGCTATTGGTACACTGATTGTACAGTTTGGTTCATTCGGTAAGGCACCGCTTGTTGAGCAGGCAAGTCTTGATGAAATGGCTGAACGCTATAAGAAGATGTAATTGCGTCAATAATAGAAGGTAAAGAAGGAATTGTACAACATGGTCTGGCTGATTGTTGCGACACTTGCTGCTAGTTTTATTAAGGGTGTCTGTGGATTTGCCAATACCCTTGTATTTACCACGATATTGAGTTTTTCGTTCAATAACATTCAAATTACGCCGATGGATCTGATTATTGGCTACCCAGCCAACGTGATCATTGCCTGGAAAGAGCGCAGGCAAATTAACTGGCGAATCAGCCTGCCGGTGGCAGCTCTGATCATTTTCGGCAACATTCCCGGCATTTTTATGCTGAAGAATGTGGACACGCGAACCATCAAAGTGATTTTCGGTTTTTTCATTATCGCCATGGGCATTGAGATGCTGATGCGGGAGAAAGCCGGAAAGAAGCAGAAACAGTCAAAAATCATACTTGGACTGATTGGTATGCTTTCAGGTCTGTGTTGCGGACTTTATGGTGTCGGTGCACTGCTGGCGGCGTACATGGATCGTGTGACTGAGGACAGCCATGCATTCAAAGGCAATCTTTGTTTTGTATTCTGGATTGAATGTACATTCAGACTGATTGTCTATCCATGCATCGGCATATTGAACTGGCAGATCTTTCGTCAGGCGGTATGTATGATTCCGTTTATGGTGCTGGCGCTGGTTTTTGGCATGAAGTGCTGCGGACATTTGAACGAAATGGTCATCAAGAGGCTGGTCATTATCGTGCTGATATTGTCAGGAATTGCACTTGTTATCCAAAACCTTTGTTAAAACATCTTATGCCCAATCACTTTTCATTATACAAGAGGTGTCGGCTGTGACTGATTTGGTCACAACCGACACCTTTTTTGTGCATATTCAACCAAAATCGGTCATTATTTTTGTGAAGTAGTTTGATTGAATTTGACTGAATCTGGCGTTATAATATGAACATAATAAAGAGCAGGAGGTAACAAGATGATTTATACAGTGACTTTTAATCCATCACTGGATTATATCGTTGCAGTAGACGATTTTCAGCTGGGACTTACCAATCGAACAAGTTCAGAATTAATCCTTCCTGGAGGAAAAGGCATTAATGTTTCAACATTATTAATGAATCTTGGTATAGAAAGCACAGCACTTGGTTTTATGGCCGGTTTCACAGGTGATGAGATTGTCCGTGAGCTGCAGGAAATGGGTGTGAAATCTGATTTCATTCGTATTGATGAAGGCATTTCAAGAATTAATCTGAAGTTGAAATCCATTGATGGCACAGAGATCAACGGCAGTGGACCGGCAATCAGTGCTGACAAAGTTGAACAGCTGATGGTTCAGCTGGATGCACTTGGTGAAGGCGATGTTCTTTTCCTGGCAGGCAGTATCCCATCATCTATGCCGGATGATATGTATCGCCGTATTATGGCAAGACTGGAAGGTAAAGGCGTGATGATCGTTGTGGATGCAACAAAAGATTTATTGCTGAATGTTTTGGAGTACCATCCATTTTTGATCAAACCGAATAATCATGAGTTGGGTGATATTTTCGGTGTAGAGTTAAAGACAAGAGAAGAAGTTGTTCCTTACGGCAAAAAGCTTCAGGAAATGGGGGCACGCAATGTGCTGATCTCCATGGCCGGCGAAGGTGCCGTTCTGATCGCAGAAGACGGACAGGTATTTGATAAGCCTGCACCGAAGGGCCATCTGGTGAACGCAGTAGGCGCGGGCGATTCTATGGTCGCAGGTTTTATGGCCGGATGGATGGACAAACAGGATTATGAGCATGCCTTCTGTATGGGTATTGCATCAGGAAGTGCCAGTGCATTTTCTGAATATCTGGCTACAAAGAGCGAAATTGAAGTAATTTATAAACAGGTAAGAGTGGAGGATTAAAAACCATGAGAATTACTGACTTATTGGATAAGCAGAGTATTTCCCTTAATGGTGCGCCGAAAGATAAGAAAGAGGCGCTTGATCAGGTCGTAGATCTGATGGCAAAAAGCGGCAAGATCAACGATGTTGAAGCTTACAGACAGAGAGTTTATGCAAGAGAAGAAGAGAGTACAACCGGTATCGGGGAAGGTATTGCCATTCCTCATGGTAAATGTGATGCTGTTACAAAACCGGGGCTGGCAGCTATGGTTGTCAAAGACGGTGTGGATTTTGATTCCCTGGATGGTGAACCGGTGCATCTGATCTTTCTTATTGCAGCTCCGAACACAGAAGATAATATCCATCTGGACGTATTGAGTAAATTATCAGTTCTTTTGATGGATGAGCAGTTTACAGCAGATCTGCTGAATGCCAAATCTGTGGATGAATTTCTTGAAATCGTGGATAAGGCTGATGACGAGAAGAGCGATATTGATGAACGTCTGGCAGATACCGGTGAAGCTGAAGGTGCGCAGGCAAAACTTCTGGCAGTAACAGCCTGCCCGACAGGTATTGCGCATACGTATATGGCGGCAGAAGGCCTTGAGAAGGCTGCAAAGGCAAAGAATTGTTTCATCAAGATTGAGACAAGAGGATCCGGCGGTGCAAAGAACGTGATCACCGATCAGGAAATTGCTGAAGCAGACTGCATTATCGTTACAGCGGATACTCAGGTACCGTTGGATCGTTTTGACGGCAAGAAAGTCATTATCCGACAGGTGTCCGATGGTATCAGCAAGGCGGATGAACTGGTAGATCTGGCGCTGTCAGGCAATGTACCTGTTTACCATGCAGCTGAAGGTGCTAAGACAGAGGTTAAATCTTCCGGCGGCATCGGCCATCAGATTTATGCACAGTTGATGAATGGTGTTTCACATATGCTGCCATTTGTTATCGGCGGCGGTATCCTGATCGCCATTGCATTTCTGATCGATGGTCTTTCAATTGATATCAATTCACTGCCGGCGGATCAGAGAGCCAACTTCGGTACCATTACACCAATCGCAGCGATGTTCAAACAGATCGGCGGTGTTGCATTTGGCTTTATGCTTCCGGTACTGGCAGGATTTATCGCCATGGCCATCGGTGACAGACCGGCACTGGCCCTTGGTTTTGTGGGCGGTATGATGGCTGCAAGCGGCAAATCCGGTTTCCTGGGAGCTTTGGTTGCAGGTTTTGTTGCCGGCTATCTGATTCTTGCACTGAGAAAAGCTTGTGATAAACTGCCGACAGCACTTGAGAAGATTGCACCGGTTCTGATTTATCCAGTGGTGGGTATTCTGGTAATGGGACTCTTTATGATGTTCATTGTAGAGCCGATCATGGGTGGTATCAATACAGGTCTTAACAATGCCTTGACAGGTATGGGAAGTTCAAGTAAAGTAGTATTAGGATTAGTTCTCGGCGGCATGATGGCCATCGATATGGGCGGCCCATTCAATAAGGCGGCTTATGTGTTCGGTACAGCAGCTATTGCAGCGGGCAATTATGATATCATGGCAGCAGTTATGATCGGCGGTATGACACCACCTTGTGCCATTGCTCTTGCAACAATCCTGTTTAAGGATAAATTCACAAAAGAAGAAAGAGAGTCCGGTCCGACAAACTTTATCATGGGTCTGGCATTTATCTCAGAAGGCGCCATTCCTTATGCGGCAGCTGATCCGTTACATGTCCTGCCATCCTGTATCGCAGGTTCAGCCATTGCAGGCGGAATTTCCATGTTCTTCGGATGTACACTGATGGCACCTCACGGCGGTATCTTCGTATTCCCGGTTGTGGGCAATGCATTGATGTATCTGGTTGCGCTGGTTGTAGGTACGGCAGTTTCTGCAGTATTACTTGGTTTGTTAAAGAAAAAGGTTGCTTAAGTTAAAGATTGAAATAATCGAAATAATAAATGATGATTGTCAATAAAGTCAACGAATAATATGAATTGAGGAGGAATTTATCATGAAGGAATTTAAGTATGTGATCACAGACAAAGAAGGTATCCACGCTCGTCCAGCCGGTGAACTGATCAAAGTTGTTAAAGGATTCAACAGCACGATCAAGATTGCCAAAGACGGCAAAGAAGCAGACTGCAAGAGAATGTTCGCTGTTATGGGTCTTGGCGTTAAGAATGGTCAGGAAGTTGTCTTTACATTTGATGGTGAAGATGAAGATGCTGCATGTGAAGCAGTCAGCAAATTCATGAAAGAAAATCTGTAATTTATAATTATTGTAACGACGGCGTTATAAGGAGTTAAACGTGTTCCCGTATCAGCGGGGCGAATTGAAGAGACTGTTGCATGATGGGTGCCCTGTAATGGGTTATGCAGCAGTTTTTTCTTTAACGGAGGAGAATCAGGATGCAGATATATAAAGGTAAAAGTGTTTTTGGCGGTATTGCCATTGGTAAGATCAGTGTTTACAAAAAAGATGAACAGCTTGTTAAGCGTGTCAAAATTGAAGATGCAGATGCAGAAATGGAGAGATACACAGATGCCCGTAATATTGCGGCTGCACAGCTTCAGAAGTTGTATGATAAAGCGTTAAAAGAAGTAGGAGAGGCTAACGCTGCTATTTTTGAAGTGCATCAGATGATGCTTGAAGATGAAGATTACAATGAATCTGTTGAGAATATTATTCATTCCCAGATGGTGAATGCGGAATATGCGGTTGCCTCCACAGCAGATAATTTTGCCCAGATGTTTGAGGCCATGGACGATGATTATATGCGCGGCCGTGCGGCAGATGTCAGAGATATTTCAGAACGTGTGATCACTGTTCTGGCAGGCGGTGCAGGCAGCGGACTTGATTCTGATGAACCTGTTATCATTGCGGCAGACGATCTGGCACCATCAGAAACCGTTCAGCTGGATAAGGATAAGGTTTTATCCTTCGTTACAGCCCACGGTTCAGAGAATTCCCATACGGCTATCCTTGCACGTACCATGGGTATTCCGGCATTGATCGGTACCGGTATTGATTTGGATGAGACCGTTGACGGCAAGCTTGGTATTGTAGATGGTACCAATGGTGTTGTTTATGTTGATCCGGATGCTGAACTGCTGGAAGAAATGAAGAAGAAACAGCAGGAAGAGCAGGAGAAAAAACGTCTTCTTCAGACATTAAAGGGCAAAGAAAATATTACACTTGACGGTCAGAAAGTGATGCTGTATGCTAATGTAGGTAATATCAAGGATCTCGGTATTGCGCTGCAGAATGATGCAGGCGGTATCGGACTTTTCAGAAGTGAATTTATTTATCTGGGACAGGATCATTATCCGACAGAAGAGGAACAGTTCCAGATTTATAAGACTGTGGCAGAGACTATGGCCGGAAGAAGAGTTATCATCCGTACACTGGATATCGGTGCTGACAAGCAGTGCGATTACTTTGAATTGGACAAAGAGGACAATCCTGCAATGGGGCTCCGTGCCATCCGTATTTGTCTGACACGTCCGGAGATTTTCAAGACACAGTTGCGTGCGCTTTTCAGAGCCAGTGTTTACGGCAATATCAACATTATGTATCCGATGATTATCAGCGTTGATGAGGTCCGTCAGATTAAAGCCATTGTTGAAGAAGTGAAGGCCGAACTGGCAGAACAAGGAATTGAATACGGCAATCCGGCACAGGGGATCATGATCGAGACACCGGCCTCTGTGATGATGAGCCGGGAATTGGCAGAAGAAGTAGATTTCTTCAGTATCGGTACTAATGACCTGACACAGTATACACTGGCCATTGACCGTCAGAATTCAAAACTTGACAAGTTCTTTGATTCCCACCATCCAGCAGTCCTTCGTATGATTCAGATGACCGTTGAGAATGCTCACAAGGCAGGTATCTGGTGTGGTATCTGCGGTGAATTGGGTGCTGATCAGGCTTTGACAAAGGATTTTCTGGCGATGGGTGTCGATGAGCTTTCTGTATCTCCGGGAAGTATTCTTCCGCTTCGTAAGATTATCCTTGAGACCGATGTCGAAGCGTATAAGAAGTCAAAACAGACAAAATAATACAAGATTGAATCGACATAAACAGATGAAGGATGTCTCTCATTTGCAAATGAAAATTAAAATAGGCAACAGATTAATTCAGACTGCGTCACCATCAGGTGGCGCTGTCTTTGCAGAGTAGAAGAAGTAACTGCGAGGGTACAACGCAGCTGCAATAAGAGGAAATTATGCTGACAGAGCAACGATATGAAACAATTTTACGAATGTTGGATGAAAGAGGAAGTGTGACGGTCACAGAACTGAAAGACCTGCTGGATGCTTCGGAATCTAC
>OBLO01001458.1_pt1 | contig 20439 bp, 19 predicted proteins | sample 1519401 | NCBI WGS metagenome assembly OBLO01 (sample SAMEA2602897, study PRJEB22501) | metagenome | reverse complement strand
GCAGTGGGACGAAAAGACCTTTTCCGACACGCTGAAAAGCCGCCGGGATAACGGCGGCTTTTGGGCGAGGACATTATTTATGATAGAGCTTTTTGACCTCATACTTGGGCTCACAGCTGACGTGGATGCCCAGGCGTTTATAGAGCTTGGAATCCTCCTCCGAGAGGATGACGGAGAAGTGGGCATCGCTGCCCCGGAGATCATCCAGCTTCTTCAGCACCCGCTCCGCCAGAGGATTGGTGACGGCGGAGATGGACAGGGCGATGAGCACCTCGTCCGAGTGCAGGCGGGGATTGTGGTGGCCCAGGTGCCGGATTTTCATATCGCTGATGGGGGCGATGATGGAGGCGGGCAGCAGATCCAGCTCCTTGTCGATGCCGGCCAGGAGCTTGATGGCGTTGAGCAGCGTGGCGGCGGAGGGCCCCAGGAGGGAGCTGGTCTTGCCGGTGACTACCCGGCCGTCAGGCAGCACGATAGCCCCGGCGGGGGCACCGGTCTCGGCGGCCCTGTCCAGAGAGGCCTGGACGGCGGGGCAGATCTCCGGGGTGACCCCGGCCTGCTGCATGACGATCTCCAGCTTGCGCACCACGCTCTCGTCGCACTTGCCCTTGGCCCGGTCCACCAGGCCCGCATAGTAGCGGCGGAGGATCTCCATGCGGGAGGCTGTCTGGCAGGCATCATCGTCCACGATGGCAAAGCCCGCCATATTCACGCCCATATCCGTGGGAGATTTATAAGGAGAGGTGCCCTGGATCTTCTCAAACATGGCGTTGAGCACCGGGAAGATCTCCACATCCCGGTTGTAGTTCACGGTGGTCTTACCGTAGGCCTCCAGGTGGAAGGGGTCGATCATGTTCACATCGTTGAGGTCGGCGGTGGCGGCCTCGTAGGCCAGGTTCACCGGGTGCTTCAGGGGCAGGTTCCAGATGGGGAAGGTCTCATACTTGGCGTAGCCCGCCCGGATGCCCCGCTTGTTCTCATGATAGAGCTGGCTGAGGCAGGTGGCCATTTTGCCGCTGCCGGGGCCGGGGGCCGTGACCACCACGATGGAGCGGCTGGTCTCGATGTAATCGTTCTTGCCCAGGCCGTCGTCGGAGACGATGTGGGCCACGTCTGAGGGGTAGCCGGCGATGGGATAGTGCTTATAGCTCTTCACTCCCAGAGTGGTCAGGCGCTTGATGAAGGCATCGGCGGCGGGCTGGCCGGCGTACTGGGTAATGACTACGGAGCCCACATAAAAGCCCAGGCCCCGGAACACATCCGTCAGGCGCAGCACGTCGTCATCGTAGCTGATGCCCAGGTCGCCGCGTATTTTGCTCTTTTCAATGTCACCGGCGCAGATGGCGATGACGATCTCCACCTCATCCTTCATGGTGGCCAGCATGCGGATCTTGCTGTCGGGCCGGAAGCCGGGCAGCACCCGGGAGGCATGGTAGTCGTCAAACAGCTTGCCGCCGAACTCCAGATACAGCTTGTCACCGAACTGGCTGCGGCGCTCCTTGATGTGCTCGGCCTGCAGGGCCAAATACTTGTCGTTATCGAATCCGATCTTCATGTGCAGCACCCCTCTCAAAATTCCTTTTTAAAAAAATAACAGTGCAATTATACATCCCACAGGCGCAGGAGAAAAGGATTTTTTTCGATTTTCGGGGCCAAATTTCGGGAGAAAAAACGGTGGAAAATTTGGTGAAGAGGCAGCTTGTTTTTTGCCGGTTATTGGGGTATACTAAAAAATACACCCCCATTTTTACAGGAGGATTTTATGCGTTTTCAGATCATGCAGAAGAAGACCAACCAGCCCCCGGAGGAGTACAAAGTGTTCTTTGAAACGGACAGCATCGACGAGGCCAAGGACTTTGCCATGCGTCTGGCCTTTGACGAGACGAACCATGTGTATGTGCAGGACACCAGGCGGGAGGAGATCGTGCGGGATTTCGACGCGCTGGTGTACAGAGTCTGAAAGGTCTAAAAGAGAAAAAAGAAAGGCATCGCAGAATTTTCTGCGATGCCTTTGATTTTTACGCGGGGGGCTGCGGGATTACAGATAGCTGCGCATGCCCTCGGTGGCCATGGCCTCGTCCATGCTCAGGGTGACGGTGAACTTGACGCTGTTTTCTTCGCTGAAACGGTCCAGCCAGTGGAGGAAGTTCTCCACCTGGGCCAGGTCACTGCTGCCGGCGATCTTGGCCATGTTGTCCACAAATACATGGGAAATATCGTAATTGCCGGCATACAGGCCGCTGATGAAGCCGCGCAGGCACTCGAAAGAATTCAGACTGTACTCCTTGGCATTGACCAGGCGAACGCTGGACTTAATGTCAAAGGTCATGTCCGCACCCGGCTCGATGCAGACCACGCTGCCGTTCTCAGACTCCACGGCGCTGTGAATGAGGTCAATGAGCTGCTTCGTCTTGCCGGCACCGTTTGCCCCCATGATCAGTCTAACCATAAGAAATCACTCCTTTGTCTATTTACGGTTGTATTGCTCTCAATATACCATACTTCTCCGCACTTGGCAATGGAGAAAGCAAAATTCATCAATTCTTTACGATTGGCGCGGAAGCTTTTCCCGCAGAGCGGCCCCCAGCTCCTCATAGCCGGGTTTGCCCAGAAGGGCGAACATGTTCTTCTTATACGCCTCTACACCGGGCTGGTCAAAGGGATTCACATCCAGCAGGTAGCCCGACAGGCCGCAGGCGTAGCAGAAGAAATAGATCAGCTCGCCCAGAGTGAAGGCATTGCGCGCGCCGCAGCAGATGCGGATGTTGGGAACGCCGCCCTCTACATGGGCCAGGAGGGTGCCGTCCATGGCCTGCTGCTTCAGATCACTCATGGTACGGCCGGCCAGGAAGTTCAGCCCGTCGCCGTTTTCCGCATCATAGGGGACCGTCAGCTCATGGGCGGGGGGAGCAAAGCGCACCACCGTCTCAAACAGGCTGCGGCGGCCCTCCTGGAGATACTGACCCAGGGAGTGCAGGTCGGCGGTATATTCCACGCTGGCCGGGAACAGGCCCTTGCCCTCCTTGCCCTCGGACTCGCCGTACAGCTGCTTCCACCACTCGGCCATGAAGCGGAAGAAGGGGTCAAAGCAGGCCAGGACCTCGATCTCCTTATGCTGGTGCTGCAGCTCGTACCGGGCGCCGGCATACTGCCAGGCGGGGTTTTTCTCCATGTCCGCCTGGGCACAGACGGTCATCATGGACGCGGCACCGGCCATGAGCTGCTCGATATCAATGCCCGCCACGGCTATGGGCAGCAGGCCTACCGCCGTGAGGACGCTGTAGCGCCCGCCGATGTCATCGGGCACCACGAAGCTCTCATAGCCCTCCGCCGCGGCAAGGGATTTCAGGGCGCCCTTTTGCCGGTCGGTGGTGGCATAGATCCGGCGGGCGGCCTCTTCACGGCCATATTTCTCCTCCAGCAGCCTGCGCAGGAAGCGGAAGGCCACTGCCGGCTCCGTGGTGGTGCCGGACTTGGAGATGACGTTCACGGAGAAATCCACGCCCTCCAGCAGCTCTATTACCTCCGAGAGCTGGTCGCTGTCCAGCCCGTTGCCGACGAAGTAGATGTCAGGGGTGGATTTCTTTTTCAGGTTATAATTGGGGGAGCGGAGGCACTCGATGACGCCCCGGGCCCCTAAGTAAGAGCCGCCGATGCCTACTACCACCAGGGCCTGGGAGTCACCCTGTATTTTCTGCGCTGCCGCCTGAATGCGCCGGAACTCCGCACGGTCATAGGTCTCCGGCAGGCGCACCCAGCCGGTGAACTCTCCACCGGCACCGGTTCCGCTGCGCAGCCGGTCATGGGCCAGGTGCAAACGGGGCGTCAGGGCCGCTTCATAGGGCAGGGGGATGAACTGCCGCATATGGGAAAGATCTACACCGATCATATGAAAGACCTCCTCTTTTGATTTGCCCCTATCTTACATCCGCGGCAGGAAAAAGACAAGAGAAAACCGACGATATCAGCCGAAAACAGCGCCCTGCAGCAATCGGAGGAAGAGATCTGGCCAGCTCATGCGCTCTACATCCGCAGCGGAGGTCAGGGGCAGCTCCGCCAGAACGGTATCGCCGCTTTTGACCGTGAGCGTGCCCACGGGGGAACCCTTGGCAATGGGGGCGGACAGATCCTCCCGGAGCGTGACCGCCTGGGTGAGGCTGCCGGCCTGGCCTTTGGACACCAGGAGCTTGCTCTGGGGCAGCTCCGCCGCCACGGTGGGCGAGCGGCCCAGCCGGATGGGGACAAGGGGCGCTTCCGCCGGGGTGACATCTGCGAGGGCGTAGGCGGAGAAGCCGTAATTGAGCAGGGTCTTGGCATCCTCAAAGCGCTGCTGACTGGTCTCGCCCCCCAACACCACGGCGATGAGCTCCATGCCGTCCCGCTCCGCCGTGGCGGAGATGCAGTAGCCGGCGGCATCGGTGGAGCCGGTCTTCAGGCCCGTGGCCCCGTCATAGAAGCGGATGAGCTTGTTGGTATTGGACAGACCGAACTGGCCGCCGCGGATGGTGTCCATCCAGATGGTGGTGAAGCGGCGGATATCCGTGTGCTTTCCGATCAGCTCCCGGCTCATGAGGGCGATGTCCCGGGCACTGGTGACGTGGCCCTCCGCCGGCAGGCCCGTGGGATTGGCAAAGTGGGTATCGGTCATGCCCAGTTCCAGGGCGCGGTTATTCATCTGCTGCACAAACAGCTCCGTCACCCCGGACACCTGCTCCGCCAGGGCTACGGCGGCATCGTTGCCGCTGGAGACGCACACGGCCTTCAAAAGCTCCTCCACGGTGATCTGCTCCCCTTCGGACAGGTACACCTGGCTGCCGCCCATGGAGGCGGCATTGGCGCTGACGGTGACCACATCCTCATAGTGCAGCTCGCCCCGGGCGATGGCCTCCATCACCAGAAGGAGCGTCATGACCTTGGTGACGCTGGCAGGCTCCAGCTTCTCCCGCTCGTTCTGGGCGAAAAGCACCTGGCCCGTCTCCTTCTCCATGAGCAGCGTGGCCTTGGCCTGCACCGGAAGCTCCGCCGCCCACACCGGCAGCGGAAAGCACAGCAGCAGGGCCAAAAGCAGTGCGGGAATCCTCTTTTTCATAGTTCGTCCTCCCCAAATAAGCTGGGGTATTCTATGCGCGGAAAAGAAAAATCATGCCCGGCGCTATTTTTCGGTTGCATTGAACGAAAAACTCTGCTATAATAGCAATCGCGATGCAGGGTTAGTACATCGGTAGTACATCGGCTTCCCAAGCCGAGGAGGCGGGTTCGATTCCCGTACCCTGCTCCAAAAAGAAAGACACCCCTACGGGTGTCTTTCTTTTTGGAGCAGCACTTTTGCTCCGCAAAAGTGGTTGCCTGCGGGCGGGCGATTTAACATGCAGGGGAAACCCGACTAAGGTTTCCCCTGCATACATTCCTTTCCTTGCGATATACAGGAGTGTGCACGGGCAGCAAAACCTGTGGGCAATCACAAAAAAGGACTTCAGGAGAAATCTTGAAGTCCTTTTCCTTTTGCCTGTAAAGCGCTGAAACGCAACCGTTCCCGTTCGGCCAACTCTTTTTCCTTTATGCTGATGGATCGCAGTAGCTCCGCCTGCTCTTTTTCGTATTTTGCAGCCATTCGGGAATAACGCTCATCAGATAGCTTGCCCGCAAAATTATCCTCATAAGAAATAGAGAGGTTTTTCGTATGATTTACGGCTATGCAAGGTGTTCAACCAACGAGGGGGAGCAGGATATTAACAGGCAGGTGCGGGAACTGAAACAACAGGGCGCTACCGGCAAAACCATTTATCTGAAATACGAAAGCGGCATGAAAACAAACCGGGCAGAGCTGGCGAAGCTGTTGGATATTGTAAAGCCAGGAGATACCATTCTTACAACGGAGGTCAGCCGCATTACCCGCAGCACAAAGCAGCTTTGCGACATTATCGAACTGGCCAAAGACAGGAAAATCAAATTGGTGCTGGGCAGCCTTGTTGTTGATTCTCTGCCGACCACATTGTTGCAAAGCAAATACGCAAAGAGTCCAATCATTGCGGCGTTCATCAGCGTAGAAACGAGAGCTTTCTCATATCGCGCATATCGTTGTCTTCGGCACAAAGCGCAGGATCATCACCCTTTGGAACCGGAAGAAAACAGGCACTCCGGCTGGCGGAGCGGAAGCGGCGCAGGGCCAATGGAGAACGGCTGAACCAAAAAAACCGCCTGTCCCCATGCAGGCATCATAAAAGGGAGACTGCCACGAAAGGCAGCCTCCCTTGGTATTTCGATCTGTTTCCGTTTAGTCCGCGAACAGCGGCGTGGAGAGGTAACGGTCTCCCGTATCCGGCAGCAGAGCCACAATGGTCTTGCCCTTGTTCTCCGGCCGCTTGGCCAGCTGGATGGCGGCCCACACGGCGGCCCCGGAGGAAATGCCCACCAGCACGCCCTCCTTCTTGCCGATGAGCTTTCCGATGGCAAAGGCGTCCTCGTTTTCCACGGTGATGATCTCGTCATAGACCTTGGTGTCCAGCACGTCGGGGACAAATCCGGCGCCGATGCCCTGGATCTTGTGGCTGCCGGCCACGCCCTTGCTCAGCACAGGGGAGGAGGCGGGCTCCACAGCTACCACCTGCACATGGGGGTTCTGGCTCTTCAGGTATTCGCCGGTGCCGGTGACGGTGCCGCCGGTGCCAACGCCGGCCACAAAGATGTCCACCTTGCCGTCGGTATCCTCCCAGATCTCGGGACCGGTGGTGGCCTTGTGTACGGCGGGGTTGGCGGGATTCACGAACTGCCCGGGGATAAAGCTGTCCGGGATCTCCTTTGCCAGCTCGTCGGCCTTGGCGATGGCGCCCTTCATGCCCTTGGCGCCCTCGGTGAGCACCAGCTCCGCGCCGTAGGCCTTCATCAGCTGGCGGCGCTCCACGCTCATGGTCTCCGGCATGACGATGATGATGCGGTAGCCCCGGGCGGCGGCCACGGAGGCCAAGCCGATGCCGGTGTTGCCGGAGGTGGGCTCAATGATCACAGAGCCGGGCTTCAGCAGGCCCTTCTGCTCCGCGTCGTCGATCATGGCCTTGGCGATGCGGTCCTTCACGCTGCCGGCGGGGTTAAAATACTCCAGCTTGCCCAGAACCTTAGCCTCCAGGCCCTCGGCCTGCTCAATGTGAACCAGCTCCAGCAGCGGGGTCTTGCCCACCAGCTGGTCAGCGGATGTATAGATCTTACTCATAATAAATTCCTCCTCAGCGGTAATAATTTCTATTGGATAATTCCGGGGTCTGCACGTCTGCTTATCGGCAGCGGCAACATCGAAAGACATTGTGTGGATTCATTATATTACCAACCTTTCTTGTAGGTTTGTATGAATTATAGGCTCGCAACATCCATTTGTCAAGGGGGAAGTTCAAAATATTTCATTGATTTACCTATTTCCCTGGTATATAATAGGTTTGTCATCGATTAACAAGGGCAAACACGCCCGTCAATCGATGGTAACTTCAGGAGAGGGGCGAAAACATGCTGATCTCAACCAAAGGCCGGTATGCCCTGCGGGTCATGATCGACCTGGCCGAGCACCAGGCGGAGGGCTTCATTCCGCTGAAGGTCATTGCTCAGCGGCAGGACATATCCGAAAAATACCTGGAGAGCATTATCAAGCAGATGGTCAAGGCGAAGCTGGTGAGCGGGCTGCGGGGAAAGGGGGGTGGCTACCGGCTGACAAAAGCGCCGGAGCAGTACACCGTAGGGAGCATCCTGCGGATCACGGAGGATTCCATGGCCCCTGTGGCCTGCCTGGAGCCGGGCTCCGAGGCCTGTCCCCGGGCGGCCGAATGCCGCACGCTCTCCCTGTGGCGCGGCCTGGATAAAGTCATCAACGACTATCTGGACGATTTCACCCTGGCAGACCTGATGCACAGCGATCCCGACGGCTATGACTATGTGATCTGACGCACAGTGAAACGAAGCACCCGCCTCCTGTAGAGGCGGGTGCCAGCGTGTCAAAAAGTTTTTCGACACGCTGCCTAAGTTTTTGAAACTTTGAAAAAGTTTCAAAAACTAATGATTTTAATGGTGAGGGACACCCTTCTTGGGTTTCCCTCACACACCCTTCCTTACCGTTATCGAAAATATACCACTTTATCGACAGTCTCGCACCCGCCTCCTGTAGAGGCGGGTGCTTCGTTTTTATTTCTCTCTTGCAAACAGAGCTGCGCCGATGATGCCCGCGTCGCCCCCCAGGCCGCTGCACACCAGCCGCGGGTGTCTGTGTGAATAAGCGGCCCCGTACTCCATCCGGGCCACCTCCTGCCGCAGCGGGGCCAGCAGCCCCTCCCCCTGCCCGGAAATGCCCCCGGCCAGAACCACCACCTCCGGGAAAAAGATGTTCACGATATTGCCGATTCCCACGGCCAGGTAGTGTATGTACCGGCTTACCACTTCCTCCGCCGCCGGATCCCCGGCCTCCCGGGCCAGAAACGCGGTGCGCCCGTCCACGCCGCCCATTTTTGCGGCCACGGCGTGCAGCCCGCTGTCCGGGTAGCGCCCCATAGCCTCCCGGGTCATGCGGATCAGCGCCGTGGCGGAGGCGCAGGTCTCAAAGCAGCCACGCCGCCCGCAGGCGCACAGCTGCCCGCCCTCTTCTATGACCATGTGCCCCAGCTCACTGGCGCAGCCGGAATAGCCCGTCAGCAGTCTGCCGCCCAGCACCACGCCGCCGCCCACACCGGTACCCAGTGTCACCACAACGGCGCTCTCCGCGCCCTTAGCGGCCCCTGCCAGCGCCTCTGCCAGAGCGGCGGCGTTGGCGTCGTTCACCAGCCGCGGCGAATAGCCTGTCAGCTCCCGCAGTGTCCCGCGCAGGTCATACCGCTCCCAGCCCAGGTTGCAGGCATAGAGCACCCGGCCCGCCCGGTCGTCCACCGTGCCGGGGCAGCCAATACCTACCCCTTCCGGTGCCTGCTCCCGGGCCAGCTGCCGGATCATCTCCGCCATATCTCTTGTGACAGCCTCCGCCCCCTGCTCTCTGCCGGTGGGCCGGCTGCTCCGGCGCAGGATGGTTCCCTCCTCCGTGACCAGTGCGCCTTTTATGTTGGTGCCGCCCAGATCGATGCCGATGTATGTCTTCATGCCGCCGCCCCCGTCTGCGGATGGTCGTCCCTCCGCCCTTTGTAAGCTGATTATGCCACGTCTTCCCGGCCCCTGTCAATGAGGGTATCCTCCCATAACAAATACGCCGCCCGGAAAGGGCGGCGTAAGACTGTCAAAAAACCTGTCATTGCCAGACCGGTCCGAAGACTGGTCTCGCAATCCGTTTCTCAAGGGCAAAATCATCTTATTCCTGCGGCGCAGACCCTCTCTGCGCCATATTTTTTTCGTATATGCAGTATCCGTCCCGGCCATGATCCTTCACGAAGTACAGCGCCCGGTCCGCGCAGCGGAAGATATCCTCCTCCGGCTCCAGCTCGTCAGCGAACACCACGCCCAAACTCATCGTCACCTTGGGCAGCCCATCCTCTGCGGTGCGCATGCGCTTTTTCAGTGTGGCCAGCCTTTCCTCTGCCATCCGCCGGTTCTTCCCGCTCACACCCTCCATGATCACGGCGAACTCGTCGCCGCCCGCCCGGAAAATGCGGTCCGTGCTCCGGAACGTTGTCTTCATGTGCCCGGCCACACTGCGAATGATCGCATCTCCCACGGCGTGCCCGTAGGTATCGTTGAAGAATTTGAACCGGTCGATATCTCCCAGGAGCAGCGCAAACGCCGTCCCCTTCCCCCTCAGGTCGTCCAGAGCCTGGTCGAAGGCACCCTTGTTCAGCAGGCCACTCAGAGCGTCGTGCTCCGCCTGGTGCCGAATGGCCATCTGTGTCTTCTGATTGTCTCGCAGCATTTTGTTGTAGGCCTCTGCCAGAGCCCGTACCTCCGCCGCGCCCACTGCCGGCATGGGCTCGTCCTGTTCCAACTTCCTGTTAAACAGCACTATGGGCTTCACAATGGACTCATAGGTCACCACGCTGGTAACGATCATACACGCCAGCAGCAGGATCAATCCCCCGATCTGCCCGATGTACAGGCTTTTAAAAACATCGGATGCGCCCATCTGTCTTCCCTTGGTCAGCTTCGCAAGATCTGCCGCGGTCCGGTCAACATTGGCGCTGATACGCCTCTTGGCATCCTGATACTGGTCGTCAAACACCAGCTCCCGTGCCTTTTCTATTTTTTCCTCCGGAGAAAGGGCTGCGTCGGCTGCCGTCAGCTCCACCTGCTGCACCTTCTGGGGCAGACTGTCCACCCGGACGCTCCAGCCCTCCGCCGTCAAACGCATAGCGTAGTATTCCGTTTCCATCAGCGTTTTGGAGTCCTGCAACGCCTGGCGCAGATCTTCCAGCACCTGCGTGTCGGACACCGCCTTCTCCAGCTCCTCCACAGCCGTCTCGCGCTGTCTGGTCACATTGGCTTCCACAAAATAGCCGTCCATATATTTTTGCTGACCGGTGACCACATAGAGCCGCACTTGCTCTGTAAGCGCATCCGACCCTCTCTGCATACTCTCTGTCGAATTTTCGCAGGAAATATACTGCTCCGTTGCCTGCTCCAGCTCCCGCAGATCCCCGCATCCGTGAATCACGATGAGTACCAGAGCCACCGTCAGCACCGCAGCGACCGCAACACTCCCCCTGCTGAATCGCTTGATGTGCACCGTTCTTTTCTTCATCTCTCGTCCCCCATGGCGCTGTGTCCTTCCAATCAGCGTCATCTTAACGATAATTTAATGTTATGTAGTATACACTTTTATTCCCTTTCTGGCAATGGTAAAAGCCACAGTTTTACAAAAAACTGTGCCATCAATAATCGTAAATAGTCAAATATCTTCCGTATTTATCGTTATTCCGCATATATATTATAGCGCTTCGCCCAGCTTCTTCCGTGTGTCCTGCCGAATTTCCTCCCGCAGCCCCCGCAGATAGTCCGAGAACTCCACCTTGTCGTCCCCATAGGTCATGTTCAGCTCATACTCCCGGGGGATCCAGGTAGATAGCTCCGAAAAATTGTGCTGGATCACGGCCTCCAGATTGTCCAGGGCCTTGTAGATCTTCGCCTCCTGGGTCTGTCGGGCGTCCATCTCGCTGTACAGCGCCGTCATCTCCTCCCGATAGTTCTCCGGCAGAGTGTCCACCCACTCCCGCAGCAGCTGTTCCTCGGTTCGTTCATTCTCAGCCGTCTTATCAAAGCTGGGAATATCCCCGGTGAATGCCTCTCCCAGGTCGTGGATCAGGCACATTCTCATCACCTTGTCCATGTCCGCCTCCGGGAACTCATCCCGCAGGAAATACGCCATCAGCGTCACCATCCAGCAGTGCTCCGCCACGCTCTCGTGCCGGCCCTTGCTGGTGTAGCAGTGCCTAGTGGTATCCTTCAGCCGCTCCGCCACCGCCAACGCATCCAGCAGCTTTCTCGCTTCCATACCGCAACCCTCCGTTCTGATTTTTCAGCAGAATTATACCATCTTCCACCCCCACCTGCAAGAAAGGCGCGCAAAAAAGCGGCGCTCCGGAATTGCCGGCGCACCGCTTTTATCCTTCTGAAATATCCTTCTTATGCCAGGAAGCCCTTGAGGATGGTCTCCTCCGCCTCCTCCGGGGTCAGGCCCAGAGTCTCCAGCTTCAGCAGCTGGTCTCCGGCGATCTTGCCGATGGCGGCCTCGTGGATCAGCTGTGCGTCCGGGCAGTTGGCCGTGATGGCCGGGATGGACTCGATGTGAGCGCTGCCCATGATGATGGAGTCGCACTGCACATGGCCGAAGCACTGGCTGTTGCCCACCATCACCGGGTGGAACACCTGCTTGCTCTCGTCCTGGGCAACAGACCGGGAAATGACCCGGCCCTTGGAGTCCTCGCCGTTGAGCTCGATGTGCATGTCGCTCTCGGCCTCCTGCCTGCCGTGGGTCAGCAGCCGCTCGGTGACCACCACCTCGCTGCCCTTTTCGCAGTAGAAGCGGGTGTCCCGCTTGGTGGAGTCGATGCCGCGGATCTGGATGGTGTCCATCTGCATGGTGGAGTTCTCCCCCAGGTGCACGATGGTCTGGGGATTCATGACGTTGCGGCCGGTCTCCCCGGGGGCGTCCTCACCGTAGTGCTTTTCAGAGTAGTGAACCCGGCTGTTTTTGCCGATGTAGAAGGTGTGCACGCCGTCGTGGCGGCTCTCGTTGCAGCCGGAATTGTGGATGCCGCACCCGGCCACGATCTCCACGTCGCAGTCGTCCCCGATGTAGAAGTCGTTATACACCAGCTCGGACAGGCCCGTCTTGCTGATGATAACGGGGATGTGGCACTGCTCGCCCTTGGTGCCGGGCTTCACGCGGATGTCAATGCCCTGCTTGCCATCGGTCTTGGGAGTGATCTCGATGTGCTCGGTGGATTGGCGGGCCTCACAGCCGCTGTCCTTGCGGATATTGAACGCGCCCACGGGCTTGCCGGTGAGATCGGCAATCTTTTCCAGCAGCTTGGCGTCGATGTCGGTAATCATAGCTTGGCCTCCTTTTTCTCCAGTACCGGGCAGCCGCCCAGGGTGTCCGCCAGGATCAGGGGGAAGATCTCCTCCGTGGTGCCCCGGTGGGCGATGGCGCCGCCGGACACCACGATAATTTCGTCCGCCAGCTGGATGATGCGCTCCTGATGGGAGATGATGATCATGGTGGCCTTGCCCTCCTGATGGATCTGCTCAAAGGTCTCCGTGAGCCTTGCGAAGCTCCACAGGTCGATGCCCGCCTCCGGCTCGTCGAAGATCATCAGCCGACCGTTCCTGGCCAAAATGGTGGCGATCTCAATGCGCTTGACCTCGCCGCCGGAGAGGGACACGTCCACCTCCCGGTCCAGGTAGTCATTGGCGCACAGGCCCACCTTCGTCAGATATTGGCAGCAGCGATCCTTGGAGAGCTTCTCGCTGCCCGCCGCCAGCAGCAGCAGATCGTGCACCGTGATGCCCTTGAACCGCGGCGGCTGCTGAAAGCCGTAGCTGATGCCAAGCTTCGCCCGCTCCGTGATGGACAGGCCCGTGATGTCCTGCCCGTCATAGAGGATCTGCCCCTCCGTGGGCTGTACCAGGCCCATGATGACCTTGGCCAGGGTGGTCTTGCCGCCGCCGTTGGGGCCTGTGAACACCACCAGCTTATGATCCGGAATCACAAGGTCGATGTGATTCAGAATATCCACCGTACCCTCAGGCGTATCCACCCGATAGCAGATATTTTTCAGCTCTAACATGAACATTTCCTCCTTTTGAGGTCTTCTTACCGTAAATATATCCCATTTCGCCGCAAAGGTATATGGCACTTGCAACAAAATCCAGATTTCGACCCATGCGTTCCTTATTTTAGCAGAACCTGCCGGGAAAAGCAATCCACCCCCGCCCTATTTTTCCCCATCCCCGCAAAAATTACACCAAAGTACACCCGAGCCGCCCCCAGACCCAGAATCGATTTTTTGTCTCCAGTAAAGACTCCCCCTCCCCCTGCATACAATGGGTGCAAACAGAAAGGGGTGCCGGTATGGAGAACCAACAGACCTTAGAGCAAAAGAGAGCCGTATGGCAGCGGGTGAACCCCACCCTGCAGCCATACCCGCCGGAAGAGAATACCCAGTCCGCCAACGTGTGCTGTATGGGGGCAGATGCTCAACAGGACATCGACGTGATCCGGGGCTTTATCGAGGAGGAGCTGTCAGACCGGCGGAGCTATCTGGCCTGTGCCGGTCAGGCCCCCAGCCCCGGAGCCCGGCAGATGATGCGGCGCCTGGCGGCGGAGGAGGGCGGCCACGCCAGAAAGCTGATGGGGGTCTATTTCCTGGTGACGGGGCAGACCTACCGCGCCTCCATCGCGCTTCCCGTGCCGCCCTGCCCTTGCACCTGGCCGGAGCTGCTGCGCCTGCGCTACCACGAGGAGAGCTGCGGCGGCCTCAACTACCGCCGCTCGTCCGAAGAGACCACCGACCCATGCCTGTCGGAGATTTTTCTGGAGCTGTCCCGAGATGAATACCGCCACGCCCGGCATATTCTCTCCCTTCTGGAAAAACAAATGCCGATTTAATGAATAGGTCTTGCGAAACGGAAAAGAACCTGCTACAATACGCATAACAAATGGGCAGACTGCAAGCCTTTTGTTGGAAAATTCCAAAGAAATTTTCGACAGTTTTACTTAAGGAGGACGCCCTTTATGAAAGAGTGTATCAGCAGAGATGCGGCTCTTGCCGCACTGAAGAAGTATAACAAGGAGCCGTTTCACATCCAGCACGGCCTGACCGTAGAGGGCGTCATGCGCTGGTACGCCAACCAGCTGGGCCATGGCGAGGATGCGGATTTCTGGGCCACCGTGGGCCTGCTCCACGACATCGACTTCGAGCAGTGGCCGGAGCAGCACTGCGTCAAGGCTCCGGAGCTTTTGCGGGAGGCCGGGTGCAGCGAGGAGTTTATTCACGCCGTGTGCAGCCACGGCTACGGCATCTGCTGCGACGTAGAGCCCACGGCAGAGATGGAAAAGATCCTCTTCGCCGCCGACGAGCTGACGGGTCTCATCGGTGCTGCCGCCCTGATGCGCCCCAGCAAGAGCGTGCAGGACATGGAGCTCAAGAGCATCAAGAAGAAGTTCAAGGATAAGAAGTTCGCCGCCGGCTGTTCCCGGGATGTGATCATCACCGGAGCCGAGCGCCTGGGCTGGGAGCTGGATGATCTGCTGGAGAAGACGCTGGAAGCCATGCGCTCCTGTGAGGAGAGCGTTGCCACAGAGATGGCTAAGCTGTAAACCTCCCCATAAACCGGTCGCCCCGGGGCACCCTCCTGATGGAGGGTGCCCCGGGGCGGCTTTTCGCATTCTGTCAGCTTTTCACCGTTTCCGTGTTGCCCAGCTCGATGATGTTTTCCAGCACGATGTTTTTCTCAGCCAGCCAGCGGTTTATGATGTGCTTATATGTGAAGAAGAGCAAGAAGCTGCTGAAGTTCATTCTGGATGACGGCACCGGCGAAGACCGGGTGATCCTCTCTGGCATTCACGAGTATTACGAGCCGGAAGAGCTGGTTGGGAAGACCTGCATCACCATCACCAACCTGCCCCCGAGAGCGATGGTGGGTATCGACTTCTGCGGTATGCTGCTCTCCGCTGTGCATCAAGAAAACGGCGAAGAAAAGCCCCGCTTGCTGATGGTCGATCCTCACATTCCCGCCGGCGCAAAGCTCTATTAAAAAAACTAAGGTCCTGCACCCGAACAGGTGCAGGATCTTCTTTTTGGTCCCGGCGGCGCAAAAATACGGGACTTCCTGGCCTCAAACCATTGACTTTGTTCGGCGATACAGGTACAATCATCTCATTATCTTGTGATATTCCGGCGAAAACGTGTCCGCTCCGGCGGGTGAAGCCGGGCAGGGCGGGGCCGGCTTTCCAAAGGGGAGTACGATACCCGTGACCGCGAGGGAGGAACAGCGGATGAACAGCAAGAAGACGGTTCTGATTACGGACGACTCCAAGACCAACCAGGAGCTGCTGACAGCGATCCTGGGGGATAAATATCAGTACCTCTATGCTGAAAACGGTGCCCAGCTCATTGAAATGCTGGGCAGCGGCGTGGAGGCCGATATCATCCTGTTGGATATCAATATGCCCTATGTGGACGGATTTCAGGTGTTGCAGGTCATGAGTCAGCGGCACTGGCTGGAAGAGACACCTGTGGTTATGATTTCGGCGGAGGACGATCATGTTTTCCTCCAGCGGGCGTATGCCCTGGGGGCGGCGGATTATATCCCCCGGCCCTTTTCCTCGGTGGTGGTGCAGTGCCGCGTGGAAAACACCCTGGCCCTTTATACCAAGCAGCGCCAGCTGGTGCAGCTGGTGGAGGAGCAGGTGTACCAGCGGGAAGAGCTCAACAATGCTATGATCGATATCTTCAGCCGTACCGTCGAGCTGCGCAACAATGAGTCCGGCAAGCATACCCGCAGCGTGCATACGATCACCGAGCTTCTTCTGCACCGTCTTGTGCAGATTACGGACCGCTATGCCCTTAATGAGCGCACCATCTCCATGATCGGCACCCTGTCGTCCATGCATGATATCGGCAAGATCGTCATACCCGAGGAGATTCTCAATAAGCCCGGCAAACTGACGGATGAGGAGTTCGAGATCATGAAGACCCACACCGTCCGGGGCGATGAGATCATCGGCACCGTGTCCGTTTCTCAGAACGCTCCGGCCATCCGCATGGCCCGGGAGATCTGCCGCTGGCACCACGAGCGCTGGGACGGCCGGGGCTATCCCGATGGGCTGGTGGGGGACGAGATCCCCATTTCGGCCCAGGCGGTGTCCATGGCGGACGTATACGATGCCCTGACCAGTGACCGGTGCTATAAGAGTGCCATCCCTCACGAGCAGGCGGTGGAGATGATCTGCCGGGGAGAGTGCGGCGCGTTCAATCCGCTGCTGGTGCAGTGTCTGCAAGACATAGCGCCCCGCCTGCGGGAGATCTCCGGCGGCGCTGTGGGCAGGTTCGACTATGCCAGCGAGGCCCAGACCCTTACCTCCGAGATGCTGGCGGATCGAGAGCTGCCTTTGGATGATCGCACCCGACGCTTGCTGGCCAATGAGAGGGAGAAAAAAGAGTTTTTCAAGGCCCAGTCCGGTGGTATCCAGTTTGAATATGACTGCCTCTCCGGCAAGGTCAGCCTGACGGTCTGGCGTGCCGGGGAGAGGCGCACCCAAGAGCTGTACGCCGCCGAGAGGGACAGCATCCATTTTCTCTCCCGAGAAGATCAGAGCACGCTGGTAGACAAGGTCTGCCATACCACCCGCGACAGCTCGGATGTCACCATGACGGTGCTGGCACCGGCGGATGGGGAGTACCGCTGGCATCGGCTTACAGCCCGGACTGTGTGGCCCCTGCGGGGAGACAGCTATATCTGCGTTCTGGGCCAGTTCACGGATATCCATGATCAGGTGACCTGCGCGGGCCTGGGCCAGCTGCTGGGGCAGGTGCCGGACGGGAAAACGATCCCGGATTTTCTGCGCAATATCTTCAGCGTGGTGCGCCTGGTGGATCCCTCGGATTTCAGCGTCCTGAAGATCGATGAGGACGGACAGCTGGTGACGGCTGGCGAAAAGTGCTATCAGCTCTGGAACCGCGATTGCTGCTGCGAGAACTGCTCTTCCCGCCAGGCGATGAAATGCAAGGGGATTATGACCAAGCTGGAGCTTCAGGGCAGTGATCTTTACTCCGTTATCTCCAAGTATATCCCCATCAACGGCCGGGACTGTGTGCTGGAGATGGCCTTCAGCATATCCGACGGCGGTGCCGGCGGCCAGGAGCCGCCCCTGCCGGATCGCACCCGCCTGCTGCTTCTGAGTCTGTATAAGGATCCCCTTACGGGTGCCTACGCCCGCGCCTATCTGGAGGACTTCCGGTCCGGTCTGGAGAAGGCGGACGCGGTGGCGGTGGTCGATATCGACAATTTCAAGCACATCAACGACAGCCTGGGCCATCCGGTGGGCGACAAGGCCCTGCGGCACATTGCCGGTATCATCGATGCCGCCGTGGGCGACCGGGGCGTGGTGATCCGCTACGGTGGGGATGAGTTCCTACTGGTGTTCCATGAAATAGAGGAGCCCGCCTTCTTCCGGCTCCTGCAGGAGATCAAGGATAAAGTCAGTGCCTCCTGTCTGGAGGGCTATCCGGCCCTTCGTCTGGGCGTCAGCATCGGCGGCGCTTACCGTGCCGGTTCGCTGACGGAATCCATCGCCCGTGCGGACAGGGAGATGTACCGGAATAAATCTGCCTGCAAGCAGAAACGGGACTGAGCGCCGATCGGAGCGTCGATCAGGCGAAATCCCTTGACAGGGCGGCACCGCTCGTCTATAATAAATCCGCAACTGCATACCGTTCCTGCCACCGGGTAGAGAATGTTCAGCATTCGATCACGCATCGTTAGGTCTTAGAAGATGCGCGGTCGGATGCTTTTTTTGAGATCGGAAAGGAGAAAATCATCATGCTGCGCCGCGCCTGTCACTATTTCACCACCCAGGAAAAGCTCCTTTGGTGCGCCTCTGTGGGGGCCATCCTGCTGTCCTTCTTCCTGCTGGAGGACACCCGGTACCTCACTCTGACCGCCTCTCTCATCGGCGTCACCTCGCTGCTGTTCATCGCCAAGGGCAATCCCATGGGCCAGGCGCTGACGGTGGTCTTCAGCCTGATCTACGGCTATATCTCCTACGCCTGCGCCTATTACGGGGAGATGATCACCTACCTGGGCATGACCGCACCCATGGCCCTGCTGGCTCTCATCAGCTGGCTGCGCCACCCCTTCCGGGGCAACCGCGCCCAGGTGCAGGTGAACCGCATCTCCCGCCGGGAGCATGTGTTCATGTGGCTGCTGACGGCTGCGGTGACGGCGGGCTTTTACTTCATTCTCCGGGCCCTGGGCACGGCCAATCTCCTGCCCAGCACCGTGTCCGTGACCACCAGCTTCCTGGCGGTGTATCTCACCTTCCGCCGCAGCCCGCTCTATGCTCTGGGCTACGCGGCCAATGATGTGGTGCTCATCGTGCTGTGGCTGCTGGCGGCCCGGGCGGACCGGGGCTATCTGTCCGTGGTGGTGTGCTTCGCGGCGTTCCTGGCCAATGACCTATACGGCTTTATCAACTGGCGCAGGATGGAAAAAATGCAGACACAGGCCTGCCAAAAAAGTGCATAAAACATTCTTTTTGCCGCGGGCACTGGGCCTGCGGCAAAAAATTTTCTTGACATCGCAAAAAAATACTGCTTTATTATATAGGTATATGACAACCTGTGAATCTGAAAGGAGGCCGGCGTTTATGGAACGCATCACATCCCGGAGCAACGCCCTGCTCACCCATATCCGCCGCCTGGCATCCTCCGGCGGCTATCGCCGTCAGTGCGGCGAGTATCTGGGGGACAGCCCCAAGCTGCTGCAGGAGGCCCTTGCCTGGGGCGCGGAGCTTGTGGCCGTGGTGTGCGGCGACGGGGTGGAGCTGCCGCCGCTGCCTGCGTCCGTGCGCACGGTGCGGGTGCCGGCAGACGTGATGGCCTCTGTTTCCCCCATGAAAACCCCTCAGGGCGTTCTGTTCACCTGCCGTATGCCCGGACTGACTCTGCCGGAAAAGCTCACAGGCAGACGCTATGCCGTGCTGGAGGGGGTGCAGGACCCCGGCAACGTGGGCACCGTCCTGCGCACGCTGGACGCCTTTGACGGCGACGGGCTGATCCTTTTGCCCGGCTGCGCCGATGTGTACAGTCCCAAGACCCTGCGCGCATCCATGGGGGCGGTGTTCCGCCGCCCGGTGTGGGCCTGCACGGCTCTGGAGCTGCGCGCCGCGCTGGACCGCAGCGGTCTGCCTCTCTACGGCGCTGCCCTGCGCCAGGATACGCAGGATGCCCGGCGCGTGGATTTTTCCCGCTGCGCCGTGGCTATCGGCAGCGAGGGACGGGGCCTGACGCAGGAGCTGCTGGATCTGTGTGACGGCACGGTGCGCATCCCCATGTCCCCCCGGTGCGAGTCACTGAATGCCGCCGTGGCCGCCTCCGTGCTTTTGTGGGAGGCGTACCGGTGTGAGGAGGGGGAGTAGAGCATGTCGGGACTGAAATACTGGGTGTGGCTCACGGCGCTGCCGGGTCTCAGCGGGCAGAGCCGCCGGGCACTGCTGGAGCACTTCGGCTCTCCCGAGTCGGTTTACTATGCCGAGCCGCCGGAGCTTTTACAGGTGGAGGGCGTTACCGCCGAGCAGGTGCGCCTTCTGTCGGATAAGTCCCTGGCCGCAGCCGACAGGATATTGGAGGACTGCGCCCGTAAGGATATTTTCCTGCTGACCATGCAGGATGTGCTCTATCCCCAGCGCCTGCGCAATATTTACGATCCGCCTTTGCTGCTCTACGGAAAGGGAGCCATGCCCCTGTTCGACGAGGAGGTGGCGGTGGCCGTGGTGGGCACCCGCCGCTGTACACCCTATGGGGTCCGCACGGCGGAGCGCTTCGGCTTTGAGATGAGCAAGCAGGGAGCGCTGGTGGTCTCGGGCCTGGCCCGGGGCATTGACGCGGCGGCGCACCTGGGTGCGCTGCGGGCCGGCGGCCTGACCGCCGCCGTGCTGGGCTGCGGTGTGGACGTGGTATATCCCACGGAAAACGACAGACTCTATGAGGATGTGGCCGCCTCCGGTGTGCTTTTGTCGGAGTATCCGCCGGGTGCGGAGCCGCTGGCCTGGCACTTTCCGGCCCGCAACCGGATCTTAAGCGGCCTGTGCCTGGCCGCCCTGGTGGTGGAAGCGCCGGAAAAGAGCGGCGCGCTCATCACCGCTGCCACAGCCCTGGAGCAGGGACGGGACGTGTTCGCCATTCCCGGCCTGCTGGACGCGGTGACCAGCGTGTGCTGCCACCGCCCCATCCTGGACGGAGATCGCCTTGCCACTGAGAGCTCTGC
>OBLO01001442.1_pt1 | contig 20576 bp, 17 predicted proteins | sample 1519401 | NCBI WGS metagenome assembly OBLO01 (sample SAMEA2602897, study PRJEB22501) | metagenome | reverse complement strand
GCCCCAGCTCCTCCAGCGTCACCATGGTGTACTGGCAGACGATGGACTCGTCGTTCCGGGCCAGCGGTACATACTCATATACCGGCCGCTTGGTGATGACCACACCGGCTGCGTGGGTGGAGGCGTGGCGGGGCATCCCCTCCAGCGCCTGCGCCATGTTGATGAGCCGGCGGACCCGTTCATCCGTCTCATAGAGGTCGGAGAGCTGCTTGGACAGCTTCAGCGCATCCTTGATCGTGATGTGCAGGGCCGTTGGCACCAGCTTAGCCACCACATCCACCTCGGCATAGGTCATGTTCAGCGCCCGGCCCACATCCCGAATGGCGGCCCGTGCCGCCATGGTGCCGAAGGTGACGATCTGGGCCACATGGTCGTCGCCGTACTTGCGGCGAACGTAGTCCACCACCTCGCCCCGGCGGGTGTCTCCGAAGTCCATATCGATATCCGGCATGGATACCCGCTCCGGATTCAGGAAGCGCTCAAAATACAAATGGTACTGCATGGGGTCGATGTCCGTGATGCACAGGCAGTAGGAGACCATGCTCCCCGCCGCCGAGCCTCGGCCCGGTCCCACGGGGATACCGGCATCCTTGGCGTATCGGACGAAATCCGACACGATGAGGAAATAATCCGTAAAGCCCATGCGTCCGATCATGTCCAGCTCGTAGTCCAGCTGGCGGCGGTAGTCCTCATGCTCCGTGCCGTAGCGCTCGGTGAACCCCTTTTCGCACAGCTGCCGCAGATAGGTGGGAGAATCTACCCCCGGCGGCAGCCGGAACTCCGGCAGATGATACTTGCCAAAGGTGAACTCCATTTGGCAGCGGTCGGCGATGCGCTGGGTGTTGGCTACGGCGTCTGGATAGGCGCCGAACAGCTCCTCCATCTCCTCCGTGGAGCGGAGGTAGAAGTTTCTCGGCTCATAGCGCATCCGGTTCTCGTCGTCTACGGTCTTGCCCGTCTGGATGCACAGCAGTACATCGTGGCTCTCGGCGTCCTCCGGCCGCAGGTAGTGGGCGTCGTTGGTGCAGACCAGTGGGATGCCCGTCTCCTGATGGATGCGGAGCAGATCCCGGTTCACCAGCGTCTGCTGGGGGATGCCGTGGTCCTGCAGTTCCAGATAGAAGTTATCCTCCCCGAAGATCTCCTGCATGGTCAGGGCGTACTCCCTGGCCCCGTCGTAGTCGCCGTTGACCAGCCGCTTGGGGATCTCCCCGGCCAGACAGGCCGACAGGGCGATGAGTCCCTCGCTGTGCTGGCGCAGCAGGTCCAGATCGATGCGGGGCTTGATGTAAAAGCCCTCCACAAATGCCTGACTCACCATGTACGACAGGTTCCGGTAGCCCGTCTCGTTTTTACACAGCAGCACCAGATGCCTGGACTCGGCGTCATATTCATGAACTTTATCGAACCGGGTGCGGCGGGCCACATACACCTCGCACCCGATGATCGGATGGATGCCTTCCGCCTTGCAGGCCCGGTAGAAGTCGATGGCACCATACATGACCCCGTGGTCGGTGATGGCCACCGCCGTCTGGCCCATTCCCTTGATGCGGGCCGGAAGGTCCCGGATGCGGCAGGCCCCGTCCAGCAGGCTGTATTCCGTATGCACATGAAGATGCACAAATCCCATAGCTACTCTTTCCTCCGTCGCAGGTTCATCCTTGGCTGCTTCTCCTGTCGCTTTGTTCTCAGTCACTTATTTCGGCTGCTTATTTTTGGCCGTCCAGCTCCGCCAGATAGTCACACAGCAGCTCCACCGCCGAGACGATGAGTGTTCCGCAGTGGTCGTCGGCCCCTACCGCCTGCGCCGTAGGCGTAGGATGCAGGCCACGCTCCGCCAGCAGTTCCCGGCAGTTCAGCAGGTGAAACTGCTGGGTGAAGCGGCGCTGGAACTCTTTGACCTGCTCCACGGAGCGCCGCCGGCCCTCCGGCCCCTCCTGTGCCGTGTAGGGATGCAGCAGACCCAGCACCAGCACGCCACCGGACACGGCGCCGCAGATGCCGCCGCAGCGCATCCCGCTGCCGAGACCGCTGCCAAGGCCCCAGCACTGCTCCTCCGTCAGACCCGTCAGGTCCCGGAAGGCCCCCAGCACGCTCTGGCCGCAGTTATAGTGCTGCCGGTGATAGCCAAGGGCCAGACGGCACCGTTCTTCCTTCGTCATCATAGCTTCTTCGCCTCCTCCAATAGCTTCCGCATCCGATGGTTCATGCAGGATTTCGTCACCGGCGGGTCGCATTTCTCCGCCAGCTGGGACAGGGACATCTCCGGGTATTGCAGGCGCAGCAGCGCTGTCTGCCGCAGCTTTTCCGGCAGGCGCTCCAGCCGTCCGTTCTCCTGCAGGCGCTGGATGGCATTTTTCTGCTCCAGCGCAGCGTCGATGGTCTTATTCACATTGGCCATGTCGCAGTTCATGGCCCGGTTGGCCCCGTTGCGGATCTCCTTATCCACCTTGGCGGTCATGATATCCATAGCCGCCGCCGGGGCCCCGATGGTGGTCAGCAGATCCTCGATATGCTCGGACTGCTTGAAGTAAATAACGGAGCTGCCACCCCGGCGGACGCTGTGGGGCAGAAAGCCCATCTCCGTCAGCAGGGCCGCCACCTCCCGGCTGGCCTGCGCATGGCCGGTATCCAGCTCCAGATGGTAGCGCTTTTCCGGGTCGGTGACGCTGCCCCCCGCCAGAAAGGCCCCCCGCAGGAAGGCCGTCCGGCAGCACTCATCCTCCAGCAGGCCGAAGTTCACATGGAGCACCAGATTCTGCCGGGGATCGTAGCCCAGCTGGTTGATGATGCGGTCCAGCTTGCTCCGGTCGGTGATGCCGAAGATCAGCTTCCCCCGCTCCTCCTCCGGCAGACGGTCGAATTTCAGACCGAAGGCCCGCTGGAACAGCCGGGGCAGCCGGGCGGCAAAGTCGGCGCTCTCGGTAATGAGCCGCACCTCCGTGGGGCTGAAGGTATTGCCGTAGAGCAGCACGCCGTAGGCCTCGGCCCGTGCGCAGCACAGGCGCTGCACCGGCGTCCGGCACAGCTCGTTTTTCACCTTTCCCGCAAATGACTGCATACCTTCCTCATTTCTCCACTCGGTTTCTCGGCGTCCGGCGGAGGGAATCCTCCACCAGACGGATATTTCTCTGGGCGTGGAGCCGCACCAGCTCCCACGCCAAATGGCCCGGATTATGGCGCACCAGCCCGTTTTCCACCGTGGACACGGGGCGAGTGATGACCTCCACCCCCAGCGCCTCGCAGGCATCCCGGTCGCACAGGATGGGCTCCGCTCCCTCACGGGTATAGCCCCGCATCACCGAAGGTGGGATGGGGGCGTCGTTGACCAGACATAAGTCGAAGAGTCCGGGGCAGCTGTGGTTAAACAGCGCCCGGATATGGTCCGAGGCAGTATACCCCTCTGTCTCCCCCTCCTGCGTCATGACATTACAGACGTAAATTTTCAGGGCACGGGACTCCCGGATGGCCTCCACGATACCATCCACCAGCAGGTTGGGGATGATGCTGGTATACAGGCTCCCCGGCGCCAGCACCACCATCTCCGCCTCCCGGATGGCCTCCACCGCCTCCTGCAGGGCCTTGGGACGGCTGGGCAGCAGACTCACCCGGCGGATGCGGCAGTCCTGCTCCTGCTTGCACTGAAAGATGCGGGACTCCCCCACCACCCGTACGCCGTTTTCAAACTCCGCCTCCAGCTGGATATTCTCATTGGTCACCGGCAGCACCCTACCGGTGATGGCCAGCACCTGACTCAGGCTCTCTACCGCCCGGTCAAAGCTGGGCATGATGCCGTTGAGGGCCGCCAGAAAGAGATTGCCGAAGCTCTGGCCCGCCAGCTCCCCCTCCGGAAACCGGTAGTGCATCAGCTGGGCCATCAGGGGCTCGGCATTGGCCAGCGCCTCCAGACAGTTGCGGATATCTCCCGGCGGAAGCATCCCCAGATCCTGCCGCAGCCGCCCGGAGCCGCCGCCGTCGTCGGCCACCGTGACGATGGCCGTGATATTCTTCGTATAACGCTTCAGGCCACGCAGCAGCGTGGAGAGCCCCGTGCCGCCGCCGATGGCGGCAATGCGGGGGCCGTGTTCCGGTGCTACCGACTGTCGGTATGGCTCCATACAGCGTCCCTCCTGTTATCGGGAGATGTCCCGGTGGTTCTCCGTGACCTGATAGCCCTCCTCGGTGATGTACTCCGCCAGCTCGTGGGCCACCGCCACGGAGCGGTGGTGGCCGCCGGTGCAGCCGATGGCGATGACCAGAGCGGACTTGCCCTCCTCGGCGTACAGGGGCAGCAGGAAGGTCAGCATCTTCTCCAGCTGCTCCATGAAATCGTTGGTCTGGCGGAAGGAGAACACGAAGTCCCGCACCGCCTGATCCAGACCCGTCTTGTTCTTCAGCTCCGGCACATAGTAGGGGTTGGGCATGAAGCGCACGTCGAACACCAGATCCGCCTCAATGGGGATGCCGTGCTTGAAGCCGAAGGACAGGATGTTGACGGCCAATCCTCCCCGATCCCCCTGCTGGCCGAACAGGTCCAGCAGCTCGCTGCGGAGCTTGGCGATGGAGAGGGCGGAGGTGTCCAGCACGAAATCCGCATGATCCCGCACCGGCTGCATCCACTCCCGCTCCCGGCGGATGGCCTGCTCCACACTCTCCCCCTTCTTTTGCAGGGGGTGCATCCGGCGAGTCTCCTTATAGCGGTTGACGATGGTCTGGTTATCCGCCTCCAGAAACAGCATCCGGCAGTTGACGCCGCTGGCCTTCAGGCGCTCCAGCGTCTCGATAAGGATATCCGTGGGTTCCCCGGAGCGGACGTCGTACACCAGCGCCACCCGGTCGTACCGTCCGCTGGACCCAGCGCAGAAGTCGGCAAACTTCACCATCATCTCCGCCGGCAGATTATCCACCGTGTAGTAGCCGATATCCTCCAGATAGGAGGCCGCCCGGCTCTTGCCGCCGCCGGACAGCCCCGTGATGATCAGAATTTCCATGCTCGTTCCTTTCTCAGCGGACGATCCGCACCTCCGGCTCCAAATGCACGCCGTGGGCGGCGTACACCGCCTGCTGCACCTGCCGGATCAGCTCCTCCACGTCGGCGCTGGTAGCGCCGCCCACGTTGATGACAAAGCCTGCGTGTTTGGTGGAGACCTGCGCTCCGCCTACCGTCAGGCCCTTCAGGCCCGTCTGTTCGATGAGTGTCCCGGCGAAGTAGCCCTCCGGCCGCTTGAAGGTGCTGCCGGCGCTGGGATACTCCAGCGGCTGAGACTGGCGGCGGCGGGCCATGAGATCGTCCATCCGCCGCCGGATGGCAGCGGGGTCATCGGGGGTCAGGCGCAGTCTGGCGCCCAGCACCACCGCCTCCGTATCCAGAAAGGCGCTGCGTCGATAGCCGAAGGCCGCCTCCTCCGCCGTGAAGCGCCGCACGCCCTCCGGCAGCAGCGCCGTCACCTCCGTCACCACCTGACGCATCTCGCCGCCGTAGGCTCCGGCGTTCATACATATGGCCCCGCCTAAGGTGCCGGGGATGCCGTGGGCGAACTCCAGACCCGACAGGCCGTGCTGCTGGGCATACACCGCCAGATGGTTCAACAGGATGCCGGCGTCCGCCTCCAGCGTCATCTCGTCCAGCTGCCGCACCGCCGTCATATGCTCCGCCGTCTTGATGACCAGCGTGTCCAGCCCCCGGTCGTCCACCAGCAGATTGGTGCCACGGCCCAGCAGGAACGGCTTCACGCCGCAGCTCTCTGCCAGTCCCATGAGGATCACCAGCTGCTCCCGGTTGGCGGGAAAGGCCAGCCGCCGGGCGGGGCCGCCGATGCGGAAGGATGTGTGCTTGCTGAGGGGGACCTCCCGCTCCATGGTCATATCCGGCAGGTACTCCCGCACTTTTTCGTCCAGCTGCTCATACCAGCACATAGGCCAGCCTCCTATTTCCGTAATTTTCGTTTTCCCAGCAGAGCGGCACCGATGATCCCGGCGTTGTTGCCCAACTGGGCCTTGACGATCCGGGTGCGTTTGTCCCGGTTGCAGGGGATGCTCTCCTGCTCCACCAGCCGCCGCAGGGGCAGCAGCAGCTGCTCGTCGCTCTCGTTGCTGACGCCGCCGCCGATGGCCAGCGTATCCGGCTGGAAGATGTTCACCACGTTGGTGACTCCCGCCGCCAGATAGCCGATGTACTCGTCGCAGACGCTTTGGCCCACGGGGTCGCCCTCCCGTGCGGCGATAAAGGCCGACTGGCCCGATACCTTGCCGTTGTTCTCGGCCACCACCCGGCACAGGATGCTGCCGGGGTGCTCCTCCATGGCCCGTGCCGTCAGGCGCTTCAGGGCGCTGGCGGAGGCGTAGCGCTCCCAGCAGCCTCTGCGTCCGCAGGGACAGGGCTCCCCGTGGTAGACGATGCTCATGTGGCCCACCTCGCCGGCCATGCCGTTAGCGCCGTGATAGATCTGTCCGTTGTGGAGGATGCCCGCTCCCACGCCGGTCCCCAGCGTGATGGTGACAAAGCGCTTGCTGCCCTTGCCGGCTCCGGCGTAGTATTCCGCCAGCGCCGCACAGTTGGCGTCGTTCTCCACATACAGGGGGTAGGGCAGATACCGGTGGAAGAGCTTGCGGAGGGGGACGTTCCGCAGGGGCAGATTGCAGGTGTACAGCACCGCACCGGAGTGGATCTCCACTGCTCCCGGCACACCCACGCCCACGGAGCGTATCTGCTCCGGCGTCAGGCCGCCCCGCTCCGTCAGGCTCTGAGTCAGCGCCACCAGTGCCTCCACCAGCGCTTTCTGGTCGGAGACCTCGGCAATTTTGCGCTTTTCCATGGCGAGGATGCTGCCCTCGTCGTTCACCAGCCCCGCCTTCAGGTTGGTGCCGCCGATGTCAATGCCGATGTAGTTCATTTCTGCTCCTCACTCTGCCGGGTCAGGGCGTCGATCTGGCGGTCTACCCGATCCACGAAGTCCCTTGCCGGGTTATAGCCGAATTTCATCTGCCGGTTCTTCATGGTGGCGATCTCCACGATGCCGGCCAGATTTCGGCCCGGTCGGACGGGGATGATCATATACGGCAGCTTGACGCCCAGAATGGAATACATCTCCTCCCCCAGACCCAGCCGGTCATAGAACTTGCCGTCCACCCACTTCTCCAGCTGCACCACAAGATCCAGCTCCGTATCAAACTGCACGGAGCCCATGCCGAACAGCTGCTGCACGTCGATGACGCCGATGCCACGGATCTCGATGTAGTGGCGGATCAGCTCCGGGGCCGTGCCGTAGAGGGAGTCGGACACCCGCCGGATCTCCACGGCGTCGTCCGCCACCAGACGGTGGCCTCGCTTCAGCAGCTCGATGGCCGTTTCGCTCTTGCCGATGCCGGACTCGCCCAACAGCAGCACGCCCTGCCCGTTGATGTTCATCAACACGCCGTGGCGGGTGATCTGAGGGGCCAGCGCCCGGTTCAGGTAGTCGATGATCTGGCTGGTCAGCTCCACGGTGTTCAGCTCAGAACGCAGCAGCGTGCGGCCGTGCTTCCGGGCAATCTCCAGCAGCTCGGGGAAGATCTCCATGTTCCGGGCGATGATGAGGGCCGGTATCTCGCAGCGCAGCAGGTTGTCGAACACCCGGCGGCGGTCCTCCAGCTTCATGGCCTTGAGGAAGGTCATCTCGGACTTGCCGAACACCTGCAGGCGCTTGGGCTCGAAGTAGTCGTAAAAGCCCACCAGCTGCAGGGCCGGGCGATTCATATCGGAAATGCTCACCGTGCGCTGGTCATAGTCGCTGCCCCGGCACACGATCTCCATATCAAAATCCTCCACCAGCTTGCTGAGCTTGGCGGGGGTGCGCTTCACCTTATCTGCCATATGGAAGCCCCCTGTTCCTCGGTTTATATTTATAGTATTATATCGTACGGGGGGCGTTTTTACAATACCAAAAACGCAGCCTGCCGCCCCGGGCATCTCCCCTGCGGCACCCGCTTTCCCGCTCCCCGAGCCGGTTTCCGGCGGCGGAGGGTCTGCCGCTTCGGTTCTCTGCCGAATTTTTTTGTTTTTTTGTCAAATAGTGCTTGCATTTTCCGGTTTTATCTGTTACTATATTAAATGCTTGTGAATCAAGCGGAAGTTAGTCACAGCAAGGAGGTGCAACGGATGGCTAAGTGCGAATTTTGCGACAAGGGCGTGACCTTCGGCATCAAGGTCTCTCACTCCCACCGGCGTTCCAATCGTCCCTGGAAGCCCAATGTCAAGCGTGTTAAGGCGGTTATCAATGGCACGCCTCGCCATGTGTATGTTTGTACCCGGTGCCTGCGTTCCGGCAAGGTTACCCGTGCGATCTGATGATTAAAAGCTCTGTGAAGCCTCACAGAGCTTTTTTCATTTAAAAAGCGTCTAATTTCGGAAGCTTACCCTTTATTTGGGCGTAGTAGTTGCGGCAGTACCCGCAGTCGCAGGGGGAGTGTGCTTCATCATACCGTTGTGTCTGCTCGGTATCGACAGAAAAAACATCGTCCGCCCTTTGGATCGTTATCATAGGCAGCACCTCCTGATATCCGTATGATACTTTACCATGGTCTGAAAGTAAATAGGAAAGCACAGGGCGCTCCCTTACGGAAAGCGCCCTGTGCTTTTATCTTACGGTGTATGATCTCTTTTGCTATAAGGAGACTTACTTGCCCTGATTCATCTGGGCAGCCACCTCGGCGGCGAAGTTCTCTTCCTTCTTCTCGATGCCCTCGCCGGTCTGATAGCGGACGGCAGTCAGGAACTTCACGCTGCCGCCCAGCTTCTTGCCGGCGTCGGCGATATACTGCTCCACGGTGCCGGAGAACAGGTCGCCACGGACGAACTCCATCTGCAGCAGGCAGTTCTCCTCGTAGAACTTGTTCATCTTGCCCATGACGATCTTCTCCTTCACCTGAGCGGGCTTGGAGGCCATCTTGGGGTCGGAATCCATCAGGGCCAGAGCCACCTTCTTCTCCTCGGCCAGCACATCCTCGGTGACCTGAGACTTGTCCCAGAAGCGGGGATTCAGAGCGGCGATCTGCATGGCAACGTTCTTGCCGATCTCGGTGGCATCCACGCCGCCCTCCACGGCCAGATTCACCAGCACGCCGATCTTGCCGCCGGCATGGACATAGCCCACACTGGTGTTCTCGGCAAAGCGGACAAAGCGGCGGATCTGCAGGTTCTCACCGATGGACATGACCTTTTCGGGCATGGTCTCGGACACGGTCAGCTCAGTGCCGGGATACTTGCAGTTCATCAGGGCATCCACGTCGGCGGGATCGTTGTCGGCCACCACCTTGGCGATGTCCTTGACGAAGGCCACGAAGGGAGCGCTCTTGGCGCAGAAGTCGGTCTCGCAGTTGACCTCCACCAGTGCGCCCACGCCGTTCTCCACCAGAGCGTAAGACACGCCCTCGGCGGCGATGCGGCCGGCCTTCTTGGCGGCCTTGGCCAGACCCTTCTCACGCAGATACTCCACGGCCTTGTCCATATCGCCGTCGGTCTCGGTCAGTGCCTTCTTGCAGTCCATCATACCCACGCCGGTCATCTCACGCAGGTTCTTAACATCAGCAGCAGTAAAAGCCATTTTCTTTTCCTCCAGTTCGTATTTTCAAAGGTAAACGGGGCAGGGCAACGACCCTGCCCCGTTGGTTAAGCGGTGATCCTCGGATTATTCAGCGGTCTCGGCGGCGGCTTCCTCATCCTGCTCGCCCTGACGGCCCTCGATCATGGCGTTGGCCATAATGGAGGAGATCAGCTTGATGGCACGGATGGCGTCGTCGTTACCGGGGATGGGGTAATCGATCTCGTCGGGATCGCAGTTGGTATCAGCGATGGCCACAACAGGGATGCCCAGACGATGGGCCTCAGCGATGGCGTTGCGCTCCTTACGGGTGTCCACGATGAACAGAGCGCCGGGCAGCTTCTTCATTTCCTTCACGCCGCCCAGATACTTCTCCAGCTTCTCGATCTCGCCCAGGTGCTTGATGACTTCCTTCTTGGGCAGCATATCGAAGGTGCCGTCGGCCTGCATGGCCTTGAGCTGGTTCAGACGGTCGATACGGGTGCGCATGGTCTTGAAGTTGGTCATCATGCCGCCCAGCCAGCGGGCGTTGACATAGTACATATTGCAGCGCAGGGCCTCGTCCTTGATGGCCTCCTGCGCCTGCTTCTTGGTACCCACGAACAGCAGGGACTGGCCGTTCTCGGACAGCTGGCGCACGAAGTTATAGGCCTCCTCCAGCTTCTTCACGGTCTTCTGCAGGTCGATGATATAGATGCCGTTGCGCTCCGTGTAAATGTAGGGAGCCATCTTGGGGTTCCAGCGGCGGGTCTGGTGACCGAAGTGGACACCGGCCTCCAGCAGGGCCTTCATGGATACGATGTTCTGGTTTGCCATGTTTGTTCATTTCTCCTTTGAATTTAGTTTCTTACCTCCAGAGGCTTCCTCCCCCCGGCCAACCTTGCGGCACCGACCGGGAGTCCGCCCCTGTGCGGAATGCTGAAATATCATACCACAGTCTATAGCTGTTTGCAAGGGATTTTTTGCGGCTTTCCCGGAAAATCAGCGGTTTTTTTCGCCGTATTGTCCCGGCTCAGCCCCAGCGGCGGCGCTTTTTGTCCTCCTCCCGCCGCTGGAAGGGCTTGTCGATGAGGATGATGTCGTCCCCGAACCGCTGCACGCAGTCCCATGGGACGTAGAAATCCTCCCCCCTGCCGAACAGGCCGAAGAAGCGGCAGGGGCCGAACACGATGAGGGCCTTGACCTCCCCCTCCGGGACCTTCAGCTCCAGATCCCCCACGAAGCCCAGTCGCCGCCCGTCGCAGATATTGATGACCTCCTTGCGCCGCAGGTGCGAAAATCGTTCCATCATGCTGTTCCACCTCGGAACCAGCCTATGCTGCACCGGGCCGGTCCTATGTCCGTTTTTCCGCCAGACACAGGGTGCCTGTCCAGCCCTCCGGCAGCTGCACCGGGGAGAAGGCATAGCCCGGCAGGGCGAAGCCCTCCGGCGTCAGGAAGGACGCCGGCTCCCGCAGCTGCCCCCACCGGCCGCCCCGGCACTTCAGCAGCGCCTCCTTGGCGGTCCACAGCCGGAAGAACGCCGCATCGTCGGCGGCATGGGATCGCTCCTCCGGGGAAAGATGCTCCCATACCCGCCGGGGCGCAGGCCGCACCAGCTCCACATCCAGCCCCACCGGGCGGTCCGCCACGGCGCAGGCCGCCAGCCCACGGCTGTGGCTGATGCTGAGATACAGGCCGTCCGTCAGGGGCTTTCCCTGTGCGTCGTATCGTAGGGGTGCCTCCTCCGGCGGGCAGTGCAGCGCCGCCGCCAGCAGCTCACGGGCCAGTCCCTCGCCGCAGACCGTCTCCCGGTCGTCCGGCATCCTTTCGGCTCGCTTCCGCCGCTGAGGGGACAGCCAGCTGCGCCACAGGGCCATCCGCTGGGGCGGCACCTGCGTGATCTGAATATACCGCACCATATCAGAACAGGGTGATCTGGCTGGTATCCGCCATGCCTGCGAAGGAGCCCAGCGCCTTCAGCTGCTCGATATGGGTCTTGGAGAGCTTGTTGCAGCAGGTGGAGAACTCCTCCACCGAGATGAAGCGCTTTCCCTTGCGCTTTTCCACGGTGTCCAGAGCCGCCGACTCGCCCAGTCCCCGAACGGAGATGAAGGGCGGCAACAGGCCGTTCTCCGTGATCCTGAAGGCGGTGGCGTCGGAGTCGTAGATGCTGATGGTATCAAAGTGGAAGCCACGCAGATAGAACTCGTAGCACACCTCCAGCGTCACCATCAGGTTCTTCTCCACAGCGGTGGCATCCTTGTTGTTCTCGATCTCCCGGATCTTCTGTTTCACGGCGTCGATACCGGCGCAGCAGTACTCGGCGTCGAAGGCCTTGGCCCGGACGGTGAAGAAGGTGGCGTAGAAGGCCAGCGGCCGGTGGACCTTGAACCATGCGATGCGGAAGGCCATCATGACGTAGGCCACGGCGTGGGCCTTGGGGAACAGATAGCCGATCTTGGCCAGCGAGTCGATATACCACTGGGGGACGTTATGCTCCTGCATGGCCTCCACCCAGCCCTCCTGAAAGCCGCCCTTTTTCACCTTGCCCTTACGGACGGCCTCCATGATCTTGAAGCTCATTTTGGGGTCCAGCCCCATGGAAATCAGATACAGCATGATATCGTCACGGCAGCCCACCGTCTCCAGAACGGAGGCGGTACCGCTGACGATCAGCTCCCGTGCGTTGCCCAGCCACACATCCGTGCCGTGGGAAAAGCCGGACAGGCGCACCAGCGTATTGAAATCCTTGGGCAGGGTGTCCATCAGCATCCCACGGGTGAAGCGGGTGTTGAACTCCGGGATGGCCACGGCGCCGGTGGGGCCCAGCAACTCGTCGTTTTCAAAGCCCAGCACCTTGGAGGAAACAAAAATGCTCATGGTGTCCGGATCGTCCAGCGGGATCTGGCGGGCGTTGACGCCGGTAAGATCCTCCAGCATCCGGATCATGGTGGGGTCATCGTGACCCAGCATATCCAGCTTCAGGAGGTTATCCTCCATGCAGTGGTATTCAAAATGGGTGGTGATGGTATCGGCGTCCTCGGCATCCGCCGGGTGCTGCACGGCGGTGAAATCCTCCACATCCATGTCATCCGGCACCACCACCAGACCGCCGGGGTGCTGGCCCGTGGTGCGCCGCACCCCCACGCAGCCCTGAATGAGGCGGTTCTCCTCGGCACGGGACACCTCCCGGCCGTTCTCCTCCAGATAGTGCTTGACAAAGGGGTACACCGTCTTGTCCTTCAGGGTGCCGATGGTACCGGCCCGGAACACCTGCGTCTCACCGAACATCTCCACGGCGTGGCGGTGGGCTCTGGCCTGATATTCCCCGGAAAAGTTCAGGTCGATATCCGGCACCTTGCCGCCGCCGTAGCCAAGGAACGTCTCAAAGGGGATGTCGAAGCCGTCCTTGACGTACTGCTCCCCGCAGACGGGGCAGACCTTATCCGGCATATCGGCGCCGCAGCCGAAGCTGCCGTCGGTGATGAACTCCGAATGGCGGCACTTGGGGCAGCGGTAGTGGGGCGGCAGGGAGTTGACCTCGGTGATGCCCGACATATAGGCCACCAGCGACGAGCCCACAGAGCCTCGTGAGCCTACCAGATAGCCGTTTTCCAAGCTCCGCTGCACCAGCTTCTGTGCCGACATATACACCACGTCGTACTTGCCCAGAATACTGCCCAGCTCCACGTTCAGGCGGTCCACGATCAGCTGGGGCGGCTGGTCGCCGTACAGCTCGTGGCACTTGTCCCACACCAGACGGTTCAGGTCCTCCTCGGAGTTTTCCAGCCTCGGCGGGAACAGCTGGCCCGGCGGCAGCAGCTCGATCTCCTCCACCAGATCCGCAATATGGCGGGGATTGGTCACCACCACCTCATATGCCTTGTCCTCCCCCAAATAAGAGAACTCCTCCAGCATCTCGTCGGTGGTCTTGAAGTAGATGGGCAGCGGCGCATCGGCATCGGGGAACTTCTTGCTGGCCAGCAGCACATGGCGATAGATCTCGTCCTCCGGCTCCTGAAAATGCACGTCGCCGGTGGCGCAGACGGGCTTATGCAGCTCCTCCCCCAGCCGGACGATGGTGCGGTTATACTCCCGCAGCTCCTCCTCCGACTGCACGTCGCCGTTTCGCAGCATGAAGAGATTGTTGCAAATGGGCTGTATCTCCAGATAGTCGTAGAAGGAGGCAATGCGCTTGAGCTCCGCCCAATCCTTGTGATCCGTCACCGCCCGGAACAGCTCGCCCGCCTCGCAGGCCGAGCCGATGATCAGCCCCTCCCGGTGGGTGATGAGCTCCGTCTTGGGGATGATGGGCACCCGCTTGAAGTATTTCAGGTTGGAAGCGGAGATCAGCTGATACAGGTGCTTGAGGCCCAGCTTGTTCTTTGCCAGAATGATGATGTGCTTGGGGAAGCGGCTGGTCTTGCTGCCCTGAGGCCGCAGCTTCAGCATCTCCCCGTTGATCTCCTGCAGGCGGTGGATGCCCTGCTCCCGCTCCATCTTCTCGAAGAAGGGGATCAGCATATAGGCCACCATGGCCGCATCGTCCGAAGCCCGGTGGTGGTTGAAGGCGGGCAGATCCAGATGCTCCGCCACGATATCCAGCTTATACTTGTGCAGCTCCGGCAGCAGATTCTGTGCCAAAATCAGGGAGTCCACATAGGTGGGATCGAAGGGAAGGCCCACCTTCCGGCACCCGGCCCGGATGAAGCTGATGTCAAATTCGGCGTTGTGGGCCGCCAGCGGGCGATCCCCCACAAACTCCAGAAAACTCGTCAGGGCCTCCTTCAGCTGGGGAGCGTCGGCCAGCATGGCATCCGTGATGCCCGTCAGGCCCACGATCTCCGGCGTCAGGCGGCGGTTGGGGTTGACGAAGGTCTGAAACCGCTCCGCCACCTCGCCGTTGCGCAGCACCACGGCGCCGATCTCCGTGATGGCCTCCCGCTCCACCTTCAGGCCCGTGGTCTCGATGTCGAAGCACACGATCTCGTCGGCAAAATTCTGATCCTGCGGACCGTGGACGGCGATGCGGTCGTCGAGGTTGTTGACATAATACCCCTCCACGCCGTAGAGGATCTTGATCTTTCCCTTGGCGGTGTGCCATGCATCCGGGAAGGACTGGGCTACGCCGTGGTCGGTGATGGCGATGGCGGGGTGTCCCCAGGAGATGGCCTGCTTAATGACGGCGGCCGTGTCCGTCAGGGCGTCCATGTTGGACATCTTCGTATGCAGGTGCAGCTCCACCCGCTTCTCCGGGGCCGTGTCCTTGCGGCCCTCATGGGGAACCTTCATGATGTGGTAGGGCTTGAGCTGAATGTCCTTGCCGTCACGGGTCAGCTCCGGCTGCCCCTGCACCCGCAGCCACATACCGGGGGCGATGGCGTTCTGCAGGGCCAGTGCCTCCTGCCCCTCGGTATATTTACGCACGGTGACGGAGCTCTGATAGTCCGTCATGTCGAAGCTCAGCATCCACATACCGGGGCGCTTGGTCTCCCGGCACTCGGCGGCAAAGACCTTGCCCTCCACGATGGCCGTACCCATTTTCACGTTCAGCTCCGTCATGGAGACGGGCTTGCCCTTGATCTCCTTGCCCAGCAGCACCTCGGTGCCGCCGCTTTTCTTCTCCGCCTTCCGGTCATGAATGGTGAGATGCAGCCGGTGCAGGCCGTACTGCCGGGTCAGCAGCTGCTCCAGCGCCGTCTGAGCTGCCTCCGGGATGCGCTCCCCGGTGGCCACGTCCAGCTCCAGCGCCCGCTGTTTCCGATCCAGTGACCCACCGGTGACCACGGCATCGTGGAACAGCAGCCGCAGCTCTCTGGGCGGCACGAAGCTTTCAAAAAAATCAAAAAATGTGATCTGTTCCCTCATAGCGCACTCCTGCTGTCATAGTCGGTCGATTTCGTCCATCAAAGCGTCCACCAGCTTGTCCTGCGGCACCTTGTAAAGGATCTCCCCCTTACGGAACACCAGACCCTCGCCATCGCCGCCGGCGATGCCCACGTCCGCCGCACGGGCCTCCCCCGGCCCGTTGACCACGCACCCCATCACCGCCACGGTGATGGGCTTGGTGCAGCCCTCCAACCGGCGCTCTACCTCCCGTGCAATGGGGATCATGTCGTATTTTGTGCGGCCGCAGGTGGGGCAGGAGATGAGGTTCGGCCCCGTTTGCCGCAGTCCGGCGGCAGAGAGGATATCCTTGGCTGCACGCACCTCCTCCACCGGGTCGGCGGTGAGGCTCACCCGAATGGTGTCGCCGATACCCTGACACAGCAGGCCGCCGATACCGATGGCGGATTTCAGTACCCCCATCCGGGGCGTACCCGCCTCTGTGACTCCCAGATGCAGGGGGTAATCCGTCTGTCGGCGCAGCAGCTGATAGGCCGCCATGTTCACCGGCACACGGGAGCACTTCACGGAGATGCAGATGTCGTCGAAGCTGCAGTCGTTCAGCAGGCGGACATGGCCCATGGCACTCTCCACCAGCGCCTCCGGGGTGACGCCGCCGTATTTTTGCAGCAGTTCCCGCTCCAGCGAGCCGCCGTTGACACCGATGCGGATGGGGATGCCCTCGCTGCGGCAGGCGTCCGCCACGGCCCGCACCTTCTCCTGTGAGCCGATGTTGCCGGGGTTGATGCGGATCTTATCGATGCCCTGCCGCACGCACTCCAGCGCCAGCTTGTAGTCGAAGTGGATATCCGCCACCAGCGGGATGTGGATGGCCCGGCGGATGCGACCCACGGCCTGCGCCGCCGCCATATCCGGCACCGCCACCCGGATGATACCGCACCCCGCCTCCTCCAGCCGTAGGATCTGGGCCACGGTGGCGGCCACATCCTCCGTCCGGGTGTTGCACATGGATTGGATGGCGATATCCGCCCCGCCGCCTACCGGGACGCTGCCCACATGAATTTGCTTGCTCATGGCTGATTCCTCCTCAGTTTATCCCCCTCCATGGGGCAAAAACGCACCACAGGGACGGGAAGCCGCTCCCCGTCCCGTGTGCTCTTTCTCTCTTACCGAAACAGCTTCCACACGTCCTGAAAGGTGATGACCAGCATCAGCAGCATCAGCAGCGCGAAGCCGGCCAGATGGACGTAACTCTCGAATTTTTCCGGAATTTTCTTGCGGATGGTCAGCATACACAGGGCGTTGACCACCAGAAAGAAGATCTTTCCGCCGTCCAGCGCCGGCAGGGGCAGCAGGTTCATCACCGCCAGATTCACCGCCAACAGCGCCGCCAGATAGGCGATGTTCTCCACCGCCGCCGAGGCGTTCTCCGCCTGTTCGCCCACGTCCGTGATGGTGGAGACGATGCCCACCGGGCCGCTGACGTCCTTGAGGCCCGCCTCACCGGTCACCAGCATCTGCAGGGACAGGCGCACGATCCGCACGAAGTCCACGGCGTTGTTCCAGCTGTACCGGAGGCGGCTGCCTACGGTGGCCTCCTCCGCCCCGAACATCAGGCCGAAGCCCGTGTAGGTCTGGCCCTGCTGGTCGGTGTACTCCGCCCGCTCCATGGGGAAGTCCTTCAGGGTCACGGTCTGACCGTCACGCTTGACCTTCAGGTCGAATACACCGGTCTTGTTGCGGCCCAGCAGCAGACTCACGTCACTGTAAACATACACCCGCTCACCGTCGATGCTCACCAGACGGTCCCCCACCTGCAGGCCGCTCTCGCTCTGGAGGGGGCAGCCGTCGGCAAAGTCCGTGATGACCGGGACGTAAAATGCCTTGGCCCCGGCGTACAGGGCGACGATGATGATCAGGCCCGTCAGAAAGTTCATAAAGGCCCCGGCGGCAAAAATGATGAGTTTTTTCCAGAAGCTCTGGTTATTCAGGGCCGTGGGGTCGTTGGAGTCCTCCTCCTCGCCCTCCATGGCACAAAAGCCGCCGATGGGCAGCAGCCGCAGAGAGTAGGTGGTATCCCCCTTGGTCTTGTGCAGGATGGTGGGGCCCATACCGATGGAAAATTCGTTGACCCGCACACCGCAGGCCTTGGCCGCCAGAAAATGGCCCAGCTCGTGTACGGCGATGAGTACGCCGAAAATCAGGATCGCAGCAATAATATAGATCATGGTTCCTCCTACCGGTTCAGTACAGCGGCACGGGCCAGTCTGTCTGCCTCCAGTATATCCTCCAGAGAGGGCGTATATTTCACCTCCACCCGGCACAGGGCGTCCTCCACCCGCCGGGCGATGTCGTTAAAGCCGATCTCCTGCCGCAGGAACAGGCCCACGGCCTCCTCATTGGCACCGTTCATGATGGCGCAGGCGGTGCCGCCCGTCCGGGCGCACCGGCGGGCGATGGCCAAACAGGGAAATGCCTCCGTATCCGGGGCCTGAAAGGTCAGCGGCCCGCAGGACAGCAGATTCAGCGTCCGATCCGGTGTCTCGGCCCGGTAGGGCCATGTGAAGGCGTAACGGATCGGCAGCTTCATATCCGCCGTTCCCAGCTGGGCGATCATGGCCCCGTCCCGGTACTCCACCAGCGAATGGACGATGCTCTGGCGGTGGATCACCGCCTCCACCTGCTCCACCGGCAGCCGGTACAGCCGCATGGCCTCGATGATCTCCAGTCCCTTGTTCATGAGGGTGGCCGAGTCGATGGTGATCTTGGCCCCCATGCTCCAGTTAGGGTGCTTCAGAGCGTCCGCCGGGGTCTTATGCTCCAGTTCCTCATGGCTCAGGCCGAAAAACGGCCCGCCGGAGCAGGTCAGCAGCAGACGCTTTACCTCCCGGCGATCCCGGCAGCCCTGCAGGCTCTGGAAAATGGCCGAGTGCTCCGAATCCACCGGCACGATCTCGGCGCCGCAGCGCTCCGCCTCCGCCATCACCAGCTCGCCGGCGCACACCAGCGTCTCCTTATTGGCCAGAGCGATGCGCTTTTTCTCCCGGATAGCCGCCAGCGTGGGTTCCAGTCCAACGCTGCCCATGACGGCGGTGACCACCGTGTCCGCCTCCGGCAGCGTCGCCGCCTCCAGAAGCCCCTCCGGCCCCTCCGCCACCCGGATATCCGTGTCGGACAGCCGCAGCCGCAGCTCTCCCGCCGCCGCCCGGTCATACAGCACCGCCAGCTTCGGATGGAGCTGGCGAGCCTGCTGCTCCAGCAGATCCACCTGGCGGTTGGCCGTCAGCGCCGCCACCGTCAGTCCCAGCTCCTGCACCACCTGCAGCGTCTGCCGCCCGATGGAGCCGGTGGAACCCAAGACCGCAACAGTCTTTGTCATAATCGTTTCTCCTTGTTACAGACCGATGACCCAGCAGGTCATGAGCCACAGCACCGGCGCAGCAAACAGCACACTGTCGAACCGGTCCAGCACGCCGCCGTGACCCGGCAGCAGCCGCCCATAGTCCTTGATGCCGTACTGGCGCTTGATGGCCGAAAAGCTCAGGTCGCCCAGCTGGCCCATGAGAGCGCCCACCAGACCCATGAGGATGCAGCCGCCGATGTGCAGGGGCTGCAGGGTACAGAGGTAAAAGATGATCCGGAAGATCACCATGCCCAGCACGCCGCCGACAAGGCCGCCCACGGCGCCCTCCACAGTCTTGTGGGGGCTTACCAGCGGCGACAGCTTGTGCTTGCCGCAGGCCATACCGGTAAACAGGGCCGCCGAGTCGCTGCAGAAGGCCGCCACCAGCGGCACCAACACCAGTCCGCCGCCGTAGGGCAGCAGCCGCAGCAGCAGCAGGCAGCTGAAGGAGGCCGGGATGGCCAGCCCCGCCAGCGCCATGACGCACACATCCAGCAGGGTCAGGGCGTGGGGCTTGCCGTAGGTCAGCACGCCCGCCGCCGGCAGCGCTATCACGCCCACCAGCAGCAGTCCGTCCACGATGCTCAGCGGCAGCTGCCACCCATGGCCCGCACCGTAAAAATGCAGCACCACTAATATGCCCATCACCGCCGGCAGCGCCGTCCAGCGCCGGGTCTTTTCCGGCCCGCACACAGCCGCCAGCAGCTCATGGGTACCCACCACGCTCAGCGCTGCCAACAGCGCCGCCGTGGCCCAGTCCGGTGCCACGCACAGGATGGCCAGCAGCAGCGGGATGCCGATCACCGCCACGATAATTCTCTGTTTCATATGCTTTCCTCTTTATTTTATCCCGCCGAACCGGCGGTCACGCTGCTGATACGCCACGATGGCCCGGTCCATATCCTCCGGCCCGAAGTCCGGCCACAGGGTATCGCAGAAATACAGCTCCGAATAGGCGCACTGCCACAGCAGAAAGCCCGACAGCCGCTCCTCTCCGCTGGTGCGGATGATGAGCTCCGGATCCGGGAGACCGTCCGTAAACAGGTAGCCGGAGAATCGCTCCTCATCCAGCTCCTCCGGGCGGCAGCGGCCCTCCACACAGTCGGCGGCAAAGTGCCGGGCCGCCCGCAGCAGCTCATCCCGGCCGCCGTAGTTCAGGCAGACGTTGGCCTGAAAGCCCCGAATGTGGGAGGATATCTCGTTGGTGCGCCGGGCCAGCTCCTGCAGCTCCGGCGAAAGGGCGCTCATGTCCCCCAGAAACCGCAGCCGGATCTGATCCCGCTCCATGGAGTCGATGGCCTCCAGCATATACTGCTTCAGAAGGCCCATGATGGTGTTGACCTCGTCCGCCGGGCGCTTCCAGTTCTCCGTGGAGAATGCGTATACCGTCAGGTACTCCACTCCCAGCTCCTTGCAGTAGGTAGCGATCTTGCGGAACACCTCCGCCCCCACCTTATGTCCGGCGGTGCGGGGCAGGCCCCGACGCTTGGCCCATCTCCCGTTGCCGTCCATGATAACAGCGATATGGCGGGGGAGGGGGGGTTTTTTCCCCCCCCCCCCCCCCTGATGCGTCTTTTTTTTGAAAAAACCCCACCCACAAAAAAGAGATTCCTTTTTTTTTTTTTCTCCAACCTATTCACCCCCCTCCCTGGGGGGGCGGGCGTCTTCTTCTGGGCCTTCTCCTCCCACCTCCTCATCTCCTCCCCTGTTTTCGCTGGCTCCTGTATCTCTTTTTTATACTCCCACGCCTCCCCGCGCCGGGTTTG
>OBLO01001433.1_pt1 | contig 20619 bp, 23 predicted proteins | sample 1519401 | NCBI WGS metagenome assembly OBLO01 (sample SAMEA2602897, study PRJEB22501) | metagenome | reverse complement strand
TTGCCGGGCAGCCGAAGCCGATCTGCGTCTTGATGGTGATAAAGGACGGATGCTCCGTATCAGCCTTTGCGACCTCGATCGCAGCACCGATCGCATCAATATCAGTTCCGTCTTCAACAGTGATCGTCTGGAAGCCGAATGCTTTCATGCGCTCTTCCACGTTCTCGCGGAATGCGATGTCTGTGCTTCCCTCGATGGAGATACGGTTGGAATCGTAGAGAACGATGAGCTTTCCGAGTCCAAGTGTTCCCGCAAGAGAGAACGCCTCAGAGGAAATTCCCTCCATCATACAGCCGTCACCGCCGAGTACATATGTGAAATGATCGACAACCGGGTAATTTTCCTTGTTGAATACGGATGCCAGATGTTTTTCAGCCATTGCCATACCAACAGCCATGCCCATACCTGCGCCTAACGGTCCTGTTGTAGCCTCAACGCCTACGGTGTGGCCGTATTCCGGATGTCCCGGAGTCAGGGATCCGACCTGACGGAAGTTCATGAGGTCTTCCTTTGTAAGACCGTATCCGAACAGGTGAAGCAGGGAATACAACAGCATGGAGCCATGTCCGCCGGATAAGATAAAGCGGTCACGGTTTGCCCACTCCGGGTTAGCCGGATTGTGGTTCATGTGGTGTGCCCAGAGCTCATAAGCCATCGGCGCACTGCCGAGGGGAAGTCCCGGATGGCCGGAATTTGCCTTCTGGATCGCATCTGCGGATAAAATTCTGATGGAATTGATCGCCAGATTGTCGATTGTGTTCATTGTTTCATTCCTCCTGATAATCCATAAGTATGGTACTGTTCCGTATTTTTCGCAGTTACCATTGTTGTAACATGGTTTCCGGTTACATTTACCTTAATTTAATCTCTTTCATTACCTCGCTGCCTGCGGTAATCAGAGAATTGGTACGATTTTTGCCTGCCCTTACGAGCGATACGGAGAAGTCAAACTGCCCATTAAACTTCTCGTGTCCGTCCAGGTTATACTCCCTGCACGATTCCTCATTATACAAGATAAGCCTGTCCCCGTCAATGAGGACACCTGTATACGCGTAGTCGAAATCAATGCTTGTAACCCGCTTTCCGTCTGTGTTGTATACATCAAGGCGGTACGGGCTTCCGGACGTACTGTCCACAACGACGGCCGCGTATTGATCCGAGTAACAGATACTCCGGATTTCTTCTTCCACCGGAACATAGATCACATTTGTGTCCGGGATCACATTTTTTACAGAGATAAAGGTCAGTCCCTTATCGGAAAAGGCACAGACGGTCTGGTCGTTTAAGTAGCGGATGCGTCCCACCATCTTATCATCGAATTCTTCCTCAAATGCGGCGATAAAACGGTTATTGACGTTCTTTCCGATCTCAGAGAAGTCGTAGAACGCCACCTTGTTCTTCAGCGCTCCGTTTTTCATGTACATGACGGACATGGCGATCTGTTTTCCGTCCGGTGAGAGTGCGATATCCACCGGATAGCCGTCACCGGATAAAAGCATCTTGATGTTGATCCCCAGCGACTCGCCATCCTTCTTAAAGTAGAATATGTAGCTCGCCGTGCTGTCCTCAACGACTGCCGCCGTGACACCGCGGGCAGATACCGCCGCCTTCGTGATCGGAAGCTGCGTCTTTGCCGTTCCGGTACATCCCTCTTTATTGCAGATGTACATCTCGTTTCCCTGCTGGTCCGCAATCACGGCATAATCTCCGTTGATGTTAATAATCGGCGTCTTCATCTCATAGCTCTGGGTCCAGATCGTTTTCCCGGAAGCGTCGATATAAGAAGCGCCATCCTTTGTATACTTGATCATATTGTCGCCAAACATGGCAAATTTTACGAAGCTGCTGTCACTGACGTTTTTTGATGCCTCTGCAGGTGCGGAAGTCTCCGCGGACGCCGTCTCATCCGGGTTTTTACTTCCCGCCCCGGAAGCTCCGGAGCTTTCTGCCGAAGCAGTCTCACCGGCTCCGTCTGTTCCTGCGCTGTCGTCCGCGGCGCTTGTCTCTGCTGCCTGTGTTTTCTTATCTGTGCCAGAGGTTTCTGCGTAGCGCATGGACCGCTCCCACTGGACACTGTAGCCGGTATACTCATATTCATTCATGTACCGGTAACCGGTAAAACCCAAGGCCGCGATAAAGCAGATGGCCGCCACAGCGATGATCCGTTTCTTTTTTCTATAGTTGACAAGCCGGTCATCATCCATCGGTTCATCTGATCCGTTGTCCGGCCTCTGTACGATATTCTGTCTGAGCTGTCTTTTTTTATTTTCTCTGTCCATAGATTGCATATCACCCATAAAAAATCTCCTGAAAAATGGACATATATAAGTTAGTATACACCATTTTCAGGAGATTCGCATTAAGTTCTTTGTTTTTATTGCAGTCCAATATTCTATGGAAGAACCAGCTTCTGTCCCGCCACGATATGGTTCACATCATCAAGATGATTAAGCTCGCAGATCTCAGCCAGCCGCTTTAAATTTCCATACTCTTTCCAGCAGATCCCGTATAATGTCTCACCGTCCCCGATCTCATAGATCCGGCTGCCGGTTGCCGATGCGGCTGCGGAATCTGCAGGTTCCTTTTTCGGACTCGCAGTGCTGCCCGGTTCACTCTCTTTTCCCATACCGACGAGGGGCTGGGTCTGAGACTCAGCGCTGGCAGACGGAACTGCTTCTTCCACGCTGGCGGCCTCCGTATCTGTCCCGGCGGCCGTCACCTCCATGGTCTCCGTCCCGGCTTCCGTCGCCTCCATGGTCTCCGTAGCCTCCATGGTCTCCGCCGCATAGCTCTCCCCCGTCTCACCGCTCTCCCCCGTCGGGAATACATTCCCCGGGCGCTCCTCGATCACAAAATCCGGCTCCTGATTCAGCTTGTCAAGATAATCGCTCCAGTTTGCCGTCCCGGCAGGCACCACAGAAGTCAGCACCGTCTCCATCTGCCGCATCTTGTGATAATTGTTGACGAGAACCACACCACCGGCCAGTACTGCCACCGTGAGGACTCCGCAGGCTGTCCCCAAAATTCCTGACATATGTCTCCCAGCCTCTGCCTGCTCTTTCCGCGCCGTCATCCGCTGGTGGAAATCTTTGATGACCTTCTCATGGGACCCAGACTCCACCCGGCGCGCATCCTTCCGCGTCACCATATAATCCTGCATCATCTGATTCCGTTCATAGTAGATGCAATGACCCTTTAATCTGTAAAATCCATCCTCCGACGTGACATAGACTGCCTCCTCACCTTCCAGACCATGATTCAGGTACATGAGCTTATTTTTTCCATTAAAATACTGGTTATGCTGCTTCCAGTAGTTCAACGGACTCAACTGGCTGGACGGTGTCCCGCAGATAAACCATCCCTGAACGGTCCGTTTCGGAAAGGACTCTTCAATGCCCCGGTATGCCTTTTTCCAGGCATTCTCTGAAAATTCGATCTTCTCTCCGGACACCTCCGCATCCTCCATCTCGATGGCCCCATCGATAAAAATATACGGTGTCCCGTCATAATTTTCTGTATTGCCCAGCAAAAGTCCCACCCGCAGTGTCTGGTTTCCTGCCGGATACAGGCGTTTCAGATATGTATTTACATAATCCTCCACATACAGGCGGACCACCTGGTCCGTATCACCGATCTGGCGGATATTTTTCGGAAGTTTCGGAAACGGATTGTATAATTCTCCCATACTGCCACCTCATTCTATCTTCGGGCGGTCGGCTGACCGCCTTATATTCACGCGGACAGCAAGTTCAAAGTCCATGCTTGTACACGACTTTGGCTGCTCCCGCGATAAATTCTTTCCGAAGTATAGCATGATACGTCCGCAAAACATGTCAAAAAGGTGCGGCCTGACCGGAAAAGTTTTCGACACGTCTCCCGATGATCCGCATTCCGAGACAGATACTGCGGCTGATGCAATCCGCCAGATGCATGACCATGGACAGACGGATGCTCTGCAAAACCAATGGATCCCCGCTCTCTGCACCGCCGACGATCCCGGTGATCGAGATATCCCCGACAGCGGCAAGTTCCTTCCTCACGCCCAGACCCGGGCGGAGCGGACCTTTTTCTAACGTCACAAGCCCCACGTGATCCCAGCGTCCGACGGCGGCATCCACGGCAATGATGATCGCGTCCGGGTAATATTCCTCTATGTCTTCCATCGTCCTGTCAAGGTTCACCGCATGGACCGGATGTTCCAGCGTCCCGATCACCACCACATCTCCGATCTCCTCTGCCTCCAGCCTCGAGCCAATCAACGGTCCCAGACTGTCCCCCGTGGACCGGTCTGTCCCGATGCATAAAAACACCACCTGACGGCGACCCGATGCCCGCATCTCGTTCATCAAAAGGAGCAGAAGTCTCGCTGCAAATTTCTCCGCTTCAAATCCCGCTTCCGTATCATAATAAGTGATCTTCCGCCTCCCGAATCTCATGGTAAACACTCCGTTTCCTGGCTGGTTTCTATGAGACATTATAGGCGGAATCTGCGGGAATTATACATGTTATCCCTGCTCTGTTTTTTTCTCTTACTTTTTACGATTTTCTGTCACATTACAAAAAGAGACCGGGTACCTTGAAAATACCCAGTCTCTCATCCTGTCTCTTACTTAATAATCAAAGTGCATCATATCCGCTCTGCTGAATCCGGCACCCCAAGTCCAGCCATGTTTTCCAAATGCTTTTACGACATCGCTGTCACGTCCAATGGAATATGGGTTTACACCCGGCTCCCATTTCTTTCCGACGAGGACTGTCGTGCCGTCCGTATCAATCTGCGGATTTGCATCCGGATTGATATCAATGGCAGTTCCGGAACTATGGTTGCTTCCAAGTCCATTGCTTCTCCAGTTATATCCACCGACGCTCTCGATCGGGAACTGTTCCGGTCCATTGTAAATCTCTGTAAATATCTCCCTGACGTCATCCGCGATGGAGCTTAAAACCCGCACATAGGTTGTTCCGGCAACCTTCTGACCATTTCTCAGTCTCCATACCGGAATCTCCACACTGACCATCTCAGCAGAGGCCGCAGCGTCACACGGATTTGCCACGATCCGGTCAATCTGTTCCTTCACCTTTGCGCGCTCCTCTGGATTATATACGTCCCAGTTATAATATTTCGAAGAATAGTGGTAAGCCGCCTTATCTGTTTCACTTAAATAATCAGCCTTCAAATACCAGTCCGGATCTTCATTATAGTTGTAATTCCAGTAATTTGAACTGTTGTAGTTGTTGGAATTGTCACTGTTTCCGGAAGTGCTGTCCTTCGTTTCGCCGCCGGCCTTCTGCTTCACCTCGCCGCCAACGACCCATGCACCGATCCGGTTTACCTGATAGCCGTCCGGCGTTGTCGTGTTTCTAAGAACATAACCATTCTGGTCAAAATAGAAGCCCTCCGCCATCCCGTCGTTGTCCGTGTCGATCCATGCCCATCTTCCCTTCGGATAGGAACCATCATCGAACTGGTACCACATTCCGTTCGCGTCTGACCTCCATGTTCCGGCAAATGCGGCAAACGGCACTGCCATGCAGAATACCGCGGCAGCAACCGCGATTTTCATACCATGCTTTCTCATCTTTTGTTTTCCTCCACTGTGATGCCGTTCTTCCTGTCTTTTCCGCACCACTCTAAAATATACTTTTCCTTTTCGATCCTGATATTTATACGAATCGGAATTTTCATCGAACTCATTGAATTTTGAGTTTTTTACTCCGCCGTCTCTTTCTGGCTCTTATAAACAGAGACCGCGTCGCTGATATTGGACGCTGCGCCGCTTCTCACGATATTCTCAAGCGCTGCCAGTTTTTCCTGTGTCATAAAGCCTTTTCCGATATAAACTTCATAGTTATCCGTGACAAACATTGCCTTTTCCTTCGCCGCTGTCCTCGTGCTGCGGAGTTTTTCCGACAGGTTCGTCAATTCGTCCTCCATCCGTTCGATCTCTTCTTTATTGTTTGCCGTAATCTCGTCGGAGATGATCGTCCGCGTTACAGTATCGAAAGTCGTGAGGGCTTCTTTCTTCTTCCGGTTGATCTCAGCCACATCCTGATCGAGCTGGGCGATCTCATCATCGAATTTCTGAAGATTATAGATCGTCTCGTTCTTATCCCGGCGAATCGTCTTTGCGATCACTTTCATCTCTTTTTTATTCGCGCGGATCCTTGCCCGGATGCCAAGTCCCTCTTTTAACACATCCATGTAGCGCACCTTGGTCATATTTCCCACCGTCACATAGATTCCGCCGAAAACGAGGATCGCTGCCACATAAATTCCAACGAGATACATCGTCCGTCTCTCCGGAATCAGAAAATACGCGCCGCACGGAATTGCAAGGAAACAGATCAGGATCGTCACAAGAAGCGCCAGGAAATCCTTAAATGTCCTCGTAAAGTAGAGTGCGTAGTAATAGTTTCCACGGCAGAAGCCCGGAACATGGTTTGCCTTAAATAAGGTCTTCATCTGATCCACAAGTTCTTTATTCTCCCGCACAAGTCCCCGGGTATCCTCCTCAATCCGTTCCCGGACACCCTGATTTTTCGCTTTCTCGCGCTTCGCTTTTACTTTTTTAAGCCGCTCCTGAGCCTTTCCCAGCTCCGCGTCATAGCTTTTTGTGATCTCTTCTTTCCGCTGCTTCACCGTCTGACTGATGGTTTCTGTAACAGAACGCTGTTTTCCCTTAAGGGAACTCTCTAACTTTTTCTCGTCCGCTTCGAGCTGCTCCACCTCTGTATTCAGAGCTTCCAGTTCCTGTACTGCCTGTCCTGCGCTGGCAAAAAAAGCAGCATAATCTGTAATTGGCTGTCCCATCTTTTGTCCTCCTGGCTCTGTTTCAAGTATGTCATCAAAGTGTCCATATAGATATAGATTACTACAATTTTTCAGACGATACAAGGCATTTTGGGCAAAATGTTGTACCTTTACTTTCCGGAAAAAATCCGTTATACTGTTTTTCAAATCATGATCGTGAAAGCAATCGAATGGAGGATGTTTTTATGTTCCGGATCTGGGGAAAAATATGGAAAGATAACCATCTTGTGAGAGATATGGTAGCCTGCAATAATGACTATTCCATGTCAAGAACCGCCATGGTATTTCAGGCACTGGATGAGATCTGTCATGAATTTGACTTGAGCCAGCCGATCTGGCTCGACTCGAATATCCGCGACTTTCAGCTGCATGATAAGACGCGGTTTACGAAGGACAGTTTTATTGAATCGATCGATTTTGATTATCTGGAATTTCAGGTGATCGAGGAATAAGCTCCGGTTCATGCACCGTGCAGGAAGGAACCGGAACGAAAGCATGACAACTTTCCGGGAAATATGGTCATCACCTGATGATCCTGCCACAAGCAATGTCTTCCCAATAATTAAAAATCAAAATAACAATAAAAATCAGCCCAACATCCTATCGTGTATTTCCTGTCCGGAGAGCACATGGATATCGGGCTGATTTTTATTTTTTATCGCTATCTACGGCTGACTTTTGCGAATGTTTCTTCTCTTTCTTCCATCTGCATACTTCGCCTCACAAGCCGCCTAAAATATTCGTCCTTATAAATTATAATCTCTTGAGAAGTGCCTCTCTTGCTTCCTCATAGCCCGGTTTTCCGAGCAGGGCGAACATATTCTTCTTGTAGCTCTCAACACCCGGCTGGTTAAACGGGTTGACACCGAGGATGTAGCCGCTGACGCCGCAGGCGAACTCGAAGAAGTAGAATAGCTGGCCAAGGCTGTAAGCGTCCTGAGCCGGGATCTTCACCATAAGGTTCGGCACGCTGCCGTCTGTATGCGCAAGGATCGTTCCGTTCATGGCACTCTTGTTTACAAAATCAACGGTCTTTCCTGCCAGATAGTTCATACCATCTGTGTCGACATCCTCTTTCTGAAGGACGATCTCCGCCGGAGATTCTTCCACATTCAGAACGGTCTCGAACATGATGCGTGCGCCGTCCTGGATAAACTGTCCCATGGAGTGGAGATCTGTTGTAAGGTCAACGGCTGCCGGGAAAATACCTCTCTGGTCTTTTCCTTCGCTCTCACCGAAGAGCTGTTTCCACCACTCAGATACGTAATGAAGGCTCGGCTCGTAGTTTGCTACGATCTCCACCTGTTTTCCTTTTCTTAAAAGGATATTGCGGACTGCGGCATATAAAAGTGCCGGGTTCTTCTCATACTCTGTCTCAAGAGCAACCTTTCTTGCATCCGCTGCACCTGTCATCAGGGCATCGATATCTGCGCCGCTGACTGCGATCGGTAAAAGACCTACGGCTGTGAGCACGGAGAAACGTCCTCCAACGTCATCCGGAACAACGAAGCTCTCGTATCCCTCTTCGTTTGCCAGATTCTTTAAAGCTCCCTTTGCCTTGTCTGTGGTCGCGTAGATTCTCTTATTGGCCTCTTCCTTGCCATACTTCTTGATCAGCATTTCCTTAAATACACGGAAAGCGATCGCCGGTTCTGTCGTTGTACCGGACTTAGATATAATATTAATGGAGAAATCTTTTCCTTCCAGCACATCCTGAAGATCATGGATGTATTTGCTGCTGATGCTGTTTCCCACGAAATAGATCTCCGGAGTTTTTCTCTTCCCCTTCGGCAGCACATTGTAGAAGCTGTGGGATAAAAACTCGATTGCAGCACGGGCACCGAGGTAAGATCCGCCGATACCGATCACAAGAAGTACATCGGAATCTCCCTGAATCTTCTCCGCCGCTTTCTTAATTCTTGCAAACTCATCTTTATCATAATCAACCGGGAGATCGATCCATCCAAGATAGTCATTTCCTGCACCGGATTTTGCTGTCAGGACATCCTTCGCGCCCATAACGGTGCTCTTCATGTTCTTCATTTCCTCTTCACTGATAAATCCGGCTGTCTTGGAATAATCAAATACGATTTCTTTGCCCATAACCCTGTCTCCTTTTCTTGAGTGAGATTCACGTTCTCCGTCCGTTATTATACCACTTCGTGAAACCCTTGACAATGCTTCACATTCTAAATCAGAAAAATCAGGAAAAATACCGTACCTGTACGCGGACAATGTCAGTAATAAAATTTCCATCCGGTGCAGATATTTCTCCCGGCGATGCAGGATGCGAAAATGCCGCTTTCCCATCTCTTAAATTTGGAAAATCCCGCTGATCTCTTCTCCCGGCGATGTATGATGCAGAAACTTCATTCGCTGTCATTGCTCTTTGACTGTTTTTGTCCTACACTCCGCCATTTTGTAAGGCATTTAACAGTGTTGCCAATCTATCCAGTTCAGCCGGTGAGATCGAATTCCGTATCAGATCCAGCCTGTCTGAATTCATTGATATCTCGCCCGGCTGCTCCCGGCTCGCTGCAATCTGTTTCAGGCTTTCGCTCAGATGATTGATACTCCGGGCAAGTTCCGCTTCACTCGTCGGGACTTTTCCGCCCGACCCCGGACCTGTCTGTTCGATATCCCGGACATTTTGACCTGTACTTTTATTATGATCAGCTTTTCCAATCGTTTTTTTCGCAGAACCATTCAGCTTATTCCCATTTACAGCCTGATCATCTTCATTTTCCCGGAAGGCGGACATTTTTCCATCCAACCGTGACAGTCTCCCGGTCTCTTTGGCTCCCGCAAGACTTCCGCTCTCCATTCGGGCCGGTTCATCACTTCCGTCCGAGGACTGGGTGTCTCTCTTTCTCCCAAGCACAGAAAATCGGCCGTTGAGTTTTTCCTTTCTCACCGTCTCCTGATTTCTTCCATATCCAGTACCATTGCTGCCTGAGAAATCTACGATATCGGAAGAACCCGCCGCTTTTTTGCGTTCCTGCCCGGCATAAGCGTTGTTATCCACATTTTTACAAAAATGCGGGGAGTTTTCCACATAATCAACTAAATGATCCGCAAGCTGTTTCCGTTTTGTCCCGGCGCTGATCCCATTGTCCACAAATGCAAGGAACAATCCGCCAAATACGCCTGCTGCACCGTAGAGTACAATATAGTAGTTGTCACACCGGTACCAGTAAGCACTGAACGCTGCCGCGCCTCCTGCCATAAAGCAAAGAATTGTTGCCTGAACCGACAGGTTGTCCCACCTGTCGAGACTCATGTGCAGGAATCGGAATCCGTAGAGCTGTTTTTCTATGTACGCGTTCACATTTCGGATCCCATGGTTTATAAGGAACACATTTTCCATGCGCTGTTTTAGTGCCTTTAAATTCTTGTCTTTCGTAAGTGCCATATTTCCGGTTTCTTTGATCAATCTTTTGTAGAGGCCGCCTGTTACAAGTTTGCTGAGTGTCCCGAGCGCGCAGATCGCCGTCAGAACATAGAGCATTCTCCCTGTCTGTAAAAATTCCAGCATAATCAGTTCCCCTTTCTTCGTCCAGATCATTCCAGATGATGCCACTAATTATAGCGAGTTAGAATCTTTTTGAGAAGGTTGAGAATGGCGGAATCGTTCGTCAAATGGGGACAAAAATCGCAGTTTAAGGCAATCTGGCTTATTTTTTAATCATATGGGCATAAAAAAATTGCAGGCCGTTGAACTATACGACACTGCAATTTTTCTTAGATTCTCTTCACAAGCGCAAGCATCAGGTTTACAGAATGCTCAACCGCCTTTGCCTCAAACTCTCCGTAATCCATATGGGTGCTGTCATCTGCCTTGTCAGAAATTGCACGAACGATCAGATACGGAATCTTATTTAAGTATGCCGCCTGAGCAACTGCAGCTCCTTCCATCTCTGTGCAGTATGCATCAAAGGTATCATGGATCCAGGTCTTCTTTTCCTTGCTGTCGATAAACTGGTCACCGCTGGCAACACGTCCCTTGAAGGTACTGATATCCGGGTTTGCCTCTTTACATGCCTCTTCCGCAAGCGCAAGAAGTCTCTCATCTGCCGGAAATTCCTTCACGCCAAGCTGCGGAATCTCACCTGCCGGATATCCAAAACCACCAGCGTCCACATCGTGCTGTACCGCAACGGTAGAAAGCACCAGATCACCGATATTGATCTCATTTCTTAAAGAACCTGCGATTCCTGTATTTACAATTCCATCAACCTGATAAAGATCCACAAGGATCTGGCTGCAGATACCTGCGTTTACCTTACCGATACCGGAACGAACGATAACAACATCCTTTCCCTCCAGTTTTCCCTTGCAAAAATTCATTCCTGCCACTGTCTTCATTTCTGTCTCTGTCATTTTCGCGCGAAGCTTCTCAACTTCCACTTCCATTGCTCCGATAATACCAAGCATTTGAATTCCTCCGTATTGTATCCTATGATTTTAGCTTAATCTCAAATGTAACCGTTCGGCTGTCACTCTCAGGTACAGATCCTGTCTGAATTCCAGACGCATTTTTACCGTCTTTAACTTTCTCATTATACGGGATATGGGGCGGAAGGTCAAATAAAAACCGACATTCCACAGCATACTTTCTCAAACCGTGCTTCTCTTGACAATAATTCTCTGCTGCGGGTATAATAAGGATACTTTCAAACTGGTCGTAAGACCATATTTTTTTACAATCGGAGGTATTTTATATGGTATACAAAACACAGGGCACCTGCTCCAGAGAGATCCATTTTGACGTAGAGAACAACAAGCTCAAAAACGTAAGCTTCGTTGGTGGATGTAACGGAAACTTAAAAGGTATCGGTCTTCTCGTTGAAGGCATGGACATTGATGACGTGATCAAGAGAGTTGAAGGCGTAAGCTGCAACGGTCGCCCAACTTCATGTCCTGACCAGCTGGCAAGAGCATTAAAGCAGTATAAAGAGCAGCAGGCATAAATACAGGCAAATCTATCAACAGACATAAAAACAGCCCCACCGAGGTTGTGTTAATTTAGTGGGGCTGCTTCTTTCATTCAGTTTCTTTCATTCAGTTCTTTTCAATTTGTTGTATTTGTTCTGCCCGTTTTTGCTTTTATCAGAAGTATCCCCCCATGAATCATCTCCCTTTATCAAAATAGTGTTTATATTATTCGGCCGAAATAATATACGTAAGATTAAACTTCGTGGTCGGTAAGAAGTACACCGTTGGTTTCTGTAGCTTTGCCTTCCATGTCATCGCCAATCTGAACAAGGTGCATTGCACGGGCGCGGTAATAACGGTTGAGTTCACAACCCGTTACTGTAAATCCAATATGGTGCATTGGTAAAACCCCATCTTCTTCTTCCTCTTTACTTCTTTCAAAATCCCATTTACCAATCTGTATCCATGTTTCCTTTTGGTCATTCCATTTATCTAAAAATACTGTTAAATATGCCTTATCAATATTTTTATGCACAAAAGTATTAGCAGCTATATAAAGTGTTCCGTCTTGCTCATTCGTAATACTTAATGTCGCAGTCGACATAATAGTTCCTCGCGCAACATTATCAATTATATCCTCTGAACTAGTCTCACCATTCTTCAATAAAATACTTTGATTATGATGTCCTGGTAAACTATCCCATGTGATAGGTGATGCATATACCACCTGCGCCATTAGTAACATAAAACCTACTACCGCCATTAAGATTTTTTTTGCATTTTTCATTGCTTCACATCTCCTTTTCTTATTTATTAATATAAACGTAAAAATAAAGAAGATGTGACCATTATTTAATCAAAATTTAGATATTCTAATATTTTTTTAAATTCCTCCTCGGGTAAACTACCAAATAAATAGTATAGTTGATTATCTATAAGAATCATCGATTCGTATTCTGGGTTACCTATCCTGTCTGTATTAATATAGTATTTAATATTCTGGTTTAACCACCTATTGAATATCTCCTTCTCTGTTTGATTGTCATAATCATAGTTTAAAGATGTCTCTTTTCCTCTTTTCATTTGTTGAAAAATTATAATATTATCATAATACGAAAAAATCAAATCTGCCTCATCTTTATATATTATACACTTGTCAAAGTATAAATCTGATGGGCGATATGCCATTTTTAAAATCGGTATATCTATTTTATTTTTCATTTCTTCATACGCACTATCCAATTTCGATGCTGAATTATTATTCCTCGCATTGTCGATTATCACTGAAGGCGCTATATTCTCCGATTTTCTAAGAAAATAATTCTTCTTCCCAACCGCCGTCCCCCCAAGCATCCCGGCAATCACCGCCACCAACGCTACAGTGGCCAGCACTTTCTTCTTTCCAAATCGAACAATCTTCTTGTCCTTCCGGTCTTCCGTATCTGCCTTTACCAGCGTGATGTTCCTCTCTGTTTCCGGCTCCGGCGCAGACGTTTCCTTTTCAAGTTCCGCCTTCCGCGCCATAATCTTTTTCATGATCCGGTCTTCGGCGCCGTCAAAGGTGACATCTTTGAGGGTCTCGTTTGCCTGATCCAGCTGTTTTAATAACTGTTCATCAGTATAGCCAAATGCTTCCTGAAGGCATCTGCTTATTTTCTGATCCTCATTTTTTTCCGTGTCTGCCATGATTCAGCACCTCACTTCTTTCCATCCTTTGTTCCTGTTTAGGGGTTGACATTTCTCTCTCAGCCGTTACTATTAAATAGTCAGCAGCTGTAAAATACGGTTACTGGTAACTGTTCAGTACCCTCACAGCTGCAGCTATGATCCACTGGTTTCCGCATCAATTGCGTAAGCCAAATATCCGGTCTTTCAGATCCGGAACTTCCATGGAGGCAATTTTATGAAAACCATTATTCTCACCGGCGGCGGTACAGCCGGCCACGTTACACCGAACCTCGCCCTGATCCCGTCTCTCAAGGCAGCCGGTTACGATATTCGATACATCGGTTCCTACAATGGTATGGAACGTAAATTAATTGAAAACGCAGATATTCCTTATGACGGAATTTCCTCAGGGAAACTGCGCAGATATTTCGACTTAAAAAACTTTTCTGATCCGTTCCGCGTTTTAAAAGGATACGCGGAGGCATTAAAACTCTTAAAAAAATACAAACCGGATGTCCTTTTCTCTAAAGGCGGCTTCGTAGCAGTCCCGGTTGTTCTCGCTGCCAGACATTACCATATCCCGACGATCATCCATGAATCGGATATGACCCCGGGGCTTGCCAACAAGCTTTGTATCCCATCTGCTAAATGGGTGTGCTGCAATTTCCCGGAAACTTTAAAATATCTTCCGGGAGAAAAAGCGGTTCTGACAGGATCTCCGATCCGTGAGGAGCTCCTTCAGGGAGACAGACTTGCAGGTCTCCAGTATACGAACCTCTCTGCGGCAAAACCGATCATCCTTGTTATCGGCGGAAGTCTCGGCTCCGTCAAAGTAAACGGTGCGGTCCGCAGCATTCTTCCAAAACTTTTAGAACAGTTTCAGGTGATCCACATCTGCGGAAAAGGCAATCTGGATGAATCCCTGATCGGGACTTCCGGCTATGTCCAGTATGAATATGTTGATAGTCCGCTGAAGCACTTATTTGCGGCAGCTGACCTGATTGTCTCCCGTGCAGGCGCAAACTCGATCTGTGAGATCCTTGCACTCAGGAAACCGAACGTCCTGATCCCGCTCTCCGCAGCAGCCAGCCGCGGTGACCAGATCCTGAACGCAAATTCCTTTGCAAAACAGGGCTACTCCACAGTATTGGAAGAGGAGCAGGTAACGGATTCCACTCTGTTTGAGGCGATTCACAATACGTATGAGAACCGCCGGACATTCATTGAAAATATGGAAAAGAGCCATTTAAATAATGCAGTCGATACGATCATGAAACTGATTAATGATTGTGCCGATCACAAATGATCCTTGTCTATACAACTTTGCAGTTTTTCCTTTAAGTACTTTCTGGCCCTTGAAATTCGCGAGCGGCACACGTCGTTCGTGATTTCAAGGCGCTTGGAAATTTCCTCTGTTGTCAATTCCTGAATGAAATACATCACCGTGACATCTTTCCACGGTTTCTTTAAGCCATCTAGCACTTCATATATCTGACCGCAGCTTTCCCTGCTGATCACTGCCTGAAGCGGATCGTATTTTGTGTGATCCGCAATATAATCCAGTTCACTTACATCTTCGTCTTCATTTGGTCCGATGCTTCGTTTTTCTCTTCTGAAATAATCGATACATTTATTCTCAACAATACGTGCCAACATTGCCTTAATAGCTTTTTCGTTCTCCAGCTTTCCGATGTAATCCGCCCGGTAGAATGACCAGAATGCCTCCATAACGATATCTTCCACATCATCATAAGGCACCCCGATCGAGACTGCCAGCTTCATATACATTTGAGCGTATTCCGTAATCAGTGCCTGCAGCAGTTCATCTTTGTCCTGCGGCATAATATCTCCTTTAAAACAGTTCTGATTACATTGCACCTTTGATCTTCTCTGCTGTTTCAGCAAGTACTTCCGGTTTTTCCTCTCCCGGTGTCCATCCTGCGATAACCGGACCGCCTTCGTAGCGCGGAATTACATGTACATGGAAATGGAATACCGTCTGTCCTGCCGCCTCACCGTTATTCTGAACCAGATTAAAGCCTGCGCAGCCCAGAGATTTTTTCATTGCGGTTCCGAGTTTCGCTCCTAACGGCAGGACCTTTGCAGCGATCTTCGGATCCAGTTCCGTAACATCCTTAAAGTGTTCTTTCGGAAGGATCAGTGCATGACCTTTCGATGCCGGACCAAGATCCAGAATTACACGGAAATCTTCATCCTCATATACAGTTGAAGACGGAATCTCTCCATTTGCGATCTTACAGAAAATACAATTACAGTCTTTCATCATTTGTTACCTCCGTTTGCCCACCAGTCTCCAGTAGGCCTATGATATAAAATTATAGCAAGCACAATTCCGATTACAAGGCCAGAAAGGTGTGCAGTATTATCCACACCGGTGCTTGTATAGCCTAAATACAGAGAGAAAAAGATCATGATCACGAGCTGTCTTGTGCTCAGGTCTTCCAAACGTCCTTTGTTGGCTGTGACCACATAAAGCAGACCGCCGACCACTCCGAAAATTGCGCCGGATGCCCCGGCTGATACGGTCATTGTATCAGTTGAGTGCGCCATCATAGACACCCAGTTCGAGCCAATTCCGCAGAGCAGGTAAAATATCAGATACTTCACATGCCCCAGAGCCCGTTCCAGATTATCTCCGAGCACAAACAGAACCAGCATATTGTTCATAATGTGCCTGATTCCAAAATGCATAAACATTGCCGTCAAAAGCCGGTAATATTCCCCATCTTCCAGAACTGCAGGAGCGGACATCGCGCCTTTTGTATACATGAAGTACACATTCTCCGAGGAACCGGTGATCTCCAAATACAGGAAAAACAGCACATTCAAAGCGATCAGAAGTCCATTCACATAAGCCTTTTTTCCATATCGGCTTCCCATGGGTCTCATCCTTTCCATGCTGTTATTTCATGACACCAAGGCCTTTTGCGACGATCGTAATGAAGTCCTGAACATTTGTCACGATGGTCGTTGCGGAAAGACTTCCACGATCCATCAACTTATTTACCACAAACTCGTCCGCGTCAACCGTATAGAGATACACCGGGCGGATCGTTCCGTCCTTCATAACACGGAATGAGGGAGTCATATTACCTGTCGCGATCGTATGGAGCATTGTAGCTAAACAGATCACGCAGGTGGCATCTCTTACCATATCGCGCATCGCGCTCTGTCCCTGATAGGCATCTCCGATCACTTCCGGCATCGGGCCGTCATCGCGGATCGAACCAGTCAGGACAAACGGAATATGATTCTTCACGCATCCATAGATAATACCGTTATCAATGTGATTGTCCTCGATAAATTTCGGGATCGAACCACTTCTTCGAACCTTATTCAATACGTCCAGATGATTGTAATGTCCGTTCGGCTGGGATACCTGCGTATAGATATCCTGTCCAAGCGCCGTATGTAACAGAGCCCCTTCCAAATCGTGGGTCGCAAGCGCGTTTCCTGCCATCAGACCATGCGCATATCCATTGTCGATCAGGGACTGCATTGCATTTCTCGCATCATAGTCGAAAGAAAATGCCGGTCCCATGACCCAGACGATTTTTCCGTGTTCCTTCTCATATCGAAGAAGATCCATCAGGCGGTCATAATCTCTCGCATAGGAGGTCTCTCTGCTTCGTCCCTGACGGAACACAAATTTATCTGTCAATGCGTCTTCTTCTGTCTGGAATCCTGTACTGTGGACGTAGATTCCTTCCTCACATGCCTCGCTGCGGCCAAGAATGACCTTGTCTCCCTTTTTGAGATTCCGGTTTTCGACCACCTCCAGATGTCCATCCGGGCAGATCACTACACTGGAATCCATGCGGCTTTCTTCCGCTAACACCCATTTCCCCTGAATTTTGAAATACTCCGGGAACATGGATGTGCTGTGAAAATATTCGGGGGCAACCCCATCCATCTCCACAACCTCCCATTTTGCGTCAGGCGCTTTGGTAAACGGTTCCTGCGAAAAATCGGGCTGATGATATTCTGGCATCTGAAAAGTCATAATATTCCTCCTTTCATCATTGATGGATATATCATAGACCAAATGACAAAAAAACACCACCCCTGTTTTATATTTTTGTTTTCTCTTTGACGGCACTTCTGCCCGTGACTGTGAATGTACGGAACCGTTGCAGGCATCCTACAAAAACCGATATCTCTGATCCGCAAACGAAAGCATTTCTCCCGGTTCTATATGCACGCTCTCATTTGTCTCCAGAAATCGCCCGTTTACACCGGTTCCATTCGTTGAGTTTAGATCCGTGATCCTATATCCATCCCCATCTTCCTCGATCTTTGCATGGATCCGGCTGATCTGCGGCAGATTCAGGCAAAGATCAGAAATTTCCCGGTTTTTTCCGATAATAAATGGGAAATAACGGATCGGCACGTCCTCGCCTCCGTTTTCCGGAACAAGGCGTCTTGTCACCGGATAGATCTGCCGGCCTGTAAGGAGCACTGTCTGCATCTCAGCGTTCTCCGCGACTTCTCTCTGCTCCCTATCGATTCTTATACAATTTTCCTTTATTTCCGGGATTCCCCCTCGTTCCCGGTCCTCTTCTTCCCGGAATTCGACTTCCCATTCTTCTTCCGGCTCCCCCTCTTCTTCCCCGCTCTTTTCCATGCCAAAGAATACCATACCGGCTATCAGCACACCTTCTGCCGCAAAGATCCCCCATTTCCATTCCCAGAGCTGATCGATTCCGCCCCAAAAATAGACTGCCGCCGGAACCGCTGCCACCACGATCACAAGCAGAACCAAAATCGCATATGTCTCATTTTTTAGTTCGTTCTCTTCTGCCAGTGCTTCTGCCTCACCTGAAGGATCCGTCTTTTTTCTCTCAAAAGATCCGTACTTTCGTTCTGTTTCGTTTTGCTTTTCTCCCTGATATCGCGCAGACTCTCCTGCCTCTGCTCCATATTCCCTGACCATTTTTCTCTCTGTTTCATATAATGCTTCCTTTCCGGTATTGTCTCTGAGGTTCTCTTCTTTCCCAGCCTTTTCTCCTGCCATCAGACATCTTTCCAGATCCCGGACTCCCAGATTTTCCTTCTCCCCTGCCCGGAACAGGGCAAATGCCAAAACCACCGCTTCTCCATCTGTGTGGTCCACATGATCCAGAATATATCTTGCCAGTTTCTGAAAACTCTCCTCAAACTGACTGCCATGTCCCGGAAAAAGGCAGAAATTCGCTCTCAGATCATCTGGATCCACATAGATCATATCCGGTTCCAGACAGAGCTGGTCTCCATCCATCAAAAACCGTTCTAATGCCGTCATCGTAACGATCAGGTCACTGGTGATCTGCCGGATCTCCTTTGCCTTGAACGACCGATATTCCATCATTCTGGATAATGACTGTCTCGATGTGATATTAAAATACAGGAATGTTTCCCCATCGATCCGCTTCTCCTGAAACGGCAAAAGTCCGGTGATCCTGTTCTCCGACAACATCCGAAGCGCATAAGATCCCCCAATCTCATTCTCCGGGCGCAATACCATGTAATTCCGGTTCATTTCTCGCTTAAATTCTGTTTTCATCAGTCATCGATCCTGTCTTTTATTTTTCTCAGGGCATCCTGCTGCCTTAGGAATGTCTCCGGGTGAATATCCGCCCGCTCCATGTGAAGGCTCCAGTCTCCCGCCGATGCATCCCCCTCCGCTGTCAGCGCTCCAACCTTCAGATGGATCTCATACGTTCCCAGATAAAGCCGCGGATTCCCCATCAGACTTCCTTCCTGCTCAAAAGAATCCGTCTTTTTCTTCTCATCTACGTTATTTCGCGCTCTCTCCAGCGTTTCCTCCAGAATCATACTGCCGGTCACCATGTCATGGACAGTATAAGCATATCGGATAAACGCCGCCATCGACAGAAGAACCACAGAAAGGACCATGGACGCTTCCACTGTTATGCTGGCGCTGTAATTTCTTTCTATATGCATTTCTCTTCTCACACTACCCTTATAAGTATCAGCCACAGTGCCGACGGTAAAAGAAACGGCAAAAAAGGCAGCCTCTGTTTCCGGACACTTCCCCCGCCGGTTCCGATCTGCGCGCCAACCATCATCGCAAGCCCAAATATCCCGCAAAAAATCTGACCTGTGATCAACAGCAGTACACATTCCTGCCACTCAAGGAAAAATCCGGATACAATTAAAAACAAGCCATCTCCCTCGCCCAGAAGACCTCCTGTCAGAATACTGACTATCAAAAGTCCGATTCCCGGAATCATAGCAAGAATGATCTCCCCCGGAAAACGCGCCTTCCATACACAGGTTATGATTCCTGCCGCAGCTCCTCCCACCAGCACATCCAGACTGATTCTTCTCGTTCTTAGATCCTGCCAGGCCGCGATGCCCAGAAATACAAAAAACAGATTCATTCCATTTCCCCCTTTTTTCTCTCGCAGTACGAGCATGCCCCCAGATGCTCCGCCTCCGATTTCGGTATTTCCCTCACATAGGACATCATGGATCTACAATTTTTATCATAGTGAAAATGCTCGCCTGCCGCCGTGATATAGACTGGATCCGATCCATCTCCTTTTTTCCCGCAGATGGCGCAGGGGCTCCGCTTTCCTCCCGGAATCCTGCCGCTTTCAGCTTCGGATCTCGTGGCGGTCAGATACTCATTGGAAATATAATGGCAGTCCCGGAATAAATGATATCTCCCCATTCCGGCACCCACATAGACCATCTCTGTCTGCTCATCCGTCATCGGATCCTGATAAGATCCATCTCCTTTTAATTTTCCCGGTATACCGATCCATGAACGCCGTTTTACAGCCACCGTTTCCACCGGTTTCCCAAGAACCGTCGAAAAAAACGGGATCTCTTCCTGATATTCCACCATAAATTCGACCTCCCCGTTTTCTCCATAAATTCTGGCTTTCTTCACCGCAGCATGATCCGCATACTGTCCGGCTCTCCCCCGGACCCAGAGGGAGGCTGCCGTCTCCGTGCAGAATGCCGGCAATTCACGATCCCCGGTTTCCGCTGATTCCGCGAGGATCCCATACTGGCTGATCTCCTCCCCGATCCGCTCCATGGCGGTCTGAACCTTTCTCTGCCGGTCAAGCCATATCACCGGCTGGAGAAGTGCCAGAAAGAAGAACAAGGTGAGCGGAAGAACAAGGGCAGCTTCCACTGTCATGGATGCCGGAAGCGAGGAGGTGGCACGATGT
>OBLO01001424.1_pt1 | contig 20717 bp, 15 predicted proteins | sample 1519401 | NCBI WGS metagenome assembly OBLO01 (sample SAMEA2602897, study PRJEB22501) | metagenome | reverse complement strand
GGAGCCGTGCTGGCGTTTTTCTTTCGCAGCAGAAAGCATCATAAAATCCTCCTCCCAAAAGCATGTCCGTAAAATGCCGGGAATGGCAGAGCGTGGCATGGATAAAATCAGTTAATGTTCACTCAGCAGTGAAACACTTGCTGTTTCGCTGCGTAAGAAAGTGATTCAGGTGTGAGCAGCCCTCCTTTTGCGAAGCAAAACTTTAAATGAGGGTTGCGAAGGTTACAGTTCGCTGGGTACCAGTGAACTGTAACTAAAATCATAGAATAGTATTAGAATGAAATAGGAAATTACTGGTATTTCAGCGGATACAGTAGTAATATATCATATAGAAACACTTGCTGCAACGACGAAAATACAGCAGAAATAAGAGCGAAAGAGGAAAAGAAAAAATGTCAAAATGGTTAGATAACGCAGTATTTTATGAGATTTACCCGCAGTCCTTCAACGACACCAACGCCGACGGAATCGGAGATTTCCAGGGTATCATTGAAAAATTAGACTACATCAAGGAACTGGGCTGCAACGCTATCTGGATCAACCCGTGCTTCCTGTCCCCATTCGGTGATGCAGGATACGATGTCGCAGATTACTGCCGCGTTGCACCGCGCTACGGAACGAATGAGGATCTGAAGAGAGTTTTCGAAGAGGCACACAAACGTGACATGCACGTTCTGCTCGACCTGGTTCCGGGCCATACATCTGTTGAGCATCCATGGTTCAAAGAATCCATGAAAGCAGACCGCAATGAATTTACAGACCGCTACGTATGGACCAATAACGTATGGGAAGCACCGGAAGGAATGGGAAGCCTGCGCGGCATTTCCGAGCGTGACGGTGCCTGCGCCATCAACTTCTTCTCCAACCAGCCGGCCCTGAACTACGGCTTTTATCAGCCGGATCCGGAAAAACTGTGGCAGCAGTCCTTTGATGATGAGGGACCGCAGGCAACGCTGGCAGCGATGGAAGATGTCATGAGATTCTGGCTGAACATGGGCTGCGACGGCTTCCGCGTCGATATGGCGGGCTCCCCGGGAAAAAAAGATCAGGAAGGCAAAGGAACCATCCGCCTGTGGCAGCAGGTACGGAAATTTCTCGACGCCGAGTTCCCGGATGCAGCCATGGTATCCGAGTGGGGCGAGCCGGACAAATCCTTACAGGGCGGCTTCCACATGGACTTCCTGCTTCACTTTGGACCGTCCCATTACAACGATCTGTTCCGCTGCGATGAGCCATTCTTCTCCAAACGCGGAAAAGGAGATATCTCTGAGTTTGTAGAGACCTACAAAACCAACTACAATAAGACCGCACAGAAAGGCCTGATCTGCATCCCGTCCGGAAACCATGATATGGACCGTCTGGCACGCCGTCTGCAGGGGGATGAGCTGAAAATTGCTTTCGCTTTCCTTCTTTCCATGCCAGGTGCGCCGTTCATCTACTACGGTGATGAAATTGGTATGCGCTACGTCGAAGGCCTGAAATCCGTTGAGGGCGGATACAACCGCACCGGTTCCCGTTCTCCGATGCAGTGGGATGACAGCACCAACGCAGGATTCTCCAGCGCACCGGCCAGCGACCTCTACATCACCATGGATCCGGGCAAAGACCGTCCGACCGCAAAAGCACAGATGGCCGATCCGGATTCCCTGTACCACGAAGTTAAAAAACTCATTCAGATCCGCCAGAGCAGCAAAGCACTCTTAAGCCGCGGAACCATCGAGTTCGTTTATGCAGAGAAAAATCAGTATCCGCTGGCATACGTCCGTGAGGCTGAGGGTGAAAAAGTCCTCGTTATCATCAACCCATCCGACCAAGAGCAGTCCTTCCCATACAGTGCAGAGCTGAAGGATGCCCTCTACACGATCGGAGGAAAAGCAGAATCCAAAGACGGAACCATCACCATCCCGGCACAGTCCGCAGGATTCTATCATATCTGATCGAAAATAAAAATGACAGGGAGATCCAATCGAATTTTTTCGGAGGATCTCCCTGTTTTTAAATATGATACACTCTCAGCTCATGCAATGCCCTGGTCGCTGCAATATACTGCGCCTGCATCATCATCTCCCGTTTCTCGTCCTTTGGGAAAATCGAGAACACCTGATCAAACTCCAGCCCTTTCGCCAGATAAAATGTGGTAACCGTCAGTCCTTTCTTAAAACTGGAGCTGTCACGGTTCAGCCAAGAAAGCCGCTTCTCACAGTCAAAATCTTTTTCCGCCAGAATCTCCCGTAAAATCAAATAAGCCCGTTCCGCCGTCTTCTCATCCGGTACAATCACCGCCGCCGTCTCATACGTTTTCTCCTCTGGAAACAGCGTATCCACTGCCTCCCGCAGAGCCGCCTCAAGATCCGTGACATCCCGTTCCACCACCGGTATTCCGTGCCGTTCAAACAGCTCCAGATCCGTCACGCCAATGAGATTTGCCGCATATGACGCAATCTCCACCGTATTCCGGTAACTCTTCCGCATCTCAATCCGCCGCAGATCCTTCCCGAAAATCCCCGGTAAAAACTGCAGTACATCCTGCTGCTGATCCGCCATCGTCTGCGCCCGGTCGCCGAGAATCGTCATCTTACAGGAAAATATCCGCCGGATAATCAGATACTGGAGCCGCGAATAATCCTGCATTTCATCAATCACCAGATGCTTAATATTCGAACGCTCCGCCTGCCGCGACAGGCGGTACTTCAGATACAGGACCGGATACACATCCTCATACCGCAGTTTCCGCTTCTCCAACGGCCGCCGCGGCAGCGTCTGATATCCCTCTTTCTTCAGAAAACGATTGTAGAGAACATAAAAATCCATCGTCTCATACATCTTCCGGAATTTTTCGATGAGCGGAATCCGCTCCTCCTCCGGCAGATCCCGGTTCAGCAGCGTCTCGATCTCGTCAATAAACGTCTCCGCCACCGCATCCATCCGCGAGAGCAGCGGAATATCCGCAAACTTGTCATAAAACAGCGTAATAATCTCCGATTCTGACTTCACAAACGACTTATACGAAACGTCTGAGAAATTCATCAGCTCGTCCTCAAGCTCCAGCGCAAATCCCTCCATCTGGTCCACAAACGCCTGTGACTGTTTTAAAGCAAACCGTTCTGCGGCTTTTGGATCCCGCATCTCCCGCTCAATCTGATCACAGCGATCCTCACAGTCCGCCGCCGTGTCCTGTAATTTGCGGTAAGCAAAGAGATCAAAACTCATCTCCTGAATATTCTCCTCACCGAGCTCCGGCAGAATATGTGAAATATAATCCGAAAATACCCCGTTCGGCGATAAAATCAGAATATTCGAAGACTTCAGATTCTGTCTGTCATGATACAAAAGGTAGGCAATCCGATGCAGCGCCACCGATGTCTTGCCGCTTCCCGCCGCTCCCTGAATTACCAGAATCCGGTCCTTTGTATTGCGGATGATCGCATTCTGTTCCTTCTGAATTGTGCGGATAATATTCTTCAGCTGTACCTCGCCGTTGCTGCCAAGCTCCGCCTTTAAAATATCATCATCAATTTTCACATCACTCTCAAATCCGTAAATCATCTTTCCATCCCGGATCTTATACTGCCACTTGGAACAGATTTCCCCTGTCATCTCGCCGCCCGGCGCCAGATAGGAAGCCGGCCCGCGGTCAAAATCGTAGAAAAGACCGCTGACCGGGCTTCTCCAGTCGTAAATCAGCGGCAGCTCGCCCGGCCGCTCCGCAAAATTGCCGATGCCGATATAGAAAATTTCCGGCTCATCATCCCCGTCATAGCGGAAATCCACACGCCCGAAGAACGGAGAATCCAGCATTTTCCGGAAGCGGCTCCGCAGAAGAAGCTGCTCCTGATTCGCATTCACCTGATGCAGCAGTGCCTGCTGATTGTCGTAATCCTCATATCCGTACTGGTCCATCTCGGTATAGTTCTGCCAGTAATAATCGTGCATATTTTCAATCTCTTTCTGTCCGTCCAGCAGAGACTGGCTGATCTCGGCAAGACGCGCCTGCAGCTTTTCCAGCACAAAAGAAAGATATTCTTGTCCGTTTTTCTGGTCTGTCATAAAAGGAAACCTCCTCTTAAAAATATAATGTCGAGTGCCGGAAAACCCGGCTGATCTTATCAGTATAGCAGACAGGCACGTTTCCTGCAATTCAAACATAAAATAAAGAAAAATCCCCTTTGAGGTGCCGCTTTTCTTGGAACCCTTTTTAAAACCACTGTCTGCACAGGAAGAAAAAAGCTGTCTGGATGCGTATCAGAGGGGCGATACAAAAGCCAGAGACATTCTGGTCGAGCGGAATCTGCGCCTGGTCGCGCACGTTGTGAAAAAGTATCAGGGCCTGCCCGATGATCTCGACGATCTGATTTCCATTGGAACGATCGGCCTCATCAAGGCGGTGATGACATATGATTCGAAAAAAGGAAACCGGCTGGCCGCATACGCCGCCCGCTGTATTGATAATGAGCTGCTGATGTATCTTCGGAGCAAAAAGAAAACGGCACGGGAGATTTCCCTCTACGAGCCGATCGGAACCGACAAGGAGGGAAATGAGATCCATCTGCTCGACATCGTGGAGGGCGGCGGGGAGGATATCGCGGAACAGTACAACCGGAAAGAGGACGCGGTGCGGCTGTACTGTTATCTGGATTCGGAATTAAAAGAGCAGGAAAAACAGGTGCTTCTTCTCCGGTACGGCCTTGGCGGAAAAGCAGAATACACACAGAAACAGGTCGCTGCCCGGCTCGGCATCAGCCGTTCGTACGTGTCGCGGATCGAGAAGAATGCAATTGAAAAGTTGCGGTTACGGTTTGCCGCTTCGTAAATGCTTGACATTTCAAACGGACTGCTTCTATAATAAAGGGTAAGGAAATCAGGTGCAGAAAAGGTTTCCTTATCCTTACTTTTTCGAACAAAAATCAAAGATAATATCTTCCCGGTGTTCTTGCCGGACATTTTCCCAAAATGAAAAATAAATAGGAACTATACGACCTGCTACTGAAAGAAAAGGAGGTTTTCTTTGTATTGCAGTGTATTATCAGCCACCGTCTCGGGCATGGAGATGATTCCGGTGCAGGTGGAGGCGGATGTCAGTGACGGCATGCCGCAGTTTACGATGGTCGGCTACGTGAGTGCCCAGGTAAAGGAGGCGCAGGACCGCGTGCGGACAGCCCTCAAAAACATGGAAATTTCCCTGCCGCCGAAACGAATTACGATTAATTTATCCCCGGCGGACGTCCGAAAAGAAGGATCGCGTTTCGATCTTCCGATTGCAGCGGGCGTTCTGATGACGCTCGGCCGGATTCCGCCCGGGTCACTCCGGAAAACGATGGTGCTCGGCGAACTCGGCCTTGACGGCCATGTGCAGGAGATCAGCGGTGTATTTCCGGCAGCGGCGAAGGCGCGGGAGCTTGGATGCACAACGCTTCTTGTTCCAGCCGGAAATGCCGCGGAAGGGGGTCTGGTCGGCGGGCTTCACGTCGTTGGAATCCAGAATTTACAGGAGCTTTTGAACTACTGCTGTGAAGGGAAAATGCCGTCGCTTCCGTCTATAGAAAATCAAAAGAAGGAGGACGGAAAAGAGCCGGACTTTTCCGAAGTGCAGGGCCAGACGGCGGCGCGGCGGGCGGCGCTCATCGCTGCGGCCGGATTTCACAATCTGCTGATGCTGGGGCCGCCGGGCAGCGGAAAATCCATGATCGCAAGGCGGATTCCGACGATCATGCCTCCGATGTCTGAGGAGGAGCAGATGGAAGTAACGCGGATCTACAGCATCGCCGGAATGCTTGCCAAAGGAGAGGGTGTCCGCCGGGAGCGGCCCTTCCGTGCTCCGCATCACACGATGACGCCGCAGGCTCTTGCAGGCGGCGGAAAACAGCCGTCCCCGGGCGAAATTACGCTGGCACACCGCGGCGTTCTCTTCCTTGATGAACTCCCAGAGATGACGCGCACAACCATTGAGATCCTGCGCCAGCCGCTCGAGGAGCACCGGATTGTGATTTCCCGTGTCAGCGGAAACTATGTGTTCCCGGCGTCATTTCTGATGGTGGCGGCAATGAACCCCTGCCCCTGCGGCTTTTACCCCGACTTATCGCGCTGTACCTGCGCACCCGGCGACATCAGCCGGTATCTCTCGAGAGTCAGCCAGCCGTTCCTCGACCGCATGGATCTCTGCGTGCAGGTGGAAGCACTTTCCTACGAGGATCTGCACGGCGAGGAGCGGTGCGAATCCTCGGCCAAGATGCGGGAAAAAGCGACGGCAGCGGCGGAAATTCAGGCGGCGCGCTACCGGCAGGAGTCGATTCATTTCAATAGCGAACTGAAAGCGGGCCAGATCGAGAAATACTGTATCCTGGAAAAGGCAGCGGAAGAGCTTTTAGAGGATGCCTTCCGCCGCCTGCGCCTCAGCGCGCGTTCCTACCACGGGATTATCCGCACCGCGCGGACAATTGCGGATCTGGACGGGGCGGTCAAAATCGGCGTGCCGCATATCAGTGAGGCGATCTGCTTTCGGAGCGCCGACAAAAGTATATGGAGGATCTGACGTATGGCGATGGAAATCTTTACAGTCGGCCGCGGGCAGGAGGGCTATCCGGAGCGGCTTATGCCGTTCGCGGACATGCCGTCCCGCCTTTTCGTGCGGGGCGCGCTGCCGGCGGATGAGCAGAAAACAGCGGCGATTGTGGGCGCGCGGATATGTACGGCGTACGGAAAGAGCCAGGCGGCCTTTTTCGCGCAGGTGCTGGCGGCAAACGGCGTGGCGGTGATCAGTGGACTGGCGTGCGGAATCGACGCGGCGGCGCACGAGGGGGCACTGCGCGGAAAGGGAAAGACGTTTGCCGTGCTTGGCTGCGGCGTGGATATCTGCTATCCGAAACAGAATTACCCGCTGATGCGGCGGATGCTGGAAAACGGAGGCGGTGTCTTAAGTGAATTTCCGCGGGCCGCAGGTCCGCTTCGGTGCCATTCCCCGATCCGCAACCGCGTGATCGGTGCGCTGGCAGATGTCGTTCTGGTAATTGAGGAAAAAGAGAAGAGCGCCTCGCTCATTACGGCGGACTACGCGCGGGAGCAGGAAAAAACGGTATTTGCCCGCCCCGGACGGACAACGGATGCGACAAGCCGCGGCTGCAACCGCCTGATCGCGCAGGGAGCGGAAATTGCGATTTCACCCGAAACGATTCTCGAGGAGCTGGGCGTGAAAAAGGCCGGGACAAAAAGAGCCGCACCGCGTCCGCGCTATGGAAAAGAGGCGGAAATGGTTCTGAAAACACTCGCGGCAGAACCGCAGAATCTTGCACAGCTTGCCGGCAGCACCGGAATCCCGCTGCAGGAGCTGACCGGCATTCTGCTGGCACTCGAAATTGACGGCGTTATTGCGGAAAATCCGCCGGGCGTGTACATGGCGTTATCGTAAAAGGGACGAGGAAAAGAAAGGTTTTGTGATATTCCGTCCGGTGCACAATTATAATAGAAGAAAAAGAAAAAAGGGGGCTCTTCTGCGCCGCGTGCATGTCTGAAAAAGGAAAAAGAAAAGAAAAAAATCAGGAAAAATCGTTAAAAAATAGAAAAAATCCTGTTATTTTGCCGGGAAACATCGAAAAATGGTACATTTTAAAAATGGAAAACACTTGCAAGAAAAAACTTTTTGGTGTATAGTCAGTGGAAGTTACGACTAATTTAGGAATTATTCTGGAATTTGTAATGATGCAGAACTATGCGATATGAAAAACGCAATATAGATCTGGACAGTTATAAAAATATGTATTCAGGAGGCATCAGAGGTGGCAAAATATCTTGTAATAGTGGAATCACCGGCAAAAGTCAAGACGGTGAAAAAGTATCTCGGAGCAAATTACGAAGTTGCAGCATCTATGGGCCATGTGCGCGATCTGCCGAAAAGCCGGCTTGGAATTGATGTAGAACATGACTTTGAACCAAAATATATCACCATCCGCGGAAAAGGAGAGCTTCTGGCATCTCTTCGAAAAGCCGCAAAAAAAGCAGATAAAGTTTATCTCGCAACTGACCCTGACCGCGAGGGAGAGGCAATTTCCTGGCATCTGTCGATTGCGCTGAATCTCGATGAGAACAAGATGCGCCGCATCACCTTCAACGAGATCACAAAATCAGCAGTCAAAGCGTCGATCAAACAGGCACGCGACATCGATATGAACCTGGTGGACGAGCAGCAGGCGCGCCGCTGCCTCGACCGTATGGTAGGTTATGAAATCAGCCCATTGTTATGGAAGAAAATCAAACGCGGACTTTCCGCCGGCCGTGTGCAGTCCGTTGCACTGCGCATCATCGGCGACCGCGAGGATGAGATCAATGCGTTCATTCCGAAAGAATACTGGACACTGGAAGCAGATCTGAAAATTCCGGGCGAGAAGAAACCGCTCGTCGCAAAATTCCACGGCAAAGGCAGTGAAAAGATGGCGGTCGAGACGAAAGAGCAGCTCGATGAAATCTTAAAGGGACTGGAAAATGAGACCTTTACCGTATCCGAAGTGAAAAAAGGAGAGCGTTCCAAGAAAGCGCCGCTTCCGTTCACCACGAGTACCCTGCAGCAGGAAGCATCGAAGGTGCTGAACTTCTCCACGCAGAAGACGATGCGTCTGGCGCAGCAGCTCTACGAGGGCGTGGAAGTAAAGGGAAAGGGAACGATCGCTCTGATTTCCTATCTGCGTACCGATTCTACACGAATCAGCGAGGAGGCCGATGCGGCAGCACGTTCCTTTATCCAGGAGCAGTACGGCACAAAATATACCGCAAGCGGGGACACGACGGAGAATAAAAACAGCAAGGCACAGGATGCGCACGAGGCCATCCGTCCGACCGATGTGACGAATACACCGGTAATGGTAAAAGAATCCCTGCCAAGAGATCTGTTCCGCCTGTATCAGCTGATCTGGAAACGCTTTGTGGCAAGCCGCATGCAGCCAGCCGTCTATGAGACAATTTCCGCACGGATCAATGCAGGAGAGTATCTCTTTACAGCAGCTTCCTCCCGTCTGGCATTTGATGGTTTCATGTCCGTTTACACCGATCCGGATGAGGAAAAGAAAGAGAAAAACGCCGCTGTCCGGAGCCTGGAGGCAGGAACGAAGCTGGCACTGGAAAAGATGGATCCGCAGCAGCACTTCACACAGCCGCCGGCACACTACACCGAGGCATCCCTTGTCAAAACACTTGAGGAACTCGGCATCGGCCGTCCAAGTACGTATGCGCCGACCATCACAACGATCATCAACCGCCGTTACGTGGCAAAGGAGAACAAGAACCTCTATATGACAGAGCTCGGCGAGGTGGTCAACAACATGATGAAAGAGGCATTCCCGAGCATCGTGGATGTCAACTTTACGGCAACGATGGAAGCTCTGCTCGACAGGGTTGGAGATGGAAGTGTTCCGTGGAAGACAGTAGTCGAGAACTTCTGGCCGGATCTCTATGAGGCGGTCACAGAGGCAGAAAAGAACCTCGAAGAAGTTAAGGTAGAGGATGAGGTGACAGATGTCATCTGCGAGAACTGCGGCCGCAACATGGTGGTCAAATACGGCCCGCACGGAAAATTCCTCGCCTGCCCGGGATTCCCGGACTGCAAGAACACGAAGCCGTATCTGGAAAAGATCGGTGTTCCGTGTCCGAAGTGCGGAAAAGAAGTGATCCTGCGCAAGACGAAAAAAGGACGGAAATATTATGGATGCGAAAACAATCCGGAATGCGATTTCATGTCCTGGCAGAAACCGTCTGCCAAGAAATGCCCGCAGTGCGGCGGCTATATGCTGGAAAAAGGCAATAAGCTGGTCTGCGCGGACGAGCAGTGCGGCTATGTAGAAGCACGCGAAAAGAAAGACGAAGACTGAGAATGACAAAGCGGTCTGCACTGGTGAAAAACTGGTGCAGGCCGTTTTTTTGCTTATCGCGGCGGAAAAACAGGAAGATCCGAAAAAATTTAGCATGAATTTTTATAAAATTTATAGTTTTCTGAAAAATATATTGATTTCCGGAAAACTACATGATAGAATGAGCTTAGTTTTAAGGGTTGTCTGAAAAAGGCATCAGTGTGCATTTTTTTCGGCGGATACGCCAAAAAAATGCAGAAAATAAAGAAAGGAGAAGAACATGAGCGTACAACTGCTGGATAAAACCAGAAAAATCAACAAACTGCTTCATAACAATCACTCCACGAAGGTCGTGTTCAACGATATCTGTGAAGTCCTGATGGAAACGTTAAGTTCCAATATCCTGGTGATCAGTAAAAAAGGAAAAGTGCTGGGCATCAGCCTTTGCCCGGGCGTGGAAGAAATTACGGAGCTGATCGAGGATAAGGTGGGCGGTTATGTCGATGCCGCATTAAACGAGCGTCTCCTCGGCGTACTCTCCACAAAAGAGAACGTCAATTTACAGACCCTCGGCTTTGAGCGGCCTGGTGTAGAGCGCTACACCGCAATTATCTGCCCGATCGAGATCGCCGGAGAACGCCTTGGTACCGTATTTATGTACCGCTGCACCCCGCAGTACGATATCGACGATATCATCGTCAGTGAGTACGGCACAACCGTTGTCGGACTGGAAATGATGCGTTCCGTCAACGAGGAAAATGTGGAGGAAAACCGCAAGGTTCAGGTGGTTAAATCCGCATTCAACACGCTGTCCTTCTCCGAACTGGAAGCCATCATCCATATCTTTGATGAACTGAACGGGGATGAGGGCATTCTGGTTGCAAGCAAAATTGCAGACCGCGTCGGCATCACAAGATCCGTCATCGTAAATGCCCTCCGCAAATTCGAGAGCGCAGGCGTCATCGAGTCCCGTTCCAGCGGTATGAAGGGAACGTATATCAAGGTATTAAATGATTATATCTTTGATGAACTCGACGAGATCAAAGCAAGAAAGAACCTGAAAGGAAAGGGCGATGCCCATCCGGACGAGGCGAAAAAATAAAAAAGTGGAATGTAGAAAAGAATCGGAGCCGTTTAAGAATGGCGCCGTTTCTTTTTGTGCAAAAAGCATTCGGGGAGCGGAAAAAAATGGTATCATTCCCGTTTTTAGGAATAAACTATAATTAGATTCTAAAGAGAGTATAAAATATGAAAAAATTGCCAAAATAAGAAAAAACGAGGAAATAAGAGAAATTAAGAGTTATTACGAGAGAAAAAAAGAGAATTACAAAATTCATGCATTTGCGAAATGAGGTGGAAAACACTATAGTAAGAACCATCAAGTAGCACTCGAATGAACTGAGTGCTAATAAATAAAACTGAATGAAATCTTGAAGGAGGAAACATAAATGAAGTTAGTACCTTTAGGTGACAGAGTTGTATTAAAAGAGTTAAAAGCAGAGGAAACCACAAAATCCGGTATCGTACTTCCGGGACAGGCACAGGAGAAACCGCAGCAGGCTGAGGTTATCGCAGTAGGACCTGGAAAAGTAGAAGACGGCAAAGAAGTAAAAATGGAAGTTGCAGTCGGAGATCAGGTAATCTATTCCAAATATGCAGGAACCAACGTCAAACTGGAAGATGAAGAGTACATCATCGTAAAACAGGATGACATTCTGGCAGTTGTAAAATAAAGAATAATCAAGTAAAAATCAGGAGGCATGACAATCATGGCAAAAGAGATTAAATATGGAGCAGAGGCAAGAAACGCTCTTCAGAATGGTGTAAACCAGCTTGCAGATACCGTACGTGTAACCCTTGGACCGAAAGGAAGAAACGTTGTTCTGGACAAACAGTACGGCGCTCCGCTCATCACAAACGATGGTGTTACGATTGCAAAAGAGATCGAGCTGGCAGACGGCTTTGAAAACATGGGCGCACAGCTCATCAAAGAAGTTGCTGCAAAGACCAACGACGTAGCAGGTGATGGTACCACAACCGCAACCGTTCTGGCACAGGCTATGGTAAACGAAGGAATGAAAAACCTGGCAGCAGGTGCGAACCCGATCGTTCTTCGTAAGGGAATGAAGAAAGCAACCGATAAAGCTGTTCAGATCCTTGCAGAGATGAGCCAGCCGGTAGCAGGCAAAGAGCAGATTGCAAAAGTTGCAGCTGTTTCTTCCGGAAGCGAAGAAGTAGGCCAGATGGTAGCTGACGCTATGGAAAAAGTTTCCAAAGACGGCGTTATCACCATCGAGGAGTCCAAGACCATGCAGAACGAGCTGGAGCTGGTAGAAGGTATGCAGTTCGACCGTGGATATATCTCCGCTTACATGTGCACCGATATGGAGAAAATGGAAGCCGTTCTCGACAATCCATATATCCTGATTACCGATAAGAAACTGTCCAACATTCAGGAAGTTCTTCCGCTGCTGGAGCAGATCGTACAGAGCGGCGCAAGACTGCTGATCATCGCTGAGGACGTAGAGGGCGAGGCTCTCCAGACACTCGTGATCAACAAACTGCGCGGAACCTTCAACGTAGTAGCTGTCAAAGCACCGGGATACGGCGACAGAAGAAAAGCAATGCTCGAGGATATCGCAATCCTGACCGGCGGCCAGGTGATCTCCGAGGAAGTTGGTCTGGAATTAAAAGACGCTACTCTGGAAATGCTCGGACGTGCAAAATCTGTTAAAGTTCAGAAAGAGAACACCGTTATCGTTGACGGTGCCGGCGCAAAAGATGCCATCGCAGCAAGAATCGGCCAGATCAGATCCCAGATCGAGGAGACCACTTCTGAGTTCGATAAAGAGAAACTGCAGGAGAGACTGGCTAAAATGGCAGGCGGCGTAGCTGTTATCCGTGTAGGTGCAGCAACCGAGACCGAGATGAAAGAAGAAAAACTCCGTATGGAGGATGCTTTAAATGCAACGAGAGCAGCCGTAGAAGAGGGTATCATCGCAGGCGGCGGTTCTGCATACATTCATGTAACAACACAGCTTGCAGAGCTGATTGACAGCCTGGACGGCGACGAGAAGATCGGTGCAAGAATCGTACAGAAAGCACTCGAGGCTCCTCTGTTCCACATCGTAACAAACGCAGGTCTGGAAGGCGCTGTTGTGATCAACAAAGTAAAAGAGTCCAAAGTAGGTGTTGGATTTGATGCATACAACGAAGAGTATGTAGACATGATCCAGGCTGGTATCCTTGATCCGGTTAAGGTTACCAGAAGCGCACTGCAGAACGCTACCAGCGTTTCCGCAACCCTGCTGACCACCGAGTCCGTAGTTTCCACCATCAAAGAGCCGGCTCCGGCTATGCCGGCAGGCGCAGACGGCGGAATGGGAATGATGTAATTTCCGGGATAAAAATGTCTGGTAAAACAAAATAAGAAAACCGGCTGGCAAAGACCGTAGCGGAACATGGGTTCCGAAGTCCTGTCTTTGCCGGCCGGTTTTTTAGTGGAAAGTTTTTCTTCCATTTCGCATGGCTCTGAATCGTTACAAAAAATTTCAGAAAGTTTTCATGCTTTCGCCGGGCGGCGTATATGGACGCTTCCGGCGTTTTATGCTATACTGATTTGTAGGATGTTGGGGGAAATACAACAAAGGAGAAGAAACACACATGGCAAGTCGTTATGAATCCGACATGACAAGGAAGGAGAAGATGCAGCTCGAAAAAGAGAAGCTGTCGAAAATGAATTTTAAAGAGAAACTGGCCTATATCTGGGAATACTACAAGGCTGTCATTTTCGGCATCATCGCTGTTATCTTCATCATCGGCACGATTGTGAATATCCATGAAAATGCGAAGTATTATGACCTCGTGAGCATTGCCGTAGTGGATTACGCAGGACTGCAGGATGTAAGTCCGATCGAGGAGGACCTAAAAGAAGCGCTCGGAACCGGAGATAAGTACGAAAAGGTAAGCATCGATACGAGCTACAGCTTCGGTGAAAACCTGGAAAACGCGGATTACAACACGCTGATGAAATTCACAGCCGTGATTGCCGCACAGAGCATGGATGCTCTGATCTGTTCACAGGCCGTGTACGACAACTACAGCAAAGACGATTATTTTCTGGATCTGTCCACACTGTTTGACGAAGCGACGTGTGAGAAGTACGGGATAAAGGCGGGAGATACCTGCCTCGACATTTCCAAATTGAAAAAGTACCAGGATATGGGCCTTACGTACTATGAGCCGTGTTATCTGACTGTGTTGGTCAATACAAAGAACGCGGACAATGCAGCAAAACTGATCGAATATCTTGAGGAGGATGGAGTAAATGAGTGATCTTTACACAGAAGTGCTGGTGAAAAAACAGCAGACAGGAAAAGACAAGGTGATCAAAGGAGTTCTGATCTTCTTTACCGTTCTTTTTGCAGCCGCAGGAATTATGATGAATCCGCTGATTCTGCTTCTTGCGCTGGTACTTGGAATCGTAGACTATATTTTTATCCCGAAGCTTTCGGTAGAGTTTGAGTATCTGTACGTCAACGGCGAGCTCGACATCGACCGTATCTATTCGCAGTCAAGAAGAAAAAGAGCCGCAAGCTATGAGCTTTCCAACATGGAAATCCTGGCTCCGTACCAGTCCCATCAGCTTGATTCCTACAAAAAAAACCAGAGTATCAAACGTTACAACTATTCCTCCGGAATCGAAGGACAGGGCCACAAACCGTATGCATTTGTGATCTCCAAGGACAACACAATGCAGATGGTGATCTTCGAACCGGATGAAGTGATGTTAAAAGATATCCGCAACCGCGCACCAAGAAAAGTATTTATGGATTGACAGCTTTTTTGTTTTGTGTTAAATTAGGTGATAAATCAAAAAGACTTAAGAAGAAAGGAAGATAAGAAAATGGGTACAATTATTGGTGATGGTATTACCTTCGATGATGTGCTTCTGGTTCCGCAGTATTCTGAAGTAACCCCAAACATGGTAGATCTGACTACGCATCTGACCAAGAAGATCAAGCTGAACATCCCGATGATGAGCGCCGGCATGGATACGGTTACAGAACACCGTATGGCAATTGCCATGGCACGTCAGGGAGGAATCGGTATTATCCACAAGAATATGTCGATTGAACAGCAGGCAGAAGAAGTAGACAAAGTAAAACGTTCTGAGAACGGTGTTATCACCGATCCGTTCTATCTGTCTCCGGAGCACACCCTGGAAGATGCCAATAATCTGATGGCAAAATTCCGTATTTCCGGTGTCCCGATTACCGAGAACGGAAAACTGGTTGGTATTATTACAAACCGTGATTTGAAGTTTGAAACTGATTTCACCAAGAAAATCAAAGAGTCCATGACCAGCGAAAACCTGATCACTGCAAAAGTAGGCGTTACGCTGGACGAGGCAAAAGCAATCCTTGCAAAATCCAGAAAAGAAAAACTTCCGATTGTCGATGACGATTTCAACCTCAAAGGTCTGATCACCATCAAAGATATCGAGAAAACCATCAAGTACCCATTGTCCGCCAAGGATGAGCAGGGACGTCTGCTCTGCGGTGCCGCAGTCGGCATCACGGCAAACGTGCTCGATCGTGTCGATGCGCTGGTAAAAGCACATGTAGACGTGATCGTCATCGACTCCGCTCACGGACATTCCGCAAATATCTTCAAAACACTTCGTCTCATCAAAGAGCATTATCCGGATCTGCAGGTAATCGCCGGAAACGTGGCAACCGCAGAGGCAACAAGAGACCTGATCGCAGCCGGAGCAGACGCTGTTAAAGTCGGTATCGGACCTGGTTCTATCTGTACGACCCGTGTCGTTGCAGGTATCGGTGTACCGCAGATCACAGCCGTTATGGACTGCTATGAGGAAGCAAAGAAGACCGGAACTCCGATCATCGCCGACGGCGGTATCAAGTACTCCGGAGACATGACAAAGGCTATCGCAGCCGGTGCCAATGTCTGCATGATGGGAAGCATCTTCGCAGGATGCGATGAGAGCCCGGGAGATTTCGAACTGTTCCAGGGAAGAAAATACAAAGTATATCGTGGAATGGGATCTATCGCAGCAATGGAGAACGGAAGCAAAGACCGTTACTTCCAGACCGGCGCCAAGAAACTGGTTCCGGAAGGTGTGGAAGGCCGTGTAGCATACAAAGGCCTCGTAGAGGACACTGTATTCCAGCTGATCGGCGGACTTCGTTCCGGTATGGGCTACTGCGGAGCGAAAGATGTTGAGACCTTAAAGGAGACCGGGAAATTTGTGAAGATTTCCGCAGCATCCTTAAAAGAGTCCCATCCGCATGATATCCACATCACCAAAGAGGCTCCGAACTACAGCGTGGACGATAAATAAGAATAAAAAGTCGCAAAAGGCAGAAGGGGGAAAGGGCAGAAACTTTTCAGCTTCTGCCTTTTCAAATGAGGGGGCGCTTATTTGCAGCGGGGAGAGAACATATGGCACAGAAGAGACGGGGAAAAATGACAAGAAAACAGAGGCAGCGCCAGCTTCACCGCAGAATGTTTCTGACGGGAGTTCTGGTGGTGCTGATCTGCGTCGGCATTTACAGCGGCATCCGCCGTGTGGCAAAAACGGCAAGTGATATCACGGCCGTTGACTATTCCGGTTCTGATTATGAGGACAACGATATCACCGACTGGACCGGCGCTCCGCCGATTGATGTGGAGCTTCTGACGCCGAACAGCTGGTCCAGACCGCAGACGAGGCTGAAAAAGGTGGACGGTATCGTTATTCACTACACCGCAAACCCGGGAAGCACGGCGATGCAGAACCGTGATTACTTTGAAAACCTGCCTGAGACGCAGGAGGCGCAGGCCAGCAGCCATTTCGTCGTCGGCATCGAGGGAGAAGTCGTTCAGTGTATCCCGACGAGTGAATGGTCGTATGCATCGAACCAGCGTAATTTCGATACAATCTCGATTGAATGCTGCCACCCGGATGACAGCGGTGAATTTACCGATGAGACATACAATTCTGTGGTCCAGCTCGCCGGTTTCTTATGCAAGCGGTTCAATCTGACTTCGGACGATGTGATCCGTCACTATGATGTAACCGAAAAGCTCTGCCCTCTGTACTACGTGGAGCATGAGGATGCCTGGATTCAGATGAAGGCAGATATTCAGGCGTATGCGGATTCACTTTCCTAAGAGCTGTTTTTAAGAAAAATGAAAAAATCCCCATTGGGAAAATCAGTTTCAGGAGAAATGATTTTTCCAACGGGGATTTTTCTGTTATCCAATATTTTTAGTAATAGTAGCGCCGTCTGCGCCGCTTTCTTTTTTTCGTATTTCCGCCGAGTGCAATCCAGCAGAACAGCCGTACAAACGTGATGCCGAAGAGAACGCCGATGCTGTCGATGCCGACGTCCTTTACCGACGGGCCGCGGTTGGCGACCGTCGTCTGGTGGAACTCATCGCTCGCGGCAAAGGCGACACAGAGGATGCCGGCAAGAAACGTGAGCGCGAAGCCGCGCAGGCCGTAGACGTAGAGCGGAAGCGAAACACAGATTGCAAGCAGACAGTACTCTGTCATATGAGCCAGCTTCCGCACCGGGTACTGATACTCGTCAGCCAGTTCCTGGATCTTTTCATCATCCCATCCGCGGTCCATGACGTGGTCGATCGTGATGAAAATGCCGCGCGCCACTTTTTCACTGAGCTGTGAGGATTCCGTTCCGTTCTGGGAAGAGAAGGAGAAAATCATCGACATCATCAGAATCGCCGGGATGAAGGAAAACGGTTTTAACAGTGCAATTACAATTCGATTCATAAAATACCTCCGGTAAAACAAAGCAGGTCAGATCGGAAACTTTTTATGCGGTATGCTCGCGGATTCTGGCAATCGCAGAAAAGATCAGGAATGCCAGCAGGTTCACGATTACGACCGTCGCTCCGGCAGGGGAGGACAGGAAAAACGAGAGGGACATGCCAAGAAGGAAGCACACCACCGAGAGAACCGCGGAGCAGATCACCACGCTCTGGAAGGTATGGCAGAGACGCATCGAGGTCAGTGCCGGGAAAATCAGCAGGCTGGAGATCAGAAGCGCGCCCATCATGCGCATGCCGAGGACGGTGGTGATGGCGGTTAAGAATGCCAGCAGCATGTTGTAAACCTCTGCGCGGACACCGGTTGCTTTGGCAAATGTCTCGTCGAAAGTGACGGCAAAAATACGGTTGTAATACAGGACGAACAGGATCAGCACGACGATGGAGAGCACCACGGAGAGAACAACGTCCTCATCACTCATCGCAAGGATGCTTCCGAACATGTAGTTGTTGACATCGGTGTTCATGCCGCTCGACCACGAAACCGTGATGACACCGATCGCAAGCGCAGAGCTTGAAATCAGGCCGATGGCGGCGTCGCCTTTGATCTTGCTGGATTCGTTCATGCGGAGCAGCAGAAAGGCGGCAAGCACGACGACAGGGATTGTGAAGGCAAGCGGAGCAAAACCGAGTGCCGCTGCAATTGCAAGAGAGCCGAATCCGACATGGGAGAGGCCGTCGCCGATCATGGAGTAGCGCTTTAACACGAGGCTGACGCCAAGCAGTGCGGCACACAAAGAGACGAGAATGCCGACCACAAGGGCACGCTGCATAAACGGATAAGAAAGCATTTTCAGCAGATTTGAAATCATAAGTCAGCACCTCCTAAAAACTGTTTTCCCGCCTCGGTTTTCAGATACTCGTCCATCGGACCGAAGAAGACCTGCTTCTGGTCGAGCTGGAGAATGTGCGTTGCGTCCGGCAGAATATTGCGGATATCGTGGGAAACCATGATGATCGTAACGTTCTGCTCGCGGTTGATGCGGCGGATGAGCTGGTACATTTCGTTTGTCATGACCGGGTCAAGGCCAGTGACCGGCTCATCGAGGAGCAGCAGTTTCTTTGTGGCGCAAAGCGCACGAGCGAGAAGCACACGCTGCTGCTGGCCGCCGGAGAGATCACGGTAGCATCGTTTCTTTAATGGAAGGAGGTCGAGAAGCTCCATATTGCGGAGCGCGTCCTCTTTGTCTGCCTTTGTGTAAAACGGCGGGAAATGGGGGTGGTTCGGCCGGCCGGACAGCACGACTTCCCAGCCGCTCGCCGGGAAATCCTTCTGGACAACGGTCTGCTGCGGCAGATAGCCGATCTCGCTTGGATGAAGCCCGTCGCCGGTTGTGATCGAGCCGGTGGACGGATTTTTTAAGTGAAGCAGTCCCTTGACCAGAGTACTTTTTCCGGAACCGTTCTCGCCCACAATACAGAGGTAGGAGCCGGCTTCCAGGGCAAAGTTGACATCGGTCAGGACCGGGATGCCCTCGTAGGAGAAGGTGACATCACTGCAGGTAAGTAGAGCCATTAGTTCAGAGCCTCCTTTAGTGCGGCGACATTCTGTTCCATCAGGGAAAGATACGTGGCGCCGTTTTCGAAATCATCTTTGGATACGTTGTGACAGGAGTGAAGCAGCAGCTTTTTCGCGCCGGTCGCCTCACAGATGCAGTCCGTCATTTTTTCGTTGGACAGCTCGGTGTGGAAGACGACAGGAATCTGCTCTTCGTTGATCTTGTCAATTAAAAAAGAAAGTGTTTTGGCACTCGCCTCGGATTCCGAGGAGCAGCCGGGGAATGCCGCGTAATAGTCGAGGCCGTAGGCGTCCGCGAAATAGCGGAACGGAAAACGGTCGCCGAAAACGATGGTGTGGCGGCTGGCATTCGCTGTGACATCGGAAAATTCCTCATCGAGGGAGGTAAGCGAAGCGAGGTATGAAGCAGTGTTTGCCTGATAATCGTCCGCGTTTTCCGGGTCGAGGCGGCAGAGCGCATCGCAGAGCTTCTGGACAATCCGCATTGCATTTTTCGGTGAAGTCCAGACGTGCTCGTCCTGTTCGCCGTGGGATTCGTCTTCGTGATCGTGGGAATCCTCGTCGTGGTCCGTATCCTCGTCCTCATGATCGTGTGCGTGGCCGTGGGTCTCCATTCCCTCGACCGTTTCCTCGGCAACGGTGTCGACGCAGTCCATCAGCGTGACGACTTCTTTGTTCGAGGTATCGACGGAATCGAGAATCGTTTCCACCCAGGCATCGGAATCGCCGCCGACGTAGACGAAGAGATCGCATTCGGAAACTGTGATCATATCGCCCGGTGTCGGCTCAAATGAGTGGCTTTCTGCGCCCGGGGAAAGCAGCATGTGGAGATCGAGGTGATCGCCGCCGATGGCACGCAGAAAATCGTACTGCGGAAAAATGGTCGCCACGGCGGAGAGTTTCGTGTTCTCCTGGGAATCCGCCGTCTCTTTTGAGGATCCCGCACAGCCCGTCAGAAGAAGGAGCGCAGGAAGGAGGAGAAGGCGTAACGTTTTTTTTGAAAAAAATGTCATGATACTCCTTTCTGAAAGAAAACACGGAGGCATTCGAAAAAGCTCCGTATCAGACTGTTTCGTGACAAATGCCGCAGGAGTGGGAAGCGGCAGACGGGAACAAATGTCCCCGAAAAAAGATCAGTTATCATCATATAGCAGGGAGGATTCATTTGTCAAGGAAAGGAAAACCAGTTATAGAAAAGAGGGAAAAAAACTGCCTTTCCCTGTAAAAAAGAAAGGCAGTTTTGAGAAAATTTCTTGATTTTAGGATACCCTGCGGAACTGTGCCTGGTAGAGCTGGTAGTACGCGCCCTGTTTTGCCATCAGTTCGTCGTGGGTTCCCTGCTCGAAAATCTTTCCGTGGTCGATCACGAAAATCCGGTCTGCATTTTTATTAGAAGAAAGACGGTGCGCATTGATGACCGAGGACCGGCCCTTAACAAGCCTTCCGATACCTTCTTGACCTTGAATTCTGGCCTTGTGTTGATTCTTGACCTCGGCTCGTCCGGAATCAAGATC
>OBLO01001385.1_pt1 | contig 21122 bp, 20 predicted proteins | sample 1519401 | NCBI WGS metagenome assembly OBLO01 (sample SAMEA2602897, study PRJEB22501) | metagenome | reverse complement strand
ACAGACAGAGAATACAATTCGGATAAAGGATAAATAATAAGAAGAAAGTAAGTTGAGATGACGGGAATAACTGTAAAAGTACTGAACAGATACGGAAAAAGAAAGAGAGGAAAAAAATATGGTACGGGTAGGAATGGGATATGATGTACATAAACTGACGGAAGGACGGGACCTGATCCTTGGCGGTGTGAAGATACCGTGGGAGCTGGGACTTCTGGGACACTCGGATGCGGATGTAGTTGTTCATGCGATCATGGATGCACTTCTGGGTGCAGCAGCACTCCGGGATATCGGAAGACATTTCCCGGATACAGATCCGCAGTATAAAGGAATCTCAAGTATCCTGTTATTGCAAAAAGTGGGAGCTTTATTAAAAGAAAAGGGCTATCAGATTGTAAATATTGATGCCACGATTATTGCACAGAAACCGAAGTTACTGCCTCACATCGATCAGATGATCAAAAATGTGGCAGATGCACTGGAACTTTCCGAAGACCAGGTCAATATCAAAGCAACCACAGAAGAGGGACTTGGATTTACCGGTACACTGCAGGGCATTTCGGCCCAGGCGATCTGCTGCATACAAACGGCACAGGATTGACAAAAAAGCAGGAATCTTATAGAATAATACAGACAAAGAGGTCACAGGTACTGTGGCCTTTCTTTTTTTATACGGGAAGTTGCAAAGAACATTTCACTTATGAAAAAAAGAGAGCTATTGGTTAATTGTGCTGCTTTTTGGGGTTTCCAAGGACAATTTTATGTGAAAACTGGACGATTCTATATAGCTTCTGTACGATAAAAAAGATATAATTTTGTTAAAAGAAAGGAAAAAATCACAGACGATTGTGAAAAAGAACGAAGGAGGAAAAATATGAATAAGAAAAAAGTGGTAGCGTGTTTATTGGCAGCAACTATGACAGCCGGTATGCTGGCAGGCTGTGGTGGAAGTTCAGGAAGCAGTGATTCATCTTCCTCTTCCTCAGGCGGAAAAGATAAACTGACTTTTTGGTTCCCGACCTTTGCATCTGCGGACGGAGAAGTGACAGACGAAGAATTCTGGAACGAAAAGATGGATGCGTTTGAGAAAGAGAATAATTGTGAAGTAAACGTAGAGATTATTCCGTGGGATAATTATGAAGAAAAATATCTGACCGGTGTAAATTCCAACGACGGACCGGATGTAGGATATCTGTACATGGAAATGTTCTATGACTATATCGATATGGGTGCCTTGGCAGACATCGATGAATACTTTACAGATGATGAAAAAGCAAATTACCTGTACTACGATCTGGGAAATATCCAGGGTGGACAGTATGCACTGCCTGTAGTTGTTGGTAATCCGAGACTTCTGGCTGCAAACATGGATATCCTGAAAGAAGCGGGTGTGGATGCCGTTCCGACCAACTGGGATGAACTGAAAGCGGCATGCGAAGCAGTAAAAGCAAGTAATCCGGATGTTGCACCGCTGAGTGCGACCTGGGGAAGTACCCATTATGGAGCACTGAACGAAGTATACTGGCCATATTTCTGGGGAGCTGGTGCACAGATTGTTGATGAAGACGGTAATCTGACCATCGATTCTGAGGCCGGTCTGAAAGCGACACAGTTCCTTGCAGATATGAAAGAAGAAGGCCTGATTCCAGAAACAAGTACTTCTACAGATGACTCTCTGGAACCATTCAAGAATGGTGAAGCTGCTATGACAGTCGCAGCATCCAGCAACCTGGCAAAAGTAGATGGAATCAACTGGGATTATTCTATTCTGTCCGGTCCGGAAAATACAAAGACATTTGTAGCATCAGACAGTCTGGTACTGTTTAACAAATGCAAAAACAAAGATCTTGCCATCAAACTTATGAAATATGTGACCAGCAAAGGTGTAATGGCAGATTTCCATGAAAGAGTATCTGAGCAGCCGCCGATCACTGCAGACGATACCTACAGCGGAGATGAGAAATTTACCGATCTGTTCACAAATCAGACAGACAAGTTCCAGTCACTGCCGGTATTTAAAGGCGCAAGTTCCATGTATGATACCCTGTATAAGAATATGCAGTCTATGATGCTTGGTGAACTGACTCCGGAAGAAGTTCTGAAAAACACAACAGAATACTATGACTCCAATCTGAAATAATCAGATGGAAATTTAGTTAGAGAAGGTTAGTAATAAAAGGGGGATGGTGCATAGGAGTAACCGGTGTACCGTCCCTCTCGTTTCACAATGGGGCAAACAAGATAAAAAGGAGAAATGACATGTCAAGAAAAACAAAAGAAGCAGTACAGGGAGTTATTTATATTCTCCCGAGTTTTGTATTGATTTTGATTTTTTGTATTATTCCGATTTTCATGTCCGGCTATTTCAGTTTTACAGAATATAATATTATGAATTCGCCGAAATTTGTAGGACTTGATAATTATATCAAAATGTTTAAAGACAGTTATGTGACAGATGCAGCCAAAAATACTCTGCTGTATGTGGTTATGACTGTTCCGGTACAGACGATTCTGGCACTGGCATTTGCAGCTTTTCTGGCAGCAAAGATACAGAATAAAAAAGGTGAATTCTTACGAAGTGTTATGTTTATTCCGGTTATCGCATCTGCAGTTACCGCAGGTACGGTATGGAGAATCATCCTGAATACAGATGGTGGTTTTCTGAATAACATTCTGAATTTCTTCCATATTTCTTCTGTTAACTGGCTGGGTAGTACCAAAACTTCTCTGTTAAGTATCTGTATTGTTGCAGTATGGAAAAACGTAGGATATTTTCTGGTTATCTATTATGCGGGTATCATGGGAATCCAGAAAGATCTGTATGAAGCGGCAAGAGTGGATGGAGCGACACCGCTGCAGCAGTTTACCAAGATTACGCTCCCGGTATTAAAACCGATCACGTATCTGGTAGTTACCCTTGGTATTATCTGGTCCTTCCAGGTATTCGACCTGGCTTACCTGATGACAGGTGGAGGCCCTGGTCATTCCAGTGTCACTCTGGTTATGGGTATCTATAATGCAGCGTTTAAACAGTACAAAATGGGATATGCATGTGCAATGGCCATGTTCCTGTTACTTATGATTATTATCATCAATGTAGTGGAAGATCTGTTCTTTAAAGAGAAAAAGGAGGCGAAATAGACATGAAGAAAAAACAGAAATGGACCGTTTTTTCCATCCTTGGATTATTGATTTTGTTAGTCTTTGCAGCTATCTGTATCGCACCTTTTATCTACATGGTAATCATGTCATTCACCCAGTCTACCACGCTGATGTTACACTGGAGTGATATTAACTTTGGAGATTTTACAAACTTTAACTACGTACTGGAAAAGACAGGATTTATCAGAGCACTGACAAACAGTGTGATCGTTGTATTCTGTTCCTGTCTGTTTAACTGTATTATTGCATCCATGGCAGCCTATGGATTTGCAAAGAAAAAATTTCCGGGCAACAAGATGATTTTCCGTATGTATCTGCTGACCCTGATGATTCCGGGACAGGTAACGATGATTCCGGTATTCATCATGATGAACAAAGCGGGACTGACCAATACATATTTTGCTCTGATTGTTGTCATTTTGAATGCATTCGGTGTATTCCTGATCCGTCAGTTTATGGATACGGTACCGGATGAACTGTTGGAAGCTGCGAAAGTAGACGGATGCCCGGAGTACCGGATCTTTATTCAGATCGTTATTCCACTGATCAAACCCGTACTGATTTCACTGGTTGTATTCACCTTTGTAACTTCCTGGAATGATTTCCTGTGGCCGTTGGTATCCACATCCAATTCCGATATGTATACCCTGACGGTAGCTTTGTCTCTGTTAAAAACACAGTACCAGACAAACTATGGTCTGATCATGGCAGGTGCAACAGTATCTTTCCTGTTCCCGTTCATCATGTATGTGTTCTTACAGAAGCAGTTCGTGGAAGGTATTGCGCTGAGTGGTATTAAAGGTTAAAAAATTAAAAATGTATAAGGGGGTAGCTATGGAACTGTTAAAAGTTAAAAAAATTACTTCGCTGGAAAAAGTGTTCCCGGATCAGGAGCCGAGTGGAGAGGGAATGGAAGATGTGATCACCGCACTGAAAAAAGAGACGGTATCTTTCCAGATGGCTTACTACTGGGGTGGTGAGAGAAAAGGAAGAGCACAGGTGCAGGTGACGGCCGATGACAAAGAGCAGGTACGTGTGAGAAGTGTCCGCCTGGTTCCTTGTGAATATCCGGCACATATGGTGGCAGATGAGGATTATCTGACTACCAAACCGGGTCTGTATCCGGATCTGCTGAGTGAGATCCAGCCGTGGGGTGTGGAACTGATCAGCGGACAGTGGAAGAGTCTTTGGATCGATGTGGACACCACAGGACTCGCTGCCGGAGACCATACCATAAAAGTGGATATGGTAGTGGAAGGAGAAGTTCTGGGCAGTTCGATAGAGTTGATTCATGTAGTAGATGCAGAACTTCCGGAGCTGGCAGTACCACACACAGAGTGGTTTCATTCGGATTGTCTGGCAAATTATTACGGCGTGGAAGTGTTCAGTGAGGAATACTGGAAGATCGTGGAAAATTTTGTACGCACAGCCGTAAAAAGAAAATGTAACATGTTGCTGACGCCGGTATTTACTCCTCCTCTGGATACAGCAATCGGTGGAGAGAGACGTACCGTACAGCTGGTAGATGTACATGTAACAGAGAACGGATATACCTTCGGTTTCGATAAGTTCGAGCGATGGGTGGATATGTGTAAACGCTGTGGTATCAAATATTATGAGATTTCTCATCTGTTCAGCCAGTGGGGAGCAACGATGGCTCCGAAGGTTATGGGTGAGAAAGATGGAGAACTGGTGCAGCTGTTTGGATGGGACACAGAAGCAGCAGGAAAAGAATACAGTGAGTTCCTGCATCAGTTCCTGGCAGCACTGAAACCGGAACTGGAGAAACTGGGAATCTCTGAGGTGGCATATTTCCATATTTCTGACGAGCCTTCCCGGGAGCAGTTTGATTCTTATAAAGCAGCCAAAGAAGTTGTAGAAAAAGATCTGGAAGGTTATCAGATGATGGATGCGCTGTCCGATTACGAATTCTATGAAAAAGGTCTGGTATCTCAGCCGGTATGCGCAGTCAACCATATTCAGCCATTCCTGGAGAAACGTCCGGAAAAGCTGTGGGGATATTATTGCACCGGACAGTACGTGGATGTAACAAACCGTTTCATCGTACAGCCGGGTTACCGTACCAGAATCCTGGGTACGCAGATGTACAAATACCAGCTGGATGGATTCCTGCACTGGGGCTACAACTTCTACAATGCAGAACATTCCATCTTCCCGATCGACCCATATCGCTGTACGGATGCAGCAGGGGCATTTCCGTCAGGAGATCCTTTTTTGGTATACCCGGGAGCTGACAAAGAGCCGGAAGAATCTCTGCGTATCATGCTGATGGATGAGGCAATGAGCGATCTTTGTGCCATGAATTATCTGGAAGAACTTGCAGGAAGAGATGTGGTTATGAAGTGTATTGAACCGGAAGGTGGAGAGAAGGTAGAGTTTGAGTCTTATCCGAGAAGTATTGCTTATCTGGTGGAGATGAGGAAGAAAGTGAATCGGGAGATTGAGAAGAGAGTGAAATAAGTTGTAACAAGACGGACGCAGCAAGCAGTCACCTGCCGCTGTTTTGTTGCAACCGGGAGAAAAGAGTGTGTGAAAAAGGGAAGGCATTCGGTTTTGGCTGAATGTCTTCCCTTTTGTTTTTTGTTGATTTATGTTATTTGTTACCTACACGAATTATTGATGATAAAAGCCGCATCGTGTAGGTTGGTGATTTAATTGCTATTCTGTGTCGGAAAAGTTTTTTACGGAGGAAGCGTATTCCGACGGTGTCATCCGGGTGAATTTTTTGAATTGCAGGGAAAAATACTGGTAGGAGGAATAGCCCAGCATATCGGAAATCTGAGTGTAGTTATATCGCCTCTGGCGGATCATTTTCTGGGCGGTTTCGATTTTCAGGCGGCAGAAGTAGTCGATAACGCCGCAGCCTGTTTTTTCATGAAATATTTTCTGTAATTGTGAACGCCCTACAGAATTTTCCTTGCAGATCTGCACAACTGTCAGATGCTCAGAAAGATTTCGCTGCAGATACTGTACGATTTCCTGGAAGACTTCATCGGTATCTCTGCGGATCATCGGGTGATCGCTGAATGGCGGGCTGGAAACCGGATCGATAGCAGGCGGTGTGCTGTAGCGGCGCTGCAGACTGATCAGCAGCAGTTCAAGCGATAAAAAAATAATCTGTTCACTGCCGAAATCATGAACGGAATTGCGTTCCAACAGGCAGATGTAAGGATTGTTTAATGGTGTATAAAAAGTTTTTCTGGTTTCAGAGATAATCTGCCCCAGATAAAACCGTTCGTTCTGATTCAGAGATACCCGGCAATTTTCAAAGAACTTCATGCAGGGATTTGTGCATTCAAAAGAAACTACGACGAGATTCGGAGAAGTTTCTCCGTCTCCCCGCAATGCATGAAATTCATTTGGCTTATGAAAAATCATCTCATTAGAAGCAAGAAGGACTTCTTTATCACCCGCGGTCACGAAAAGATTGCCGCTGTCTACGAAGACAAATTCCCAAAAATCGTGAGATTCCCCGTCAAATACATAGTCTTTCATATATTCAAAATAGTGAATGGAATAGATCTTGCGAATATGAAGATCTTCCCTCAGAGTAATACTTTCGTAATTTGGCATTCTTGTCACCTCAGAAGTTATGAATACTAATAACACTTGTAACTGTTCATTACCTTTACAATTACAAAACAAAACTATTTTCAATATTATAGCATAAATAAAACAAAAGACAAAAGAAATTAGAATCAAAATACAGGCGGTAGGAGTTGACAAAACTACTTTTTTTTCATAAACTATAAGGCAGAAAGCATGAGAAAAGCGAAGAACGGAAAGAGTATCTGAAAGAGGAACCACAGAGAGGGACAGTCACTGGCTGGAAGCAGTCCCGGGGAATCGTCGGTGAAGTGCATCCGGGAGCTGATACGGTGAAAGAGAGTAGCCGGATCCGCAGGCAGGCGTTAAGGGCAGAAAGTGGAAGACGGATCCGGAAGATACGTCTTCAAAAAGAGTGGAACCACGGATGACTTCGTCTCTTATTGAGACAGTCATCCTTTTTTCTGTTTACAGAAAATAAAATGGAGGGGAACAATGAGTTTTATCAGTCATATCAAAGAAGAGTTCCAGGTGATTCAGGAACGAGACCCGGCAATCAAGACACCTTTGGAAGTGCTGTTATATCCGAGCTTTCGGGTGATGATCAAATACAGACGGGCACACAAATTATATCTGAAAGGTCATTACTTTCTGGCACGGTGGATCTCTCAGCGTGCAGCCAGAAAGACCGGGATTGAGATTCATCCGGGCGCTACGATTGGAAAAGGACTGTTCATTGACCATGGAAGCGGTGTGATCATTGGAGAAACTACGATCATTGGCGATAATGTAACCTTATATCAGGGTGTTACCCTGGGGGGGAACGGAAAAGAAACCGGCAAGCGGCACCCGACTCTGGAAGACAACGTTATGGTGAGCGCAGGAGCAAAAATCATCGGTTCTTTCACTGTCGGAGCCAACTCCAAGATCGGAGCCGGATCTGTTGTGATCGAGGAGGTGCCACCGAACTGTACCGTAGTAGGTATTCCGGGACGTGTGGTTCGTCAGAAAAATATGAAAGTACCGAGAACCAGTATGGATCACTGTCATCTGCCGGATCCGGTGCTGGATGATCTGAAAACGTTGCAGAAGGAATACACGGAAGTGACCAACCGATTGCTGGAAGTGGAAAAAGAACTTCGTTTTATCAAAAATAAAAAAGGAGAATAATAAGATGAAACTGTATAATACACTGACAAAGAAAAAAGAAGAATTCGTACCATTACAGGAAGGTAAGGTTACCATGTATGTCTGTGGACCTACGGTATATAACTTTATCCATATCGGTAACGCCCGTCCGATGATTGTTTTCGACACCGTGCGCCGTTATATGGAATATAAGGGATATGAAGTAAATTTCGTATCTAATTTTACTGATGTAGACGATAAAATCATCAAAAAATCCATCGAAGAAGGCGTAAGTGCAGAAGAAGTCTCAGAACGTTATATCAAAGAATGTAAAAAAGATATGGCGGATATGAATGTAAAACCGGCCACTACCCACCCGCAGGCAACGCAGGAGATCGATGGTATGATTGCCATGATCGAAACACTGATGGAAAAAGGATATGCGTATGATGTAAACGGAACGGTATACTTCCGTACCAGAAAGTTTGAAGAATATGGAAAATTATCCCACAAAAATCTGGATGATCTGAGATCCGGTAATCGTTCTCTTCTGGTGTCCGGCGAAGATCAGAAAGAAGATCCGCTGGATTTCGTCCTGTGGAAACCGAAAAAAGAAGGAGAACCTTTCTGGGTATCTCCATGGGGTGAAGGACGTCCGGGATGGCACATCGAGTGTTCTGTGATGGCAAAAAAATATCTGGGCGAGGAAATCGATATTCATGCTGGTGGAGAGGATCTGATTTTCCCGCACCATGAAAATGAGATCGCGCAGAGTGAGTGCTGTAACGGAAAGACTTTTGCTCATTACTGGCTGCATAATGGTTTCCTGAATATTGATAACCGCAAAATGTCCAAATCCCTGGGCAACTTCTTTACCGTAAGAGAAATCGGTGAACAGTATGATCTCCAGGTGCTGCGATTCTTCATGTTAAGCGCACATTACAGAAGCCCGATCAACTTCAGCAGAGAGATCATGGAATCTTCTAAGAATGCTCTGGAACGTATTGTGACTGCAGTTTCCAATCTGACACATCTTGCACAGGAAGCAACAGTGGATGTTCTGTCAGATGCAGAGGAAAAACTGCTTGCAGAGATTCCTGTGTACCGCAAAAAATTTGAAGACGCCATGGATGATGATCTGAATACCGCAGATGCAATCTCTGCAATCTTTGAACTGGTTAAATTTGCCAATACCAATGCAAATGATGCTTCTTCCAGAGCATTTGTCACAGCACTGAAAAAGGAGATTGTTGCATTAAGTGATGTATTGGGTCTTCAGGTAGAAAAGAAAGAAGAAAATCTGGACGCTGAGATCGAAAAAATGATCGAAGAACGTCAGGCAGCAAGAAAAGCCAGAGACTTCAAACGTGCTGATGAGATCCGTGATGAACTGCTGGCACAGGGAATTATTCTGGAAGATACCAGAGAGGGCGTAAAATGGAAACGAGCATAACATATCTGAAAGAACAGTTTCAGTTGAAGGATCCGGATATCCGTTCTTACTCTCCGCTGACACTTGCCTATATCGGAGACGGGATCTATGAGTTATATATCCGCACCATCCTGATCAAACAGGGCAACTGCCAGGTGAATAAGTTGCATAAACAGGCAAGCCGGTTGGTAAAAGCTCAGGCACAGTCGGAGATGGTGCAGGTGCTGGAGCTACATTTTACCCAGGAAGAAGAAGCAGTCTACAAGAGAGGGCGAAATGCAAAGTCCTACACTACAGCGAAGAATGCCACTACAGGGGATTATCGCCGTGCGACGGGATTTGAGGCGGTTATGGGGTATCTGTATCTGACGGATCAGTACTGCAGAATGATTGATCTGATCAAAATGGGATTGGAGGCACTGAAAGATGGAAAATAAAATCGAAGGAAGAAACGTGGTTTTAGAGGCATTACGCGCGGGAAAACCGATTGACAAATTATATGTTCTGGATGGATGTCCGGACGGACCGGTGAGAACCATTATCCGGGAAGCAAAAAAAGGCGATACGATCATCAATTATGTAAAAAAAGAACGCCTGGATCAGTTATCTGAAACGGGTCATCACCAGGGTGTTATTGCGATGGCTGCTTCGTATGAGTATGCTACAGTGGAAGATATTCTGGAAAAAGCCAGGGAAAAAGGGGAAGCTCCTTTTATTTTCGTACTGGATAATATCGAAGATCCGCATAATCTGGGAGCTATGATCCGAACAGCGAATCTGGCAGGTGCACACGGTGTAATCATTCCAAAACGAAGAGCAGTGGGGCTTACCCCGACTGTTGCCCGTACTTCAGCAGGGGCAATCAATTATACACCGGTTGCAAAAGTAACCAATTTAAAACAGACCATGGAACAACTGAAAAAAGAAGGCATGTGGTTCGTATGTGCAGATATGGACGGTACGCCGTATTATCAGATGGATCTGAAAGGACCGATGGGTCTGGTAATCGGAAACGAAGGAGAAGGAGTCAGCAGATTAATCAAAGAAACCTGTGATTTTGTAGCCTCGATTCCGATGAAAGGAGATATTGATTCCCTGAATGCTTCTGTGGCAGCAGGGGTTCTGGCTTTTGAGATCGCCCGTCAGCGTGGATAACAGTGAGGAAAACAGGATGAAGGAATATACAGAGTACACAGACGAGGAACTGGTGGAACTGCTTCGGCAGGGAGATACAGAGGTTATGGATTATCTGCTGGAAAAATACAAGTTTGTTGTACGCCAGAAAGCCCGTGTTCTCTATCTTGCAGGAGGAGAAGCGGATGATCTGATTCAGGAAGGAATGATCGGACTCTTCAAAGCGATCCGGGATTATCGCGGGGATAAAGAGGCTTCTTTTTATACGTTTGCCCAACTGTGTGTGGACCGGCAGATGTATAATGCCATCCAGTCATCCACCAGGCAGAAACATCAGCCACTGAATTCCTATATTTCTATGAATGGAGAAGAATGGGAAACACAGATGGGCAGTAAAACAGAACAGAGTCCTGAGACAATCATTATTGCACAGGAAAATGCCGTGCAGATGGAAGAAAAAATCAGAAAACAGCTAAGTACTTTTGAAAATGAAGTTCTGACACTTTATCTGGATGGAAATAATTATCAGCAGATTGGTGAAAAGATGAACAAATCATCCAAGTCCATTGACAATGCTCTGCAACGAATCAAGGGTAAGGTCCGGGAGAGTCTTGGCAGGAAAAAATAAAATATTTAAAAAAATCTGAAAAATATGAAAATTATGCTTGACTTTTTCCGGAGCTTTTGCTAAACTATCTAACTGTAGCGGACAGATAAAAACGCTGCAGATGCTGATGTGGCTCAGAGGTAGAGCACTTCCTTGGTAAGGAAGGGGTCACGGGTTCAATTCCCGTCATCAGCTTACAAAGCTCCTTGAAGTGATTCAGGGAGCTTTTTTGACTTACAGGAATTGTTTTCTGTAAAGCAAAAATGTTTTTATGAAGATCCGGTAAAGGATATAACGGGGAAAGAAAGGAGAAGATATTTTATGGTAAGAAAAACAAAGGTAGCAGTCGTAGAACATCCGCGTGGAGGAGAAGGCAGTGTGGAATTTCACCACATTGTATCTGAAGAAGAACTGAACGGACACGGTTCCATGTATGCCATGGCAGTACTTCGTCCGCACAGCAGCGTTGGCTGGCATCAGCATGTGGGGAATACAGAACCTTATTTCATTTTAAAGGGGAAAGGGGTATTTGTGGACAATGATGGTACAAGAACAGAGGTAGGGCCTGGAGATGTATGTGTGATCGAAGTGGGACAGAGCCATTCTCTGGAGAATCCAAATGACGAAGAACTGGTATTTATGGCGTTAGTTTACAATGCATAAACAGACATATCGGTACGAGGCAATCAAATATCCGTCTAACGAAGATGTGTTTTTCAATGTCCTGTGGCACAACAGGGATTACACTGCACCTCACTGGCATAACGGGCTTGAGATTCTGTATCTGCTGGAGGGAAGTGAAGACTGTTATCTGGGAGAGGAAGAATGCATCCGGATGAAAAAAGGAGATTTTCTGGTAATTAATTCCCGGGTGGTACACAGTGTTCAGTGTCCACGACAGTGTAAGGAGATGCTGATACAGATCCCTTATCCGATGATGAAACGGTTTATTCCTCAGATCGACGGGCTGGAATTTGTCTGTGAAAAGATCACCGGAAGAAAGCACCGGATGGATACGTTTATGGTGGAGAGAGCACTGAGTGCTCTTGCAGAACTGCATCCTTTTCGGTCGCCGGAAGAAACTCTGGAGTTCTACAGCCGGATGTATCATCTGCTGGCTGTACTGGTAAAAGACTTCAGCGTATCGGTTACTTCTGATAAGATGGAAATATCAGAAAAATATATGGAACGACTGGGAATGATCACTTCATATGTGAAGGAACATTATACGGAAGAAATTTCGCTGCAGGAGATTGCACGGCTGGTTTCTCTGAATCCGGATTATTTCACGCGATTTTTTAAGAAATATATGGGCATGACATTTCTGGATTATGTGAATTCGGTGAGAATGGAACATGTTGTCAGAGATTTGCAGAGAACAGATCTGAGTGTCCAGAAGCTGCTGGAGATTCATGGTTTCACTAATTATAAATTATTTATGAAAATGTACAAATCCAGGTTTGAGAGTACACCGGGAAAGATGCGAAGATACCGGAAAGAACAGAAGATAGAAGATTAACAGACGAAAGAGATCTGCCGGCAAAGAACCGGAAGATCTCTTTTAAAGTTGCGTTGCATATCAATAATTGATCCGGTGGATCAATTTTGATTTCCTCCGGGAAGATAGGACGGTTGTAGTTGTATGGGGATGTGGTTACTGTGGGGAAACTTTGCTCTGATCGACTTTACGTCGTGGGTAAGTTCGATTATAATGGAAAAAGGTAACTGTTCAGTAACTTCACAGTTACGGAAAAAGATCAAAGGGAAATATGTGGGGAAAGAAAAGGGGAGAAAGAAATCATGAGTGAAATAACAGAACAAAATCAGGACCGGCTGATCATCGTGATTCCGGCATATAACGAGGAAGAAAACATAGAAAATGTAGTAGCACAGTGGCATCCCATCGTGGAAAAAACAGGAGAGGACAGTCGATTGTTTGTCATCAATGACGGAAGTACAGATCGGACGCAGGAGGAACTGGATCATCTGCAGGGAAAATATCCGCAGCTTCGTACGGTAAAAAAAGAAAACCAGGGACACGGTGCCACTATTTTATATGGCTACCGCTGTGCGATTGCGGAAGGGGCAGATTATATTTTTCAGACAGATTCTGATGGACAGACTCTGCCGGAAGAATTCTGGAAGCTGTGGGAAGACAGGAAAAAGTGTGGGCTTTTGATTGGAAGCAGAAAAAGAAGACAGGACGGCTGGCAGCGGATCTTTGTGACACGGGTTCTTCGACTGGTGATCCTTGTAACATTTCACTGCTGGGTGGAAGATGCCAATACACCGTTCCGGCTGATGCGGGCTGCAGAACTGGAAGAAGTTTTAACAGAGATTCCACCACAGTATTTTCTGGCAAATGTACTGATGACGGTGCGATATACAAAAGAAGGACGGCGGGTAATGTATTATCCAATTACATTCCGTCCGCGACAGGGTGGAGTCAATTCTATTAATATGAAAAAAATTGTAAAAATCGGTAAAACAACACTAAAAGACTTCCGGAAGTGGGGAGGTGCGAAACAGTGAATGAGAAAAGAAGGGGAATATGGAAAACTGTTGTACTGGCAGTACTTTTTATGAGTGCACAGGTCTTGTTAAAAGAGGACGGAAAAGTATTTGCTGTCTGGTGGCTGACCATACTGGTGCTTGGATGGTGCAGTTTTCCGCTTTGCCAGTATCTTTTTTCCGGATTCCGTGACAGAGGATATCTGGTGGCAAAGATATTCGGTATTGCCGGTGCGGGATTTTTGATGTGGCTGGGAGCAAGTACGGGAATTGTACCGTTTACGCATGTGGGCTGTCTTGTAAGCACAGGTGTACTGGCAGCTGTCTGCTGGGGTGTCTGGATTGCGTTAAAGAAACAAAAGATAAAGGACAAAACGTCCTGGAAATTTACAACAGAATGGTACCAGACAGTGCTGGATGATGAACTGGTATTTATCTTATTCTTTCTTCTATGGACTTATGTGGCGGGATTTCGCCCGGCAGCGTACGGAACAGAAAAGTTCATGGGCTATGGGGTTATGATGGCGATGATGCGCAGTACCACACTTCCGGCGAAGGATCTGTGGTATGCGGGAGCAAAAATCAACTATTATTATGGCGGACAGTATTTTGCTGTATTTTTAACGAAACTGACCAATACGCAGGTGGCACAGACGTACAATCTGATGCGGACACTGGTGGCAGGGTTTTGTTTTTCCGTTCCGTTTGCTCTGGTACGCCAGATGGTACTTGACAGCTGGAAAAGAGAAAAACCGGCACTGCTTGGCGGTGCCCTTGCGGGGGCAGGGGTATCTCTTGCCGGAAATATGCATTATGTGGTGATCGGAAAACTTCTTCCGTGGATCCGGGAGATCTTTCATCTGCCAAAAGGGGATTATACTTACTGGTTTCCGAATTCCACCCGTTATATCGGCTATTATCCGGCGGGAAATGATAAAACGATTCATGAATTCCCTTCCTACTCCTTTGTTTTGGGTGACTTACATGCCCATGTGGTCAATTTGATGTTTGTGGTGGCACTGATCAGTCTGGTTTATGCGATGATGCAACATTACAGCGGAAAAAATGCGCTGCAGGCGGAGGTGCCAGGAAACAGGAATTTTTATAAAAACCAGGTAGTGGCAGCTCTGACAGATCCCTACGTGCTGGTGTTTGCTTTTCTGATCGGTATGTTTCACTGGACGAATTACTGGGATTTTGTCATCTACTATGTGATGGGTGGCATGGGAGTGATCTGGTGCAACTGCCAGAACTATAAAGAACTGGAAAAACCGCATCGTATGAGAATGACGATGGGAATCAGCCTGCTTCATGCGGTATGGGTATTCTTACTGGCAAACATAGCTGCACTGCCGTTTACTTTGCAGTTTCAGAGCATGGTCAGTGAAGTGGTACTTGCACAGAACCATTCCAGACCATATCAGTACTGGCTGATCTGGGGACTTCCGGCCATCGGGACAGTGCTTTTTTTCTGGTGCGTGAAACGGGAAGGTGCGAAAAAAGCGGATGCTTTCGGTGTGTTGCTGGGGATCTCGGCTCTGGGGCTGATCGTGATCCCGGAGATCGTTTATGTGAGAGATATCTATGAAAAAGAATACGCCAGATCCAACACAATGTTCAAATTGACCTATCAGGCATTTGCGATGTTTGGAATCTTATTTGGGTATGCACTGATCCGTTTGTGGATGGAGAAGAGGCATGTGATACGGAAAATTCTGACCAGCGTGGTGTTTGCCTGTTTTGTGGGCTGTTGTTTTTATACGGTAACTGCTGTGCATGCATGGTTTGGTCAGGTATGGAACCCGGCGCAGTATCAGGGACTGGATGCCACCGCATATCTTGAGACAACTTTTCCGGAAGACGCTGCGGCGATCCGCTGGCTCAATGAACATGTTACCGGCGATCCGGTGGTTCTTGAGGCAAATGGAGACAGTTACAGTGACTATGAACGGGTGTCCGCGATGACGGGACTTCCCACAGTGCTCGGCTGGTATGTCCATGAATGGCTGTGGCGAGGCGATACCGGGGCGCTGAATGAGCGTGCACAGGAGGTAGAGGCTATCTATACCTCGACGAACCAGGAAGAAGTAAAAAAACTACTGAAAAAATATCAGGTTAGGTATATTTTTGTGGGCGCGAGAGAACGGGAAAAATATGCGGCACTGAACGAATCCATGCTGCAGTCGCTGGGAAATATTGTATTTTCCGACGAACAAAGCCAGACTTATGTGCTGCAGGTTGCATTTTCGGGGCAGTAGGCTATAATAAAAAAGATACAAAATACGCGGTACACCCGACAGGGAGGACCAGCGGATGAGAAGAAAGGACGGACAACCTATGTTGAAAGGAAAAACAGTGGTTCTGGCGGTAAGCGGAAGTATTGCAGCATATAAGATCGCTTCTCTGGCGAGTGCCCTTGGCAAACTTCACGCTGATGTGCAGGTGCTGATGACACAAAATGCCACGAATTTTATCAATCCCATCACCTTCGAGACTTTAACAGGGAATAAGTGTCTGGTGGATACGTTCGACCGGAATTTTCAGTATTCGGTAGAACATGTGGCACTGGCAAAGCGGGCGGACGTGGTTCTGGTAGCACCGGCTTCTGCCAATGTGATCGGAAAAATTGCCAATGGAATTGCAGATGACATGCTGACAACAACGGTGATGGCATGTAAATGCAAAAAAATCATTTCTCCTGCGATGAATACACAGATGTTTGAAAATCCAATCGTGCAGGATAATCTGAAAAAGCTGGAACACTATGGATATGAAGTGATTCAGCCGGCAGTCGGACTTCTGGCATGTAAAGACGTGGGCAAAGGAAAGATGCCTGAGCCTGAGACTCTGCTCGAATACATTTTACAGGAAGTGGCTTATGAAAAAGATCTGAAAGGCAAAAAAATCCTTGTGACAGCAGGACCGACCCAGGAACCGATCGATCCGGTGCGGTATCTGACGAATCACTCCAGCGGAAAAATGGGGTATGCGATTGCAAAAGTCTGTAGCATGCGAGGTGCGGAGGTGACACTGGTCAGTGGAAAAACTGCCATAAAACCACCACTCTTTGTGGATGTGGTGCCGGTTACAACAGCGAGAGAGATGTATGAGGCGGTGACCGGCAGATCTGACCGGCAGGATATCGTGATCAAGGCGGCGGCTGTGGCAGATTACCGTCCGAAAACGATCAGTGAGCAGAAAGTGAAGAAAACGGACGGAGAACTCTCTATTGAGATGGAACGGACGGATGATATTCTGAAATATCTGGGTGAACATAAGAGAGCGAATCAGTTTCTGTGCGGATTTTCCATGGAGACGGAACATATGCTGGAAAATTCCAGAAAGAAATTGAAGAAAAAGAATCTGGATATGATCGTGGCAAATAATGTGAAAGTGGAAGGTGCCGGATTTGCCGGAGATACCAATATTGTAACACTGATCACCGGAGACGATGAAACACAGCTTCCGTTGTTAAGCAAGGAAGAAACGGCAGTGGAGATTATGAATAAGATTCTGGAACAGACAGAGAAACAGTTATAAGGGAGAGAATTATGATATTAGCTATTGATATCGGAAATACCAACATCGTAGTGGGATGTATCGATGAACAGAAAACCTATTTTATCGAGCGGGTTTCCACAGACAGAAGTAAGACAGAACTGGAATATGCCATTGTGATCAAAAATGTACTGGATATTTTCAAGATGTCTCCGAAAGAACTTGAGGGTGGTATCGTGTGTTCTGTTGTACCACAGATTACACAGATCGTAAAACTGGCAGCTGAAAAAATACTGAAAAAAGAAGTCATGGTGCTTGGCCCTGGAATTAAAACCGGCATGAATATTCTGATGGACAACCCGGCACAGGTGGGAAGTGATCTGATTGCAGATGCGGTGGGAGCCATCAGAGAATACAAACCACCGATGATTATCTTTGATATGGGAACTGCGACGACGGTTTGTGTAGTCGACAGAAAGAAAAACTATATCGGCGGCATGATTCTTCCCGGTGTGCGGACTTCTCTGGATGCACTGACGGCGAGAGCTGCGCAGCTTTCCGGCATCGATCTGGAAGCACCGAAACGGGTGATCGGGAAAAATACCATTGAATGTATGAAGAGCGGCATCGTCTACAGCAATGCGGCACTGATCGATGGTGTGATCCTTCGGATGGAAGAAGAACTGGGTGAAAAGGCAACCGTGATCGCTACAGGAGGTCTGGCAAAGAGTATTGTTCCATATTGCAAAGAAGACGTGATCCTGGATGATGATCTGCTGTTAAAGGGACTTCTTTGGGTGTATAAGAAAAACAGCTGAAATTATATAATTCAGTGCGGGATATTATCAGTGAACAGTAAAATAATTCAATCAAAGGATAGAAAGAAAAAGGGGAAATGGTTGCATTTCCCCTTTTTATCGTCTACAATAAAACCATAAAACCCTAAGGAAAAGAGGAATTATTATATGGAACTGAAAAAAGATACTATTTGTGTCCAGGGAGGATGGCAGCCCAAGAACGGAGAACCGAGAGTACTGCCGATTTATCAGAGCACTACGTTCCGCTATGAGACAAGCGAAGAGATGGGAAAACTGTTTGATCTGGAGAAAGAAGGTTACTTTTATTCCCGTTTGCAGAATCCGACCTGCGATATTGTAGCACAGAAAATCTGTGATCTTGAGGGGGGCGTGGCAGCTATGCTTACTTCTTCCGGTCAGGCAGCTACGATGCTTGCGGTGACTAATATCTGTGAGGCAGGAGATCATATCATCTGTGCGGCAAAAATCTATGGCGGAACTTCTAATCTGTTAGCCGTTACCCTGCATCGTTTCGGAGTGGAAGTAGATCTGGTGGATCAGGATCTGCCGGAAGAAGAACTGGAAAAATACTTTAAACCGAATACAAAAGCAGTATTTGCCGAGACAATATCCAACCCGGCAGGTGTTGTACTTGATATTGCAAAATTCGTGAATCTGGCACACAGCCATGGAGTACCGATGATCTGTGATAATACCTTTGCAACACCGATCAACTGCCAGCCATTTCAATTTGGTGTGGATATCGTCACGCATTCCACGACAAAATATATGGATGGACATGCCATGGCACTGGGTGGCTGTATCGTGGACAGTGGAAACTTTGACTGGGAAGCTCACAAAGAAAAATTTCCGGGTCTGACCACACCGGATGAATCGTATCATGGTGTTATTTACACACAGAAATTCGGGAAAAAAGCCTATATTCAGAAAGCGGTAGCACAGCTGATGCGAGATATGGGTTCCTGCCAGTCTCCGATGAATGCATTTTTGACCAATGTAGGCCTGGAAACATTGCACCTGAGAGTACCGCGACACTGTGAGAATGCATTAAAGATTGCGAAATTTCTGGAAAATCATGAAAAAGTGGCATGGGTGGAATATGCAGGGCTGGAAAGCAGCAAATACCATCAGTTGGCAGAAAAATATATGCCGAATGGTGTCTGTGGTGTACTTTGTTTCGGTCCTAAAGGAGGGAAAGAAGGTGCAATGCGATTCACCAATGCACTGAAACTGATCGCAATTGTAACTCATGTGGCAGATGCCCGTACCTGCGTTCTGCATCCGGCAAGCCATACCCACAGACAGCTGAACGAAGAACAGCTGATTGAGGCAGGTGTCCTTCCGGATCTGATCCGTCTCTCAGTTGGTATTGAAGATGTGGATGATTTGATTGCAGACCTTGCGCAGGCACTCGAAGCGGTGTAAAATAAAATCAGGATACTCCGGTATAGGGAAGATGACCGGGGACAGAAAAGGAGAAAGGCATCATGAGCAAAGCACAGGAGCTTATTAAAAAAGAAGGACTGGTGGGAATGATCGTCACCGATCCCTATAACATGAGACACATCAGTGGTTTCCGCGGAGGAGAGGGTGCACTGTACATATCTGCCACCCAGCAGGTCCTGATTACAGATTCCCGTTATACGGAACAGGCAGAAAAAGAAAGTGATTTTACCATTGTTCAGGAACATCGCGGACATACCAGAGAGCAGATTTTTGCAGAATGTCTGGAAAAAGAAGAAGGCACACTGGCAATCGGATACGAAGATCAGTCGCTGCTTTGCAGCCAGTTCGACAAGATGAAAAAAGCACTTCCGGTTAAAGAGTGGGTGCCGATGGGGGGAAAAGTGGATGTACTTCGCAGAATCAAAACTGCAGAAGAAATCGAATATCTGGCACAGGCAGAGCATATCGGTGATGTTGCATTTTCCAGGATCCTGGATTTTCTGAAACCGGGAGTCAGTGAACTGGAAGTGGCAGCAGAACTGGAATATCAGATGAAAAAAGCAGGAGCAGAAGATCTCGGATTTAATACCATTATTGCTTCCGGATTGAACTCCTCTATGCCACATGCGATTCCGGGCAGAAAGAAACTGGAAGCCGGAGACTTTGTAACGATGGATTTCGGATGCAAGTATGAGGGATACTGCTCTGATATGACAAGAACTGTAGTAATCGGAAAAGCCAATGATAAACAGAAAGAGATCTACAACGTGGTTCTGGAAGCACAACTGGCTGGTCTTGCTGCTGTAAAAGCCGGAAAAACAGGTAAGGAAGTGGATAAGGCCGCCAGAGATATCATTACAAAAGCTGGTTACGGTGACTGTTTTGGTCACAGTCTTGGTCACAGTGTGGGTCTGTTTATTCATGAGAAACCAGGACTTGCTCCGTCTGATGAAACCGTGCTGCAGGCAGGTATGATTGAAACTGTGGAACCGGGTATCTATGTACCGGGATTCGGCGGCGTTCGTATTGAAGATATGGTACTGGTTACCGAAACAGGTTGCAGAAACCTGGCGGGTTCTCCGAAGGAACTGATTGAACTGTAAAGCCCAGCCTGGTCACAGGAAAGCAGAGGATCAGTAGTCAGATAATAAGAATATATGCATAAAAAGGAAGAGATATCTGTGAAAACAGATACCTCTTCTCTTTTTTATGCGAGCAACGAACCAAAGTCCTGTTTGCACGAGACCTTGGCGATTGCCGCGAAAACGTTTAAATAATTATGCAGCTGTGCGGAAAATAGCAACTCTGTGTTTATCAAGAATTGTATACACAATCATGCCCAGGATTCCACAGGAAATCACTTCTCCGATACCGACCGTACCCATCAGGAACGGAATCGGAAGCGGTACCTGATAGCCGTAGTGCAGAACAAAGGGAACGATCAGGATATTGGAAATGATCGGTGGCAGTGGAGCCAGGAATTTGTTCCGGTTGCGAAGCAGATAGGTGAAGCAGGCGCCCAGTAAGGTGGCGATACTGCCGAAGATAATATCCGGAAGGATACATCCGCCAAGAATATTACTGATCAGGCATCCCACGAACAGACCGGGGATAGCTGCAGGCGTAAATACCGGAAGGATGGTCAGTGCCTCTGAGACACGCACCTGTACCTCTCCATAGGAAAACGGTGCCAGAATCACGGTCAGAACCACATAGATTGCCGCGATCATCGCAGATTGTGCGAGGAACAATGTGTTACTTTGTTTTTTCATATTCAGTTTCTCCTTTAGTTTTGTTTTACGAGTGGAAGGTCACGAAC
>OBLO01001383.1_pt1 | contig 21130 bp, 25 predicted proteins | sample 1519401 | NCBI WGS metagenome assembly OBLO01 (sample SAMEA2602897, study PRJEB22501) | metagenome | reverse complement strand
TCTTGCAGCCTCCCAATCCTCAAGAGTACGAACAGGAATGCGTGTTTTTACAACCCGACTGTTTTCGTTGCAATCTTCTCCCGAAACCGCACATCATAGTCTACTACCAGCATAGTTATAATTGTATCAAGCATCCCCTTGTATTCAATTAATGAAGATTTCATTATCAGATTCTTCTCTTCTTCCAGTGCCATCCTACGCAGTGCCTTATCAATATCCCGTTCCAGGAAAAGCAACCGCATAGCCAGTCACTATTTTTTCTTTACATTTTTTCTTCAGCAACAGCAGCGTTCTCACTTTGGCGTCCCGCTTCGATGATAGAGTTGAGCGCAGCCGCCTAATCAAATTTCACTTTCTCTGCCAGTATTCATAAGTCGAACTTTTTTAATTTGCTTATCTTTTTCGTATTTCTCAACACTCATTACCTAAGTTCAAGGGAACTGGAAATATAAAAATGGAAGTCTTGCTCCTTGCAGTATTCTTTTATTTTTTGAATCAGTTTTTGATTAGTTGTATATTCCAACAGATACACTTCCACCCCATCCGCCTTGCATGCTTCCACATATTTGCTGAAATATTCCCTCGCCTCGCTCGTTTGCTCATGGAATGTTCCGCTATCAAAATCAATACTGCTCCATACTAATTCCTGATTTACACCTGTCATAATCTGATCAATCGCCCCATAGCGTTCCCTATATTCCGCCACATAAGTATCTCCACCGTTGATGATGACCGCTTTTCCAAACGTCATCATGTTTTGTAGAATCGCTGTAATGCCTTCAAAAATACTCTCGTGCGGATCGTAATCATATACATCACAATTATCTATAAAGAATCCGTCAACACCTTTTTCATATAGTTCCTGAGAAAGCTGTCCTATAAACTTCTGCCAGTCTGGGTTTGCTACATCTACCCATTCTTCATCCTCCCAGTGCTCATACTCACCGATTGCCAGTTCCGCATAGGTTGTATAGTACTCCCTGAAGTTTTCAATCGACCCAATATTTAGATATGTATATACGACTGTTCCATTTTGATGGAGCAATTCAATATCCCTTTTTGTAAAATACTGTGCATCAATTACAATCGTTTCATACATTTTAAATCGTTCCAAAGATGAGGCGTCCGCATTTAAAAACACCCCATAATCGTTTTTCTCAAATTCCTTTGCTTGATTAGCTTTCAGAAAAAAACATCCACCAATAAACATTAGAACAAATAATACAGCCAAGGCTACTGGTTGTTTGATCCTCTTCCCGCACAATGCCTCCCACACCCTTTCAGTGATTCTCGTTTTTTCCTCATAACTATCACATTTTACACATTGATGATTATGTTTTCCCAGATTTGTTGCTCAATTTGCATTCAAATTATACCATAAGACTTGTGAACAGTTCTACCGTCATTTGGGAATATATGAGAAAAGTCCGAACAGTTTTCTGCCCGGACTTTCTCGCTCAATCATAAATCAATTCCGCTTTCACAATCTCCTCTGCCTGCGCCTTGCAAACGTTCATCTGCCGCACCCATTCCATTTGGTTTTCGGCTTTCAGTTGCTCGGTCACGCCGTTTTGCTCTGCCAGTGACCGCACGATCAGCTCCATGCGGTTTCGTGCCGCTTCGTCAATCTCGGCGCAATGCTCAAAGAGCTTGTCGGATAGCACCAGCTCATTGAACAGTATCGGACGGTGCATTTCCAGATACGCCTTGCGAAGTCTGCCGTAGTGTCCGAGGGGCTTGGTCTTGCGGATAATGATGTTTGGGATAAGATAATCGCCGTTCTGTGTGTAAGTGATATTCATGCTGTTTGTACTCCTTTCATCGGCTCTCTCTGCGGTAAACTGCTGACAGGGACGAACACTCCCTTTGCAATGTCCTCTGCACGAATGGCGGCTTTCTTAGCTTCGATTTCTTTGCGGAAAGGGATAAAATCATCGTCCCCTCTGGCGCTGTCCACGCCGTCATTGATGGCGATAAGGCGAACGCCACGCTGACGCAGGATTTCCATAATCTGACCGACTTTCAGATAGTCACGCAGGAAATAAAATCTGCTTCCCTTTCCCGGTCTTTTCCATATCTCCGGTCAACCGCTAACGTATATCGCGCCATTGTGGTTTTATTATCATCCTGCAAATATTTAATCTCCGGTGCTTTTGTAAGCCATCCCATTAAAATCACTTTGTTCATCTCATCTTCCTCCCTTTTTGTTCTGATTTACTTGTTCCATATGAATCAGGCCTGGATTCAATTGAGAGCGCAAAAACAATTTATTACCATTGCATCAGACTTTCTTTTTTACGCCCTCATATAACGAAACGCTCAGAGGGTAAAATGCAGTGAGTAAATGCAAAAAAGCAGCTATAAGACTCCATTTTTTGAAATCTTATAGCTTTGCTATTAATGATATTAAGTTGTTATTCAATATTTGGATTACCAACGGATTGTCAGATTGTTGTTAAATTTCTTACATCTTTCCACCATAAACAGGGAAAACTCCACTGTCACCATAGCTCTTAATTTTCTTAAAATTCTTTAACAGTTCCATGTCTTCAGCACTAATTTCAAAATCTAGTTGGGCATTACTCTTCATATGTTCAGGATTACCTGTTTTTGGCAGAGAAATTGCACCAAGCTGAAGCGTATATCTAATGCAGAGCTGTGGAACAGTCACACCATACTTCTTTGCAATCGTAGTTATCTCCGGTTGATTTAATATTTCACCATGCGCAATTGGCGAGTATGCTTCTACAGCAATATTATTCTTCTGGCAATATTCTACTAACTCTATCGGCGTATTACTGATGTGGAGAAGAATCTGATTTACCATTGGCTTAATCTTTGCTGTTTCAAGAAGACTTGCAATATCTTCAATCAGAAAATTGGAAATTCCAATTGCCTTAAGTTTTCCTGCCTTATAAGCATCCTCAAGAGCTTTCCATGCTGCTCGATTTCCCTCTACATATCTGTCTTCGCACTGATTAACCTTCGCCCACGGCTGCGGACTGTGAATAATCATCATATCAAGATAATCCAGTCCCATCTTTTCAAGCGTCTCATTGATTCCTGCCATCGCTTCTTCGTATGTCTTATGCTCTGCGGCAACCTTTGATACAACAAATAACTCATCACGCGGAATACCACAGGTTCTTACTCCTTCACCCACGCCACGCTCATTACCATATGCCTGTGCAGTATCAATATGTCTATATCCAATCTCTACCGCTGCTTTTACAGCGTCAGCAACCTTATCATCATCAATAAACCAGGTTCCAAGTCCAAGCTGTGGAATTTTTACTCCATTATTCAATACAATATTTCTATCAAACATTTCATTCACCTTCCTATTGTAATTTTCCATATTCTTCATCACTTACCGGTTCAAGCCATTCATTAGAACCATTTTCGCCCGGAACCTCTATTGCAAGATGGCTAAACCATTCATCTGGTGCGGCGCCATGCCAGTGTTTCACTTCTGCCGGAATATTGATGCAGTCGCCTGGCTTCATTTCTACAGCTTCTTTACCTTCTTCCTGATAATATCCTCTTCCGGCAACACATACCAGGATCTGTCCACCTCCACTTTTTGCATGATGGATATGCCAGTTATTTCTGCATCCTGGTTCGAATGTCACATTGAAAATTCCAACCTGAGAAGTAGAAATCGGTGCAAGAAAACTCCTGCCCGAAAAATACTGTGCAAAGCCATCGTTTGGTGCACCAATTGGAAATACCATCTCTTTTGCATGCGCACGCATCCCTTCCTCTTCGTATGGCAAATCTCCTTCGCCTGTTTCCCACACTTCCTTTGCAAGATTGAAAACAGCCCATGCTTTTGGCCAACCTGCATAGAATGCGGCATGTGTGATCACTGCAGCAATCTCTTTTTGTGTCACACCATGATTTTTTGCATTTTGAAGATGATATTTTAAAGAAGAATCTGTAATTCCGGAAGCCATCAGAGCAACCACTGTGATGATACTTCTTGTTTTTACGTCGATATCCTGGTTATTCCAATTTTCGCCGAAAAGTACATCATCGTTAAAATGTGCAAATTCCGGTGCAAATTCGCCAAGTGCATTTCTTCCTGCTGTCTGTATTATTTTTCCCATTTTCTGTATACCTCCATAATACTGTTGTTTATAAAGAGTTTACCCATTCATTGATTTCCTGTTTTGTTCCACGATTTAACAGTCTGCCTTCTGTAATAACTGCATCTGGTGCAGATGACTGCAATTCTTTCACAGTGTTTCCAAATCCACTTCCTCCGGATGTTGCAAAAAGCACAATCTTTTTACCACTGAAATCGTAAGCTTCTAAAAATGTATTGATGATTGTCGGAGCCACATACCACCAGATTGGGAATCCCAGAAGGATCTCGTCATAAGAACTCATATCCATCTCTTTTTTCATAATCGCCGGTCTATATTTTTTATCACTCATTTCCACACTGCTTCTGGATTTTTTATTCATCCAGTCAAGATCAGGCTTTGTATATGGAACTTTCGGCTCAATCTCAAACAAATCCGCTTTTACTTCCTCTGCGATCATCTGTGCTACTTTTTTTGTTGTTCCGCTTGCACTGAAAAATGCCACTAATTTTTTACTCATAATAAAAAGCCCCTTTCTTTGCGTATTTTTCACAAAAAATAGATGTATAAGATTTACATTCATCTTACACATCTATTTTAAGCTCTATCGCTTCATTATGTCTAATGCTTATATTGAATTTTGTTTTATGCCTGAAAAGCATTAATCTCCTCAATCATTTTACGGACTGCCAAAGAATATGGGATATTCCGTCGCCAGGCAATCACCGTACTGGTCGTGATTTCAGGAGAAATTCTTCGCTGTACAAGAATATCCTCTCGCCAATACTTTGCAGCACCTTCGATTGATATTGGATAGCCCAGTCCATTTGCCGCCATGACTCCTGCATTTGTTCCGAGATTACTTGTAAAAGCAATCTGAAGTTTTGAAAAGTCTTTTCCAAACCAATTGGCAAGTTCACTTTGAACACTCACTCTTTCTGGCAGTATCAATGGTTTTCCTATGAGATCTTCTTTTTTTATAAACTCTTTTTCTGCCAGTGGATCATCCGGCCGCATTCCGACACACCAGTGATCACAATCTGTGATTCTGATATAATCCAACCCTTCGGTGTCCACCGGCTCCATGAATAATGCAATATCTACAAGTCCTTTGTTCATCATCTCATACACTGCATCTGCTGTTGCAGTATGCAATACAATCTGAACCAGCGGATATTTTTCTTTATATGTTTTACATATCTCCGCCAATGTCTCCACCGCTGCAAATTCACCGCATCCAATGGTTATCGTGCCCTCTACAACCTCTTCTTTTCCTTTCAGTTCCTCAAGCGTCCTTTCCTCAAGATTAAGAATCTCCAAGGCACGCCTTTTTAATAAAATTCCTTCATCAGTAAGCGATATTTTCTTTCCGTTTCGAATAAATAATGTTATTCCCAGGTCCTCTTCAAATGCTGCCATTTGTCTGGAAAGCGTTGGCTGGGTAATATGCAATTGTTCTGCTGCTTTTGTAAAGCTCTGTTCTTTTGCTACTGTTAAAAAATAGCGCAATAATCTTAATTCCATATCTTTATATTCCTGCACTTTTTTGTTGTATTCATTCTATTCAGAATATAACGACGTACTTTTGGATCAATCTGCCATCCCCAGTTGTTTAGATTGACTGTTCCTTAAGGGTCTATATCATTTACAACAAATATTATAAGGCTTTCTATATTTTTACAGTTTCATAGCACTGCGGATGCAGTTCTCAATAAATTCTTCTCCCAAATCTGTATTCAGGCTGACTCCCAGGGAGTTTACAAACAATCCCACCAGAAATATTAAATATCGTTTTAGTGTCGCCATTTTTTATTTCCTCCTCATTTCATATTTTTTATCGCCGGATCATTTCATATCTGCGAGATTTCGATAGATCCGGCAAAAAATATCCATAAACTGCTTCTGCTCTTCTTCGGAAATACCATTTAATGCAGTTTTTTCTATTTTCTTAAAAGCCTCCTCCACAAGCTTCTGATTTTTTTCCGGATTCTGTCATAAAAATATGAAAAGTACGACGGTTTCCATTGAGCATTTTTCTTTCGATCAGGTCTTTTTCTTCCATACGGTTCAAAATGGACGTTAAAGATCCTGCCTCGATGAGGCATCCTGCTGCAATCTCTTTCTGACTGGCACCATCGTGTTCTTTCAGGTAATCCAATACTTTGGGCTGTCCCAAGGTAAGACCTGTATCTTTCAGCTGTTCCATTAGTTTTTTCTTTTTAATTCTACCAGCAGACAGCATCTCTTCAGAAATTGGCCATTCATCATAACCTTTGGATCCACTCTTTATATGCTTCCATATCAAGCGGAGCTACTTTCGTAAATGATAAAATAAATATGTACAATCAATAATATTGCAAAATATTTTTTACATTTTAACACTTCTTTTCTCTTCAATTTGTTTGCAAAAAAGCTACAAGATTTATCTTTCCCAAATCTTACAGCTCATCTATCATGTTGCGTCCCAAGCATCATCTATATTTACATGTAATTTCTGCACAAAATACCGTGGGTTATTTTCGGGTTACTTTTCAACCGCCTATGCCTTCCAGGCCTTAATTTTACTGGCTTTTGGGCGAAGCATCCAAAGAGTGCCGTGGCATACCATCAATTTTACTAAATCAATTTAAAATACCTCAACGCATCCTTAATATACTCCACCTTCTCCTGTGGACACTGTTTCACCTCTGGGTTCTCTTTCTTGGACTTATTATAATTCACGCCCATGTCCAGACGTATTTAATCATAAAGCGACTTTTCTATTCTCATCTTTTTTTCCCAATACGTTCCGCAGACATAATCTGCTTTGATATCCTTATCCAGCAAATACTGAGCCAACAAATCACTCGTATCTCCACAGCACGCACGCAGAAATCTGCAATATATACTGTCATTATCGAATTTTCTGCACCAATGCCACAATATTTTCTATATGATACGTCCACGGGAACATATCCACCGGCTGGCACCGCTCCACCCGGTAGCCGTGGCTTATAAGATACTTCAGGTCCCGTGCCTGGGTGACTGGATTGCAGGAAATATAGACCACACGCTTTGGGGAAAGCTGCAGCAGTGAGGATAAGAATGCCTCATCACTTCCGGCACGAGGCGGATCCATGAATACCACATCGGCAGTCTCGCCCTGTGCTGCCATTTTGACCATGAATTCTCCGGCATCCTTATTGTAAAATGTGATATTTTTCATGTTATTGCGCTTCGCATTGGTAATGGCATCACGTACCGCATCACGATTCACTTCCACGCCAATGACAGAGCCGGCTTTTCCTGCTGCTGCCATGCCAATGGTACCAATGCCGCAATACGCGTCGATTACCTTTTCTTTTCCGGTCAATCCGGCAAACTCGATAGCTTTGCCATAAAGGATTTCTGTCTGCACCGGATTTATCTGGTAGAATGAGGATGGAGAAATGCGGAAACGAAGTCCGCACAGCTCGTCCTCAATAAATCCTTTTCCATAAATAGTAATATTCCGCTCCCCTAAGACAACGCTGGTGCGCCGGTCATTTACATTTACCACCACCGTTGTAATCTCCGGATGCTTATCACGAAGTGCTTTTACAAAATTATTTTTTGACGGCAGAATTGGGGATGCCAGCACCAGAACAACCATAACTTCGCCGGTACGGAAACCTCTTCTTACCAGAACATGGCGCAGTAATCCATATCCGCTGTCCTCGTCATATACTTTTATTTTAAAGGAGCGAAGCATTCCACGAATATCATAAATGATGCTGTCCGCAATCTTATCCTCAATCTGACATTCATCAATCTTTACCACCGAATGTGTTCCCTGCTGATATGCCCCGGAAATCACTGTTCCATTTTTCAGCCGCTGAAACGTAGCATTGACCTTGTTCCGATAATGAAATGGCTCCTGCATTCCGATAACCGGCTCCACTTTTCCAAAGCTGCCTAAAAGCTCTTTTACTTCCCGATGTTTCTTGTTGAGCTGCTTTTCATAATCCATTCCCTGATACTGGCAGCCGCCACATTTTTTTGCAAGATCACATTCCCCCGGTGGGCAGATGTGTTTTTCCGGACGTTCCGATTTCGAACCATGCTGCTTTTTTGCATTTTCCTTTTTTCTAAATTTATTGTTCTCTTCTGACTTTCTCATTTCCTGTACCGTTCCTTATTTTTTCAAATACTATACTATTTTTTAGTTTAACGCATTTAGCAGCCTTTTTCTATGGTTATTGCAGAAATATTTTCATAAATGAATTAAAATAAAATGCGAAATAATGACACCTGCTGAGCCTGCCACTGGCAGTTTCTTACGGATATACAAAACGTCGATACAGGCTGTACCGACGTTCCTTCAACACTTCACACTATTTAATTTTTGCAATCAAACTGCAATCATCTCTTTTTGTAAAGAAGTAATTCCGGATTTTCGCCATTTTCCTACCAGTGCATTTAATTTTTCAACCTTAGGAAGCCCGTCTATGTGAAGTTCATTTATTTCCTTTATTAGCTGTTTCTTAAACTCCTCAAACTCTCCATTGTCGCTAAGTTCATCATATCTTTTCCAATAATCTAACGTTGGGAGCATTTCTTTCATATATGCGCGCGCCTGCTCCTCTGTAAAATCATCGCTTACCATGTTTTTAACGCATATGTCGATTAATTCATCCATATCGTTATAGGTATATGTTCCGTCAGCTCATTCTGGGACATTCCTCTTTGTGTACGAAGTTCCAGAATAATATTTTTTGTCTCCATCGTTGCTACCTCCTTTATCCATTAATTAGAGATATATTAGATAACAATTCTCCTTATAACGACATTATTAATTACTCTCTTTTTGATCATATAAATTATGCTTTCTATAAAACAATTTATGACCTAAAAATTAAGTACAATGTTGAAAATACAATAACGACTTTTGGCATTTTAGAAACATGCTTTACCCCTAATACCGGTGCTTTATACGCAAGTTTAAACAATGCCATTCTTCATCTATATTGCAAAAAAGGTGTAGCTGATTCTTTTAAAATGATTTTTACAAGATTTGCAGAAACACAGTTTTCATATAAATATTTTGAAAAGCATATAGAAAAAGCATTATTACCCGAACTAAAAAATAAATTATTTTCCACATATATTCCTAACGAAAAATCCTTAGGTTTACGGGTCCATCAATTAATAAAAACCGATATAAAAAAAGCTATATGGCTATCTTCGACCGATGGAAAATTTAACAATAAAATTAATTTTGAAAGATCTTTAGTAAAAATAACTTCTAGATATATAACAGAATTGCAAAAGCTTGAAGACATGTACGCCCCAAAAAATATTTCACTTTAAAGGAAAAAGGTAGCCAGTTATCATTTGATTACTTGCTACCTTTTATTGTTTATTTAAATATTGCTATTTTTTCTGATTTAAAGACAGTAAAAAATTTTGTAGCAGTTGTATCTGCGAATCATTTAACATTGTCAGATCAATCTTTATACCAGTATCATTCTTAATTCCTAATAAATAATCAACCGAGCATCTATACAAATTTGCAAGAGCCATTATATTTTCAACACTAGGAACTCTTTCAGAGCTTTCATAATTTGAAATAACACTTGCAGATACGCCAATAGCAGATGCAACATCTTTTTGCGACAAATTTAATAACTGTCTTTGCTTTTGTAACCTCTCACCTAGACCATAAACCATATATTCTACCTCCGATACTATGTTAATTTATTTATTATTGCTCTAGGCTATGTTATGTTTGCTTTAAGCATTGTAAACTTTGCTTAAAGATGATATAATATACATCAAAATCTAAACATCATAAAAGAGAGGTAAAAAAATGAAAAAAAAAGCTTTATACTTATGCATTGCTTCAAGTTTTTTAATTTGTCTTACTTCATGTGGGACTTCATCAAGCAATAATACTCCTATTGATTCAGAAGCAATTATTGAAAATGTGATTCAAGATCAAATGACAATAGAACATATTGGAGAAGGTTTTGGAATACATGATTTTACTGCAACTTACACAGATTTTGATAGCAATTTGGAAAATGTTGATGTTGAAATTACAGCAACCAAATTAAGCAACGATGAAAAATCAATTGATATTACCGGAATAGTAACATTAACATCATCTAAAGAGCAAAAGCATGTTAATGGAATATATCAACTAAAAAATAATGAAATTATTTCTGCCAAAGAATATTTCACTCAACCAGAGACTGAGACTGAAACTGAAACCGAGACTGAAACCGAAATTAAAATCACAGAAAAGGTTACAGAAAAAAATAACAACTCAACTTCGTCTTCAAAAAAACATTCTACACAAGAACAACCTACACAAGAACAATCTGTGCAAGAACAACCTGCACAAGAACAGCCTGTACAAGAACAACCTCAACCAGAAGTTACTTGTGGTTGGGCTGGTCCTGGTTGGCAATCCGGCTATTTAAATCCTGCCGAATCAACAGCTGTTGCTGTTTATGATGCATCACTTGGTGGAGATTTAACATTCTACGCCCCACAAGTAGTAATTGATGAATTCTCCGGTTACCAAATAACATGGCTATATTGGGGAGATGGAACTGGAATGGTCTGCTGGGGAAGGAGTAATTGGGAACCAGGAGAAAACGCAATCAATTATTTTAGTCAACCAGACGGAAGTTTAATAAAGAAAAGAACTACAGTCCCTGATTCTTCCGGTAATGGTGGTACTGCATACGATGAATATTATTAATATTTTTTTGCTAAAGATGTAAATAAATATCCTCTTGGATTGTTAATAGAATACTATTAATCCAGGAGGATATTTATATAACAAGAGTATAATAACATCTAGTTTTCTCCCATTTGTCTACTACACCATTCATTTCTTTAAATCATACTATATTACACCATTTTTTACACCATTTTTTTATTAATTTATACCCTTTTACAATAAGATACAATATTTCATCTTTACAAGTAAAAACAGCCTAGCATCGGTAAAATAAAGCCATAAGTCACTTTCAAAAATTTTTACATCTCATCAACAACCTGGAACACATAGAATTTCAGATAATAGGATTCGTCCGCTGCCCAAAGAATCGGATGATCCGGTGCCTGGGTGCGGAATTCCACCTGACGCAGACGCTTGTGGACGCTGTGAGCTGCCTGTCCGATTGTCTTGGTAAACAACTCATACGTCATAAAATGGGAGCAGGAGCAGGTCGCAAGAAATCCGCCATTTTTCACAAGCTTCATGGCACGAAGGTTAATCTCACGATAGCCCTTGATGGCATTTTTAACAGAATTTCTGGACTTGGTAAATGCCGGTGGGTCTAAGATTACCACATCATACTTTTCGCCTGCTTCTTCTAATTCCGGCAGCAGTTCAAAGACATCCCTGCATAGGAATTTTACCGTGCCGGAAAGACCGTTCAATGCTGCATTTTCTTCTGCCTGATGTACGGCAAGTTCCGAAGCATCCACTCCGGTGACTTCTTTTGCTCCGGCAATTCCGGCATTTAATGCAAAGGAGCCGGTATGGGTAAAGCAGTCTAACACTCTTGCATCCTCACATAATTTCTGAATGGCAAGACGGTTGTATTTCTGGTCTAAGAAAAATCCGGTCTTCTGACCATCCTTTACATCTACGATATAATGCACACCATTTTCTACAATTTCCACATTGGTATCAAATGCTTCTCCGATAAAGCCCTTCTTAAGCTCCATGCCTTCCTGCTTGCGGACTTTTGCATCACTCCGCTCATATACGCCGCGGATTGTAATGCCGTCCTCTGCCAAAATTTCCTTTAAACACTTTACCATAAGCTCTTTGTAACGGTCGATGCCAAGTGCTAAGGACTGCACTACCAGCACATCCGAAAACTTATCAATAACCAGTCCCGGCAGAAAATCTGCCTCTCCAAATACCACGCGACAGGATGAGGTGTCTACCGTCTTTTTCCGGTATTCCCATGCCTGCTGCAATCGTGTCCGGAAAAATGCTTCATCAATAACTGTATCTTCTTTTCTGCTGAAAAGGCGCACCCGGATTTTGGAATTGCGGTTGATAAATCCAATGCCCATCGGATATCCGTCAAAATCGTGTACCAGCACCAGATCTCCGTTTTCAAATGTTCCCATGACACTTTCTATTTCATTATCGAAAATCCACATGCCACCGGATTTTACCATTCTTCCTTCGCCTTTTTTCAATGTTACAACTGCACTCATGTTAGTCCTCCTTCGTAACCTCTTTCTTATAATTTACCACAAATATACCAATGCATACCAGTATCAGGGCAATCACACTTTTGATACCTGCTGCCTGCTCTTTTTCTCCTAGAAGCCATGCAGAAAGAATCACACCAAACACCGGGTTCATAAATCCAAATACCGCTACACGGGAAATCGGATTATATTTTAATAAAATGCCCCACAGCGTGTATGCGACGGCAGAAATGCATGCCATGTAAAACAACAGCCCAAAGGATGACGCCGTAAATCCGCTCACCCGTCCACCTGCTGCAAAGCCGCACAATGCCATAATAATTCCACCCACCAGGAACTGGTATCCACTCAGCATGACAGGATTTTCGGATTTGGAATACCGCTTTAACAACACGGAAGAAAATGCATACGCTACCGTTGACAGGAAAATAAATCCTTCTCCGGTCACGCTCATATGAAAATCAAATCCGCTGCTTCCCATATTTACCAGTGCCACGCCTGCAAATCCAATGATACAGCCTGCTATTTTCCGCGCCGATAATTTTTCCTGATGGAATAAAAGACTTGCTACCAGAATTGCCACGAATACATTTAACGCTTCGATGATGGATGCTTTTACCCCGGAGGTGTGCGCCAGTCCGATATAGAAAAGCAGGTACTGTCCCACAGTCTGCAGACTGCTTAATTTAAAAACTTTTCCAATGGAGTTCTTTGTCGGACGCAGAAACCGTCTGCTTCCAATACTTCCCAATAATATTGTTAAAATTCCCGCCAGCGTAAACCGATAGCCAGCATACAGAATCTGGGATGCCACCTCATCCGATGCAATGTGCATCATCTGATAGCCGATTTTAATGCACGGAAATGCACTGCCCCACAACAGGCAGCACACCAATGCTCCCAGCCAGACTACTATGTTTTTCTGCATGAATTTTTCTTTTGTTTCCATTGCTTTCATCCTTTTCTCAAGCTTTCGCTTTTCTTCTCATTCTTGTCTCATTTCATCATAGACACCAGTGCCGGCTCTGTCAAATAAATTCTGTCCCTACTGATATACTTTTTCCCTGAAATATGCGATAATAAATATGTTTGTATAGGTGCTTGCGAAAGGAGATAATTTGATGATAACAATAAGCCTTTGCATGATTGTAAAAAACGAGGAGCAGGTTCTCTCCCGCTGTCTGGATTCACTCGCCGGTCTGATGGATGAAATCATTATCGTGGATACCGGCTCTTGCGACCGCACCAGAGAAATTGCTGCCCGCTATACCGATAAAATCTATGACTATATCTGGAAAGATGACTTTGCAGATGCCAGAAATTTTGCTTTTTCCAAAGCTTCCATGGAATACATTTATACCGCAGATGCAGATGAAGTCTTAGATGATGAGAACCGGGAACAGTTCCGGCTTTTAAAAGAAGCCATGGTTCCAGAGGTCGAAATTGTACAGATGAAATATGTGACCAAAAATGAATTTAATACGGTGCTTAACTTTAAAGAAGAATACCGTCCGAAGCTCTACCGGAGACTCCGTACCTTTACCTGGATTGACCCGATTCACGAAACGGTGCGCTTAGACCCGGTTGTCTTTGACAGTGATATTGCTATTACGCATCTTCCGCAGTCCCTGCACAGCAGCCGTGATTTCAAAGGCTTCTTACTGGCATTTGACCGGGACGGACGGCTTTCCGAAAAATTGCACCGGATGTATGCCAAAGAGCTCCTCATGACCGGGGAGAAAGAAGATTTCATTGCCGCCGCAAAAGTATTTCTTGCTACCTTAAAGGATGAAACCGCCTCTGGAGATGCCCGCAAGGAAGCCGTCTGTATCTTAAGCCGCTGCTACCGGATTACCGGAAATGTCAATGAATTTTTCAAGCTGGCACTGAAGGATATGATTACTACCCCTTGTGCAGAAATCTGCTGCGAATTGGGAAATTATTTTTTTGACGCAGAAGATTATGATGAAGCAGCCATGTGGTACTACAACGCAGCCTTTGAAACTGCCAGCATTCTTGATGTCCATACCAGTGGAAATATTCCGCTGAACGGACTGGCTGACTGCTATGAAAAATCCGGGAATGCAGCCCAGGCGGAAGAATATAGAAATACAGCCAGACAATGGCAGCTCCCAGACGATAATTCTTAGTCCCTTCGACTTGAATAATCATGTACGAAGTGGTACTATGATAATAATTTAACAAACAAAATATATAGGAGGTTTTTCATGGATTACACACAGGAATATAAACAGAAATTAGTCTCCGCAGATGAGGCTGTCAAAGTCATCAAATCCGGTGACTGGGTAGATTATGGATGGTGTACTGGAACTCCGGATGCACTGGATAAAGCCCTTGCAAAACGTACGGATGAATTAAAGGATGTCAACTTAAGAGGTGGTATTCTGTTAAAACCGTTAGCTGTCTTCGAACGTGAAGATGCCGGCGAACACTTTACCTGGAACTCCTGGCATATGTCCGGAATCGAGCGTAAATATATCAACCGTGGTTTTTCTTACTACGCTCCAATCCGTTATTCCGAGCTTCCAAGATACTATCGTGACTCCGCTACTCCGGATGATGTAGCAATGTTCCAGGTTGCTCCAATGGACAAACATGGATATTTCAACTTTGGACCAAACGCTTCTCATATGATGGCAGTTTGCGAGACTTCCAAGAAAGTTATCGTTGAAGTAAATAAAAATATGCCTCGCTGCTTAGGCGGATTTGAAAACAGCATCCATATTTCCGATGTTGATTTCATCGTAGAAGGCGAGAACCCGGCTATCGGTGAATTAGGCGGCGGCGGAGCTGCTACTGAAATCGATCAGGCAGTTGCAAAATTAATCGTAGATGAGATTCCAAATGGTGCATGTCTCCAGCTTGGTATCGGAGGAATGCCAAATGCTGTTGGTTCCATGATTGCAGAATCTGATTTGAAAGATTTAGGTGTACATACCGAAATGTACGTTGATGCATTCGTTGATATTGCAAGAGCAGGAAAAATCAACGGTTCCAAGAAAAACATCGACCGTTTCCGTCAGACCTATGGTTTCGGTGCAGGAACTCAGAAAATGTATGACTACTTAGATGAAAACCCGGAACTTATGAGTGCTCCGGTAAGCTATACCAATGATATCCGTTCCATTTCCGCACTGGATAACTTTATTTCCATTAACAATGCAGTAAATGTAGACCTCTACGGTCAGGTAAATGCAGAGTCTGCTGGAATCAAACACATCAGTGGTGCCGGCGGACAGTTAGACTTCGTTCTGGGTGCATACCTTTCTAATGGTGGTAAGAGCTTCATCTGCTGTTCTTCTACCTTTACAACCAGGGATGGTCAGTTAAAATCCCGTATCCTTCCTACCTTAGATCCAGGATCTATCGTAACTGATACCCGTGCCAACATCCACTATCTGGTAACAGAATATGGTAAAGTCAACTTAAAGGGACTTTCTACCTGGCAGAAATGTGAAGCAATTATCTCTGTCGCACATCCGGACTTCCGTGATGAATTAATCGCAGATGCAGAGAAAATGCATATCTGGAGAAGAAGCAACAAATAACTACGTAACTTTTAAAAATCCCATGGGATTATCCCATGGGATTTTCTTATAAAAAATTTTCTTTTTCTGTTTCAGCTCTATTTTTTCCATGGACGTTTCTTTTCCGTCCAGCCTCTTTCCCTCCAATAGTTTACATCTGCTTCATTCCAGCCCATTCTCTGAAGCATCCGCATTACCTGGAAAAACATTTTCGTTTTCAGGGAAGTATGTACTTTTCCATTCTTTCTTTGAATGACTGCGGCAAGCTTTGTTGTCTTTTTCTCAATGGCTTCTTTTTTCTTTGCACTGACTCCATCCCAGTTTACTGCCCGGACTGCCACACCATATTTATATGTCTTTGCAACTCCCCAGAAAAAGGTGCTGTCTGCCATATCCTTATTGGTGCTTTTCATTCCGCCGCCTGCTGCCGTAGAAATGCAGACTGCCTGCTTGTGAAACATTCTCTCTTCCGGACGATGCACCATCCATCGATATCCATAGTGGTCTAAGAAACTTTTCATCGGACCACTGGCATGATAGACATATACCGGACTTGCCAGAATAATCACATCCGCCTCATCCATTGCTTCTGTCAGTGGGCTCAAATCCCCATAATGGGGACATAACTTTTCATCCTTTTCGAAACACTGGGTACATCCTACACAATAGTGATTAAAATCTCTCGGCAGGAAAAATTCTTTTGTCTCTCCCTGCAATTTGTCTGCAAGCATTTTTGCAATATGATAGGTGGAACCCTTATGATTCTGTCCATAAATGCACACAATTTTCATGTTATCTCTTTTTCCTCTCTTCCACAGATACTGCGATAAATTTCCCAGATTAAAAATCCGGAAAGCGGACCTAAAATAACACCGGCTGTTCCATATATTTTCAGACCTGCATAAATACTGATAATAACCGCCAGCGGATGCACGCCCAGCCCTCTTCCCATAAGCCTTGGCTCCATAAATTCCCGGATAAAGGTACTCAATATAAACAGTATACCATATATCACTGCCGCAAAATACTTTCCACGAAATAAATCGATAATCAGCCATGGAATAAAGACAAGTCCTGTGCCAATAAAAGGCAGTGCATCACTCATTCCAATCAGCACTCCCGCCAGAATGGCATAAGAATTTCCGGTAAGGAACAGACCTGCTATACATACGCCACTGATTAATGCCAATATAATAAGCTGTGCCTTAAGATATGTTCCACCGGCATGACACATATTTTGAAATATCCGTCCGCCCCAGGAATAAAAGCTGCTTTTTCTCCAACGCTGCACCAGATTATCATAATCACAGAGTATCAGTACTGCCGCCACAACAGTTACAATGCAGATGCCAAAGAATGCTGCCAGTCCCCGCAAAGATGCCAGCGAGCCATTCATCATTGCCGGAATCAGCTTCGTTTCTGCCTGACTGCTGACATATGCCGCGCAGTTTTTTCCCCACTGCACCATTGTCTCTTTTTTCATGCCGGTGATTTCCGCAACCCGCTCACAACAACTGCACCAGAGTGTATCTGCTTTTCCAAATAATGCCGGATAATTCGTTATCAGTGATGCAAGTTCGCAGATTCCCTTGTATACAAGATAGCCCATCGGCAGAAAAATCACTGCCAGCAGCAACAGCACTGCAGCCGTACTTACAATTCCTTTGGGAAGCTTTGTTTTCTCTGACAGAAAAGCTACTGGTTTACATAATATTCTTGCAATAAGGATTGCCAGTAAAAAAGGAATTACAATCGGCAGTGCGAAACGTATTCCCAAATATACTGCAACTGTAATCCCTGCTAAATATATAATCTTTTTTATAAGTTGTCTTGTTTTTTCAGTCATACCATCAGTATGTGGCATCCCGGACTTTTTTATGTATTATAAATCTGAAAATAAATGAAATGCCTGACCTTCCGGTGTTATCTGAAACTGCATCTTCTTTTTGCTTGTGGGATGCAGAAATTCCAGCCGATAAGAACAAAGTGCCAGTGGAATCGGCCTCATTCCCGGCAGACTTTCATTCTTCCTTCCATACTTTCTATCTCCCACCAATGGCCAGCCATGATGCGACATCTGCACACGGATCTGGTGATGCCGCCCGGTCTCTAATTTTACTTCAAGAAGACTGATTTCTTCCGCAGCTTCAGTTTTTTCCGATGTTCCATCCGCTGTACCCGCTCCTGAAGCAGCTTTACCATCTCTGCCATCTCTATCATCTTTATCATCTCTATCATCAAGCGTACTACATTCCAGCACCCGATAGGTTAACGCCGCCCGCTTTGCATCTGCGGTTCCCTGTTTTACGACAGAAGAAGTATTACTTCTGCCATCCTTCTTAAGAAAGTCAATAAGCTGCCCTTCTTTCGGTTCTGCTTTTCCATATACCACTGTCAGATAATATTTTCCAAAACCGTTTTTCTGCATCTGCCGGTTCAGCTCTGCTGTGGCTTCTTTGGTCTTTCCAAAGACCATTACGCCTTCCACCGGCTGGTCTAAGCGATGGATGATTCCAATAAAGGGAGTCTCTCCTTTTGCAGCAAGATAATTCCGAAGCAGGCTCTCCATATCCTGCTCGCCCATACGCTTCGTCTGCACTGCAATCCCTGCCGGTTTTACACAAACAAGCAGCTTGTCATCCTCATATAAAATATGTTCTGCAATCTTATACATATACTTTTTCCTGCATCTCCTATGCATTTTCTAATTGTAAAAATAAAGCTGAATTTGTTTTTACATAAAATTTAATACATACAAAGTCAACAATAATAGCTGCCGCAATAAGTAAAGCAAATAACAATGCCACCGGATTAGCTGCTACCAGACCATTTATAATTTAAATCTGTAACCTACCCCCCAGCTCAGACAGCTTTGCTGGCTGACGCGCGCATGCGCATCTATAGACAATCTGGGGCTACACATTCTATAATTTAAATCTGTAACCTACCCCCCAGATTGTCTCGATATACTGAGGCTTTGCGGTATCCATTTCAATCTTCTCACGAATCTTTTTGATATGTACCGTTACGGTTGCGATATCACCAACGGATTCCATATCCCAGATTTCTTTAAACAGTTCTTCCTTGGTAAATACATGATTCGGATTCTGTGCTAAGAATACCAGTAAATCAAATTCCTTTGTGGTAAATGCCTTTTCCTCGCCATTTACCCAGACGCGGCGGGCTGTCTTATCAATCTTGATTCCACGAATCTCAATAATATCATTTTCCTGCACATTGCTGCCAATCAGTCTTTCATAACGGGCAAGGTGTGCCTTTACTCTTGCTACCAGCTCGCTTGGGGAGAATGGTTTTGTGATATAATCATCTGCACCCAGTCCCAGTCCGCGAATCTTGTCAATATCATCCTTCTTGGCAGATACCATAAGAATCGGTGTATTCTTTACTTCACGAATACGTTTGCAGATTTCGAAGCCGTCCATGCCCGGAAGCATCAGATCTAAGATATACATGTCAAAATCAGATGCCAGTGCTTTCTCTAAGCCCCTTGCTCCATCACTTTCGATTTCGACATCGAAACCGCTTAACTCTAAATAATCCTTCTCCAGTTCTGCAATTGAAACCTCATCTTCAATAATCAATACTTTACTCATTTGGAACCTCCTGATATTTTCTCAGTACAAAATACATGATTGTACCTGTTTCTTCTTTACTGGTTGCCCATATCTTTCCGCCATGGTCTTCAATAATTTTACGGACAATGGATAAACCAATACCGCTTCCGCCGGTTGCAGAATTTCTTGAAGTATCTGCCCGGAAGAACCGGTCAAAGATATATGGCAGGTCTTTCTTTGCAATTCCTTTTCCATTATCTTCTATCTCTACCTGGATAAAATCACCCACATCCTTTACACGAATATTGATAAAGCCCTTCGGCTTATCCAGATATTTGATGGAATTATTAATAATATTATGAATGACACGCTTTAACTGCTCCGGGTCTGCAATAATCTGCACATCATCCCCAGCGTAATTAAAATACGATAAACCAATATTTTTTGCCTCTAAATCCAGGCCGATTTCTTCTACGCAGTCATCGAAATATTCCATTACATTTATCTTGCTAAAATTATATGGAATTCGATTAGTATCAATCTTTGAATAAAGTGTCAGCTCATTTAATAGTAAATCCATCTCATTGGCTTTATTATAAATGGTCTTGATATATTTATCCCTTTTTTCCGGCGTATCTGCCACACCATCCATCAGACCCTCCGAATAACCTTTCACAGCAGTAATCGGGGTCTTTAAATCGTGGGCAATATTACTGATTAAAACACGGTTTTCTTTCTCTGATGCCAGCTTCTCTTCTGCAGAATCTTTCAGTCTCTGCCGCATCTCTTCGAAGTTCTGGCACAGCTCGCCAATTTCATCATTGCTGTCTATTTCCAAAGTAAAATCAAGGTTTCCCTCTTTGATATTCTGGGTTGCCATCTCTAACTTCTTAATCGGAGTAATGATGCTCCGGTAATTCCATATGGTAAGCATACCTGCCGTCAACAAAAGTATCAATAACACAGAAATAATAATATCTATCAGAAGTTCCTTCATTTCCGGCACAAGTGATTTAATAGATGTAATTACAAACAACGTTCCTTCCGAACCATCCGAAAAATCAAAGTCAATCCGCTTAATCATTTCCTGTTTATCACTGTCAATGAAATAGCCGGTCTCTCCCCCTGTCTTTGTATCCATGTAATCCGGCAGATTTTCCGGAACTGTATTCAAATCATTCGTTCCCACATAGACTTCTTCATTATCCCTCATGACAATCAGGTAGGAGTTTTTCCCCTGCAGAGTCTCATTAACCTGCATTAAATATTTCATGTCCAGGAATTTGTCCGGGTCGCTTTCCGCTGTATCCAGTAACTTCTGACAACTGTCCTTTGTCACCCGGTTCCACATCTGCACCGTATTGGTCAGATAACTAATATTTCCATCTTCCACCTGATAGGTGTTGGCAATATCTCTTAACTGAAAATAACGGAATCCGCACATTGCCAACGCGGCCAATGTCACCGGCACAAATATGATAATACAAAATGATATAATCAGCTTTGTCCTTAGTTTCATTCTCAAGCCTCCAGTTTTTCATAATCATAGTATACCACATGCAGTCTCTTTTCCCATGAAAATTCTGAGAATTATTCTAAAGAATTTATAAATTATTTTCCAACCACCCAAAACTCTTTGCTGGTTTTCTCATTAAAATGCCAAAAGACCTCTTTCCGGCATTTCAATCATTTCCCTTAAGAAATAAATCTTTTC
>OBLO01001381.1_pt1 | contig 21148 bp, 22 predicted proteins | sample 1519401 | NCBI WGS metagenome assembly OBLO01 (sample SAMEA2602897, study PRJEB22501) | metagenome | reverse complement strand
TAGATGCGTTTGATACCCATGCCAGGGTGCCCGCCCATTTTGCCGCTGTCGATCGGTCTGCAAAAGAAAATGGAAAGACTGCCATTATTTCCGTCGGCTGGGATCCGGGACTCTTTTCCCTCTCTCGGCTTTATGGGAATGTGATTCTTCCTGACGGGAGAGATTACACTTTCTGGGGGAAAGGCGTTTCGCAGGGGCATTCCGATGCCATCCGCCGCATTAAAGGCGTGAAGAACGCCAAGCAGTATACCTGCCCTGTGGAAAGCGCCATGCGTGCCGTAAGGAACGGGGAAAATCCGGAGCTTACCACAAGAGAGAAACATATCCGTGAATGTTTCGTCGTTTTGGAAGATGGCGCTGACGCGGCATATGTGGAAAAACAAATCAAGACGATGCCGAACTATTTTACCGACTATCATACTGTGGTTCATTTCATTTCGGAAGAAGAATTTGATAGGAACCATCAGGGGCTGGCGCATGGCGGTTTCGTTTTCCGCAGTGGAAATACGGGGAAAGAGAAAGAACATAAGCATATCATTGAATTCAGTCTGAAATTGGATTCAAATCCGGAATTCACCACGCATGTCATGGCAGCTTATGCGAGAGCTGCCGCGCGCATGGCCAGAGAAGGACAGACAGGATGTAAAACGGTGTTTGATATACCGCCGGCATACCTTAGCGAAAAGAGCGGCGAAGAGCTCCGTTCCTCAATGCTGTAAAAGGCAATAACAGCTTGACAATTTAGTATATGATAGTGTATTCTACATAAGTCAGTTATGCGGAGCGGTACTCAAGTGGCTGAAGAGGACGGTTTGCTAAATCGTTAGACGGGTCTCCCGTGCGGGGGTTCGAATCCCCCCCGCTCCGCCATGAATTATGAGGCAGGATATTTTTATGGGTATCCTGTTTTTTGTTTTCATTATTCAATAATTAAAATAAAAAGGAATCTGATCAGAGGTTCTTTTCCGGGACAGGTAAAATTGCGGTATCCTGCAAATCCTGGGCTGTAATTCCTTTTTGCTGCCAGCTTCATTATCGTGCTGTCTAAATAATAAAAAGGGTAAAGGCACCCGCTGTATCAGAATAAACACCTGGGCCGAAATAAAAGGTATTCCAAAGAGGTGTATAAACTTCTCAAGTAAGATATTATATATAAATTTTATTATGGGTTTTGCCAGAAATCATAGATAAGCGGACGGTTTTGTCCTTTAAAACATGGTATAATATTAAAAATAATCGTTGCCAGAGAACGGCAGAGGGAGATGTCAGATGACCATCACGTATATATTTCAGATTCTGGAAGCTGTGGCAAAAGGCGATGCGGAAAAGTATGGCGTAATTCCTGATATGAACGGAGAATTGCAGAAAGCAGTGCGCCGATCAAGGAGACGTGTTGCCCGGCTTCGGGAACGGGCGCAGTATGAGCTTGGGGAGATGGATAAGGCAAAAGTGGCGGCGGCCAATGACAATATGAGGCGTTTTACCAAGTCTCTCGGTAAAATCCGCAATTTGAACCTGGAGGACTGCAGGGGGCTGCTTGGCATTGAAGATTTTCTGGAAGATGGAAACCGGATTCATGAAGTCATGGAAATGGCCAAGAAGATAGAGCATATGTCGACGGTCAGCTCTACGGCGTACACGCCCATGTCTCTCGGATTTGGCGTGTTGGAAACATATACGGATGTGGCACCCATTGAAATTGATAATAGGAAGTTCAATGCGGGTGATAAGGAATATTGCCTGCAGATGATTAAAAAGCTGCATGCCTTTCAGGATTCTGTCCGTGAAGTTTGTTCCCGCTTGCTGGATATTACCGAGTGTGCCCGTGAAAGAGGGGACGCGCTGAATGATCTCGCTGATTACTTTGCTGATGGCGTAGACAGCCTGGAGCGGATCCAGATGCAGTCCGGCGGTGACTGGAAACTTTATACTTTGGCGCAGAAGATGCAGATCGGAAGAGCGATACAGGTAGCCCAGCTTATTACGCTTCTTTTCCGGAATCTGATGGATGGCGCGGGACATGTGGATAAACAGAGCCGCAGCGCGATAAAAAAAGCACAGGATGAACTCCTGAAACGTGATGCATGATAATTAAGATTGCCTGACGAACTGACCACCAAAAGTTAGATAAAAACTGATTTGAGGAGGTCAGTTTTATTATGGGGAAATACAGTTTTGCATAAATTCTTTTCTATAAGTATGCTATACTTTATGCATGTAGTTATTTTTATAAACAGGGAGGCAATATGTCTATTGCATTTATACTGCGCATGATTTCCAATACGATCAGCGGTAAAGGCGGACATCCGCAAAGCATTAATGAAGAGATTGAGCGTGCGAAAAAGCGGGCGGCAAAAAGGATATACCGTGCAAAAGTACGTGCGGAAGATGAATTGGGAGAACTGGACCGTGTCCGTATCACTCTCATGGCAGGGGATATGAAAAAATTTACCAAAGAATTTTCTGAAATTAAAAATATTGATTTTCATGACTGCGACACACTGACCGGATTGGAGCATTTTAATAAGGAACGGAGAAACTGGAGGGAACTGGAAGCGCTGTCATCCAAAGCGATGGGACTGATGAATCTGTCCGGCGGTATGGATGCCATCGGTTTTGGTGCGGGCGTCATAGACCAGTATGCTGTGGTTCCGGAACTGGATGTGCTTCCTTCTGAAAGTGAAGGTGATGTGGATGCATTGAAAGAAATGAGCGGGCGGCTGCAGAAATTCCAGCAGCAGGTAAAGAAGCTGTGCTGCCGTATGCAGGATGTAAGAAGAGAAGCCCGCCAGGCACAGGATGCCCTTCTTGATTTGTCAGATTATCTGACAGATGGAATCAAGGATATCCGCGATATCCGAAGTGAGAGCGGGAATGACTGGAAGAATTATTCGGAGTCGCAGAAGATTATTATAGGCAGAACAACGCAGGTGGCACACCTTATCAGCGTGCTTTCCGAAGTCCGTTTTCTTACTGATGAAGCGGATCTGCGTGGAGAAATAAGGGAAGCTTTGGAAGCGACGGAAGAGCTGCTTGACGAACTTGGCGTATGACGGGCGAGGAGAGTCTTTCTTTTGAGGAGGACTCTTTTTTATTGACTTGATAATTCAAAGACTAAAAAATAGAAAAGTTGTTTTCATTCTCGTAGATTTGTTAAAATAAACACAAGACGAAAAACATGCAATGGATTTGTATTTTCGGAGAGCGGCTATGAAAAGAAGAAAAGTAAGGACAGCTGTTTTGGGACTAATGGCACTTTTGATGTGGTCCGGCAGCATGGCGGCGGAAGAGATTTATCTGCATGGAGATACGAATATTCCGATGATTTTGAATACCGGCGGTATAGATAATGATGGGAATACAGGCGTGTTTATGGATCTCACTTCTATCAGTGTGGAAGATTTATTTAAAAACGGCCTGGCTGTAAAAGTGAATTTCTTCAAGTTGGAGAAAGGAGTATCGGCTGTATCTACCGCCCATTTCCGCATGACGGAAGACGGCGGCGCATGGATTGCCATGGAAGACGGCTGGCATGCTGTGAATGAAGGAGCTGCGCGGGTGGAAAGTGAAGCGGTGCGTCTGATTCGGGAAGAAATGGGAAAAGAAGAGTGCCGTGATAAGTACATGGGACAAATTACGGCACTCTGGGAGAGAAAAATAAAGGCGGCGGAAACGGCGCGGCAGGAAGAATATGAAAAGCTGCAAAGGGAAACGGAAGAAAAGAATCAGGAAAATAATAAATCCGTGAAAAGTGTGAAATTGCCGAACATGGAAATGCCGGAACTGGAACGAGCCGAGCCTGATAAAGTGGTGGAAATAAAATCACCTGACATGATACCTGCAGTAAATCCTGTAAAAAAGAACGCATCGATAGAAATGCCGATAAAGGCAGAGATGGAAGAGACGGAGGCAGATGCAAAGAAAAACGAATCGAGAAAGGAAGAAACGCCTGCCGAGTTGCCGATGACCGTTTCTCCTGAAAAGGAAAAAACGGAACTGACGGCAGTGAAGGTCAAAGGAAACGTACAGAGGGAAGAAGATGCACAGAAAAATGAAGAGGGGGAAATCACCGAGCAGGTCGAAATTTCCATCGTCTCCCATCCGATGGTGGAAATCATTTCGAAAAGCGACGCAACATAAGATCCCTGTAATAGTTGGCTCTTTTCCAATGAAAATAGTATAATCACTACGGAGTATTTTCCGGAAGCATAAATCCTCCCCGCAAAATCTGAAGGCTGCGCGGAGGATGTATTTTTTTCGAAAGGCGTACCATGGCTAAGAGATATTACGAACTTCATGTATCAGGCTGCACGAGACATCTTCCCGTACTGAATATTTCAGACAAGGTAGCGATTGCGGGATTTGTCATTTTGGGTGATGTGGAAATTGTGGAAAACACGGCCCGCGATTTGGCGGCGAAAGTGCCGAAAGATTGCGAATACGTCATGACGGCGGAAACGAAAGGAATCCCCCTTGCCGCTGAACTGGCCAGAAATCTGGGGCAGAAGACGTACCTGGTGGCAAGAAAGTCGGTCAAGGCGTATATGGATGATCCTATCTGTGTAGAAGACGAGTCTATTACTACGATGGGAAAACAGAAGCTGTACCTGTCTGCCTCTGATGTGGCGCTGATCCGCGGGAAGAAAGTCCTCCTTGTGGACGATGTCATCAGTACCGGCGGATCTATGAAAGCCTTGAAAGAACTGGCGGAAAAAGCGGGCGCCCAAGTCTGCTGCCAGGCTGCCATTCTTGCCGAAGGCGATGCAGCGAAGCGTGACGATATCGTATTTCTTGAAGAACTTCCTCTCCTGGAAGCTGAATAAAAATGAAAGCCGTATACACGAAATGGGTATGACGGCTTTTTTGATGGAGGGGATATTCCTTCCTTTTTACGGGAAATGCTGTAAAGGAGAGCGCTTTTTATGGTATAATATGGCGAATAATTTAGAATTTGCCACATAGATTTTGAATCAATTCCGACAGGAGGAATGGAATGAAACACCAGGAGACTGTTATCATCATCGACTTCGGCGGGCAGTATGCGCAGCTGATTGCCAGAAGAGTGCGCGAATGCGGCGTATATTGTGAAATTCTGCCGTACAATAAGCCGGCGGAAGAAATTCTTTCCCATAACCCGAAAGGCATTATCTTTTCCGGAGGCCCTGCCAGTGTAAATATGGAAAATGCCCCGCAGCTGGATGAAGGCATATTCAAGGCGGGCGTACCGATTCTGGGAATCTGCTACGGTATGCAGCTTATGGCAAAAGACCTTGGCGGCACGGTTGCCAGTCCGGAAAAACATGAATACGGCCATACGGAATTTTCCAGAAACGGAAGCTGTCCGCTTTTTGAAAACATTTCAGAAAAGACTGCTGTATGGATGAGCCACGGCGATGCGGTCACCGATATGCCTGCCGGTTTCGGGCTGATCGGACATACGGAACTCACGCCTACCGCGGCGATGGCTGATGAGGCAAGGCATTTCTATGCCGTCCAGTTCCATCCGGAAGTGATCCATACCACTGAAGGCACACAGATGCTGAAGAATTTCCTTTTCCGTATCTGCGAATGTGAAGGCGGCTGGTCTATGGAAAATTATATCGACATCGCTGTTGCCAATATCCGGCAGCAGGTAGGCGACCATAATGTCCTCTGCGCTCTTTCCGGCGGTGTGGACTCTTCTGTTGCCGCTGTCCTTGTCCATAAAGCGGTTGGGGATAAACTGACCTGCGTATTTGTAGATCACGGATTCCTCCGGCAGGGTGAAGCGGAACAGGTGGTGGATACATTTACGAACAAATTCAATATCAAACTGATTCATAAAGATGCGTCTCAGCATTTCCTTTCTCTTCTGAAAGGTGTGACAGAGCCTGAAAAGAAACGCAAGACCATCGGCGCTGAATTTATTCATGTCTTCCAGGAAGAAGCCAACAAGTTGGAAGATGTGAAATTCCTTGTCCAGGGCACGCTTTATCCCGATGTGGTGGAAAGCGGCACTGCCACGGCGGCGACCATCAAATCCCATCACAATGTAGGCGGTCTTCCGAAAGATATGAAATTTGAACTTATCGAACCGCTCCGCGAACTTTTCAAAGACGAAGTCCGCCAGCTGGGACGTGAACTGGGACTCCCCGGAGACGTTATCAACCGCCAGCCTTTCCCTGGTCCGGGACTGGCAATCCGTATCATCGGTGAAATTACCCCGGAAAGATTGGATATCCTCCGTAAAGCAGATGCCATCGTCAGAGAAGTCATCAAAGAAAGAGGACTCTATAACGAAATCTGGCAGTCCTTTGCCATACTTCCCGCCGCAATCCGCAGTGTAGGCGTCATGGGTGATGAAAGAACGTACGATTACACTGTAGGTATCAGAGCCGTTACAAGTTCCGACGGCATGACCGCCGACTATTTCCGTTTCCCCTGGGAAGTCCTTGACGAAATGAGCAGAAGAATCTGCAATGAAGTCAAAGGTGTCAACAGAGTGGTCTACGATATCACATCCAAACCGCCGAGCACGATTGAGTGGGAATAAATCATAACCACCCGTAGAACGGGTGGTTATTCGTTTAAATTATGTCTTAAAAGGGGGGATATATTCGTGAAGATGGAGTGGTATGATTATTAGAGAATTTGTTATTTATCTTTATCTAAAACCTAAAATGGCAGAAAAATTAACAACTATTAAGATGTATTAGGGATCGGAATATGAAAGAGATGATTGAAAAACTAAAAAATCAACAGTTAGAAGATTTGAAATTCTTAAAAAATTTACTAATAAAAATTTTTCAAGAAGACCGTGATCTCTTTAGATTTGAATTTTCTGATATGAAGGATTTTCAAATCTTTGAGGATGTTATAATTAAATGCAACGAAGTTGACTATGACAATATGGAGACAGTAATGGTTTATGTAATGCTCTACCTACTAGAAAGATATAATCGCTTTCAATATATGCAATTAAAATTATTAGAGAATGAAGACTTTAACATTACAAATTGTTTAACTAAAAAGAGGAATAATAATGAATTTGATTATACTATTCGAATATTAGATGTGGGTACGGGGCCCGCACCAGCTCTTCTGGCATTTTTAGATTTTTATGAGTGGTTGAAACAATATAATGATATAAGATTAGAGATTAAATCTGACTATGTTGAAAATAGCAATTCATTCAGAATGTTTCTGCATTTTTTTACGGAAATTGCAATGAAAGAATCTAAAAGTTATCATATTCCTTTTCATCTCGGAAATCATTATGATATCGAAGAGTATTCAGAAAACTGTAGATTCAATAGACAAATGAATAGACATCAAAAGTATGATTTAGTAATTTTTAGTAATTTTTTAACTACGCCGCAGTTTGTAACAAGGATTGAATCTAATTTAAAAAAAGTCTTTAATAGCATGACAAACAAATCTATTGTAATTATTAGCGGTGGAAATTCTGAAAATGAATGTTATAAAAAAACATATGATTTAATTGATGATTATCTTAAACCTGACATCAACCACAGACAATATAGAGGGCACTGGAAACAGATTTTTTCTAGTAATCTAAAACTTGAAAAATCTGAGTATCCAGCAGGAGAAATTGTTAATGAATATTACAGAGAAGTTAAAAGGCTTCTAATTAAGGAACAAGTTTATGAAAGATTGCCAGAGGTAACAAGAAAACTTATAGAAAAAGGATCTGATGAAAAGGATTGTTCAACATGGCATTTGAAAGCTTATCAAAAGAGATCATATAACATTGGTCTAGTTAAAAAGAGGAGCAAACAAATTAGCAAGAAATAAAATTAACTATTCTGGAAATAAAAAAAGATAAAGATTTGGAGATAAATTTCAAAAATTAAGATAGGCTTAAGTTCTATAAGTAGATGCAGCTTTTAGAACTGAAGGCACTAATCATAGGAGTTGGTAGGTATATAAGAAAATTAAAAGATATTATAAATAGATAACATATGTATCAAAAAGGGGGGCAATACTCTTGAAATAATAATATCACTTTTGATACTAAAAAAATCGGAAACTATAAAAAACAGGTATAGAAAAACTCAAAAATAGAAACAAAATAAACTCTATTGAATAAAATAAGAAACAAATATGATATGGTAATTATTGAGTGGGAGTAAAGCAGATTTCTTAGAAAACAGCTTAAAATCAAGGTTTATAGCCTGTTGAAATGAGTGACTGGGACAAAATTGGGTAAAGATTTCAGAAAGAATAAATCCAATAATAGCTTCCAGTGACTTGTAAATCTGGAGGATAGTATAAATGAAAAAATCACAGGCGAGAGGTTATCTTTTAGAAATTGTTTTATCAAAATTGATTGAAATAAATGGATATGATGTAATTAGGGTAGCGGACAATGATGAAATCGTGTCAAAAGGTAATGGATTAAATGTTAGAGGACGTGGAGGTTTTCATCAATTTGATACACTGGGAGAATTTAAAATTACACCACCGTTTGTTTATCCTTTACGATTATTTGTAGAAGCCAAATTCTATGATTCCAATAAAGTTGGCATCGATAGGGTTAGAATGGCTGTAGGTATTTTAGAGGATGTAAATACAAATTGTTCAACCGTGGAAATGAATGAGGAAGAATTATCTATAGAAAAATATCAGTATCATTATGCAATTTTTTCAACTTCAGGTTTTACAAAAGATGCTCAACGATTTGCTATTGCACATAAAATTCACTTGATTGATTTATCAGGAGGCGAATATAAAAAAATTATAGATTTAATAAAACAAATAGTAGATGCTTTATGTTCTATTTCCCGTGGAGGAAGTGATTGTATTCCGAAGGATACTTTCTCTTCATTTAAAGAAAATTTTTCTGATATGATTATAAATGGAGAAAATAATATATTTACTTATTATATAATTGATGATCTGATATCGGAATTAAGAGTAACTATAAATAATAGATTTATATATCTTGCTACAATAAACAGTCCACATGTGGTACCTTTATTTTCAAAAGAGGAATTCAATGAAGAATTAAGAAGGAATCCTCGTCAAAATATGGTGATAGTACGGTCTCAAAATCAATCGAATAAATGGGATATAATATCTATACATAATGAGAATATTAGCATTACAGTTACTTTACCTCATCTGCTTCAAAGGTACATGTTTCCTGATTTAAATAATATAGAAGATACTGCCATTCATATTAAAGAAAATGATATAAGAAAGTTTGTTTTTATTGCATATCTTGACAATGTTAATCCTACAACTTTGTACGTTAACATTTGATAGAAGCTTACGGGATAAATGATTAGAATTAGAGAGCTTAAAATATATTATTCTAAAAAAAGATATCACTTAGATGACAAATCTTTTGAGGCCAACCTGAATCTGAAGAATGAAAATGGAGAATATAATTTATTGGCAAAACTACTTGCAGATAGAAATAATATTCCGTTTATTTTTGTGAAGTTTAAAGGGACAAATAAATCTTCTATATCCGAAAGAAGTGATTATGGATATGGATGTATTTTAACTACTTATGAAAAAATAAAAAACAGATTGCAAGCAGAGAATATATCGATATCAGATACTACGGTCAGGCCGAGAAAAGATATATATTTATTTGCTTATGATTGTGTTAATGAGGCTGTTTTAAATGCTTTGGTTCCATAATGACTGGACTATTACAGAACCACAAATTTCAATGTTTCATGATAGACTTGAGATACTTTTGCATGGAGGGTTGCCAAGTGGGATGACAAAGAAACAATTTTTTGAAGGTATTAGCAAACATAGAAATGCCACATTGATGAGAATATTTTTAATAGGTCTTACTGAACATACGGGGCACGGTATTCCAACGATTGTAAACAAATAGGGGAAAGAAGCCTTTGAAATTGAAAGTAACTATATTAGATGTACAATTCCTTTTGAAAAAGAAGTACTTGACCAAATAGACAACAGAAATGTCGGTTTGAATAAAACTGAAAAGAAGGTGATAGAATTTTTGATAAGAAATCCAGCTTATACATCCGCTGAACTTGCGGAGAAAATAGGTGTAACAAAGAGAACTATCGAAAGAACATTTAAGACTTTACGGGAAAAGGAGATGATAGAAAGAATCGGCTCAAAGCGTGATGGGGATTGGATTGTGGTTAGATAAGTGAGTAAACTAAATTTACAATCAAAGAAGAATGGAAATGGAGCCTGTTTCAAAACATTTAGGAGATTACAGAATTAGGTTTAATAATCCATTCGATTGTGGCCTATTTGTAAGCACATACTTGGATAAACTAGAGATGAAGAAATTATCACAGGAATGAAGATTATTTCAATGAACACAGATTCTCTGAAGAAGATGATTAAAAATAAAGTGAAATGCAAGTATCTTATGAAGTCTTCGAGAAGTATCATGAAATGCCATTAGAGATGGTAGATTGGCATGATGGGATGATAAAAGAGGCTACTGGAGAGTATAGAAGTTAATTATAAATGTGGAGGGGAAAATGGCAGTTACAAAATATGAATCATACTATAAACAAATAAAAGAGTCGGTTGATGAGATAAGGGAAAATTACGATTATAAAAATTCATCAAATGCGTTTATACATTGGTATTTAAAAAATCATTTGTTTTTAGAAGATCAAGAGATTGGTGAATCAATAATTGATGGTTTTGGTGATAATGGGATTGATGCAATCTTACTAAATGAAGAAGAAAAAGAACTAACGGTAATGCAATTCAAGTTTCCTAAAGATATAAACGGTATTAATTCTGAAATAAGTCAGGGAGATATATTAAAAACCTTTAATGGTTTTAATTTGTTGATTGATAAAACGACGAATCAAGAATCAAATATTCAATTTAACCAATTTAAAGAACGAATAAATGATATGGATATTTTTAAATTTAATATTTATTTTGTTAGCTTTAACAAAGGTATAGATGCAATTGCTAATAAGGAATTAATAGAAAATTTTGCCAAAAACTTTAAAAAGGATTATGGTAGTGAATTACAAATAAAAATTCATGATAAATCAATAATTTCTAATATATATGAAAAAATGAATAGAAAAAATGATTTAGAGATTACGCTTTCATACAAACAATTGGCTTCTGCATATGATATAGACTTAATGAATATAAAGTCATACGTAGGCTTGGTTAATGGCAAATCGCTTATGTCTTCTATTGAAAATAGTATTGAAACTATTTTTGATGAAAATATAAGATTGTATGAGGGAAAAACTAGTGTTAACAATTCTATTAAGGCTACAGCATCTAACCCAAAAGAAAGTGAAATGTTTTATTTCTATAATAATGGAGTTACCATTATATGTGATAAAGTTAATAATAGTCCAAATAAGTTGAGTGTTTCTTTAAAAGGCGTATCGATAGTTAATGGATGTCAAACAGTCACTTCTTTATATGATCTATATACTAAAGATAAACTTGAAAATGGGGTGGATATTTTGACAAGAATTATCGAAATATCGGACTATAATGAAAGAATGAAAATTACGGAGTATTTAAATTCTCAAAATCCAATAAAAGATAGTTACTTTATTGCAAATCACACAATAGTTAGAGATTTGCAAAAATCATTAGAAAATAAAGGATATTATTTAGAAAGGCAAATTAATGAATTTGAATATAAAAAACATTATGGCGGAAAAGGACTTAATAATCTTGTTCCAATAAAATTAGAAAGTGTTATACAATATTATGTAGGATATTGGCTTGATGAATATGCTTCTACAGCTAAAAGAGGTAAGGGTGTATTATTTGATAAAAACAAAATTGATGAAATATTAATGGATATAAATGCAGATAGAGTCATAGAAGCTAATAACATGTATGAGAAAATTAGTAAAATAATAACCAGTTATAGAAGAACTAGAAGAAATGAAAAGAAGACAGAAATTTCTAATTTTTTAGGCATAAAACATTCTGATTTCTTGAATGAGATTGATGAGTATTTATTCATGAATACAGGTGATATAGTTATATTAAATACAGCTAAATTACTAAAGGACAAATATAAAAATAAAAATGTAAAATTTAATGATGAAAAGTTAATTAAGGATGCAATACTTTTGATACACAAAAATATAATTGATACTTATCCTGATGGAGTTAGGAATATTTCTGCATTGACTAAAAACACGAAACTTTTTAAGGAAATAAAACGATATATAGACAATTCATAATAATTTCTTGTGCTTACAGAAAATCATATAAACAGAAATAAATAGTATAATAAGGCTAAATTTGATAACAAAACATTGATTATATGCCGTATATATAAAACGATATCAATGAACATATCGAGTGAGAATAGAGGGGATGAAATGGAGATAATAGATTGAAAGAAAACAAATTGGGTTCCTTTAAAGACATAATTCTATGTATAGTATTAATAGCAATAATAGGTTATATTATTGTTTGGTTATTAGGAATACTCTTGGGGTGTGTAGGAAATTTCATTGATAGACTTAATCAAGTTGCATCAAATATGGATGCTGTGGTTATTGTTGCATTAATAACTGGTAGTGTATCAATTTTGGGTGTCGTGATTAGTTCAGTAGTATCTAAAATAATAGAGTACCGTCAGAATACAAAAAGATATTTATATGGGAAAAAAGAAGAGCCGTATTCAGAATTTATTGAAATGGTATATAAAATACAGAGAAATGCGAAGGAACCTCAAAAATATACTGAGGAGGAAATGTTAGATGATATATTAAGTTTTTCTAAAAAATTAACATTATGGGGTTCGAATAAGGTAATTAAAAAATGGCTTGCTTTTCGTAAGATGAGTCAAGCTGAAAATAAAAATCCAACTGATAATCTTTTTATACTTGAAGACATTATTTTTGAAATTAGAAAAGATATGGGACAAAAAAAGAGCGGATTAAAACAAGGAGATATTTTGGCGTTTTTTGTCAATGATATTAGGGAGTATCGTCCTGAGAATAAAAAGAAATGACTAGGTGAATTTAGTTGGGGTTAGAATGGGTATAAAATGAGTTTAAATCAGGTAAATTTCCTTGTATGAAATAAACGAAAAGTCTTTATCTTAAAGGGCTTTGGATAAAATGAGCAGTAGAAAAAGAAAAATGGGAGTGGCAATAAACAAATATGCTTCTGCTGTTATACTCCTGAATGATACTGTTTCGATACTAAGAAGCTCTAAAAGTAGGTCTAAAAGGGAGTTGTTGAATTGAGCGAGTTTACGGAGTTGCACTTATTGACCGAAGAAAAATAAGGTGATAAATTGTTTAAAAGGTCTTCCATCATTTTGGTGGGAGACTTTTGTGGAAATAGTGAAGTGATAGGTAAATTATAATGTTTATAAGGAGGAAGATCATAATGAGTTACACAATCTCTTTGTTTTCTGTTAAGACAAAACAGAAAGAACAGCAGTCAGCACAATCCGATTTCTTTGAAAAGGAGGCGAATTTGGAAAAATTCACACCGGAGCAGCAGTCAGCATTGGAAAACCGTTTGTTGAAATATCAGTATAAACCGGTAGGGAATAACAGCGATGGGAAAAGATTTGAACATGCTGATTTTGGAGAAGCGTTCCTGACAGACAGTGCATTGTATTTTTCAACTTCGAATGACTTTGATTGTATTTTTGAAGTGGGGATGACAGCATCTGAATTTACGGATACCGGTGAGTTTGCAAAATATGATGGGCAGGCAGGAGGATGGGAAGAGACATAGGACTGCTCTATGTTGAGGGGGCGGTATGTTTGTTCACCCCCCTCATAAAATTTGTCGATAATCACAAAGAAAACAGGAAATAAATCACAGTATGTGGAAAGGAGTGAAAAATGGGGATAATAGCAAATTATAAATATTTAAGTGATAAAAACTTAAAGGAGCTTAAAGCCTTCTATTCAGAAAAGAATGAAACTTTTGAGGAGACAGAAGAGCAGAATGGGGTTGTAGAAATACTCCTTGATTTAGATAAGATGTGGGATGCACTTCATTTCGTGCTTACAGGAGCAAGCAGCAGTGAGCCTATAAAAAACAACCCTTTTAGTGAAGCGGTTGTAGGTGTGTCTTCTATTGAAGGTGTGGAAGAGTTTATATCTTATACAGAAAAGTCGAGGGTTAAAGATATAGTTTTTGCTCTTGATCATTTTGATATAGAAAAAGCTATGGAAAATTTCAGTATGAAAGAATGCAGAAAAGCAAATATATATCCGGATATTTGGAATTATGAAGAAGAAACGGATGAAATAAAAGAAGAACTAATGGATTACTTTCAAAATCTGAAAGACTTCTACAAGAAAATATTAGAAGTGAATGGTAATGTAATGGTCACTATTTGCTGAAGGAGTATAGATAAATCCCGATTTATCGGGTGAATTGGATAAATCATATAGATATATCTCTGAAAATATTACAGGGTTTTTAATTCTGCTGAGCATGAAGCAGATGAATTGTTTTCATAGAACTGCTAAGAAATGTATTTGAATGGGCTTTATATTAAATGACAGAGGGGGGATATGATGTTTGTAGATCGAATTGATGGGGTTGACTCCAAAGAAGTGAAAAGAGTTTTTAAAGAATTAATCACTGCCTATATGAACCCTGCATATGGGTCTATGTCTAAAAGGGATTTCGATATATTGCTTTTTATGAAGCTGCAAGATTTAAAGATTATAGAGAAAGATCCTGATTTATATGATATTGTATCCAATTTGAAAGTGACCAGAGCAAAGGCAAGAAATCTGTTATATGAAGCGAAAATGCGTAACTCATCAGAAGAAATGCTGAATAAAGAATTAAGGGAGTTACTGTCTACCCCTATTTTCTTTAAGGAAAATGATAAAATTGCAATTGAAATTAGTAATCCATTATTATCAGATCATTTGAGGTGGAAACTTAAAAGATTGGGATATATTACGGATGGTTCCTTTTCTGCTGAATTGATTAAATTATCAGAGGAAGCTTATATCACAATATTTGAAGATATGATTCCGAATGAATCACGAAAGAAAATAACGGAAGCATTAGTTAAATGTGGTGCAAGAGAAGAATTGGGATTTAAGGGAATACTCTCTTCCATTCTTAAAAAATTAAGTGGGAGAATAGTGGGGAGAGCCGGAGACGAGTTAGTTGATGGGATTTTTAAATATTTAGATCCTTTAATCAGTGAAAAACTAAAAGAAATATCCAGCGTTTATAAGAATTTTTTTGTAGAACCACAAGAATAAGTATTAGATTATGCGACTGTTTTTATAAACGTTTTCTTCCCCAACGACTTATAAGTCAAATTATATAATGGGCAGCAGGTTTTATATGAAGAGTGGGAATAACGGTAACAAATGTGTTTCTGTGACAAAACGGTTGAGAATACCGTATTTTAGAGATTTTACAGGACAAAAACTCCTGTCATATAAATTGTTTGGAAGACATCCCATCATCTTGCAGGGAGGTTTTGTAGAAAATAGTGATTGATAAATTTTTGGAGAAGAGAGAATGTCAAGCTGGAGCGGTATAAGAAAAAAGCTGGAGACAGAATATTTAGCCCCAAGTCTGCGGGGGCATATTCAGTATTATGCGACATCATATAGCAGAAGTCCTGATCATGAGGGACGGGCGGCAATAAGGTATGATGGAAAAGAAATTATCAAAGGATGTTATTACAATAATTGGATAAAAGCAGATTTATTTCCCAAAGATGAAAAATATGAAAAACGCATGAAAGAGGAATTTGCGTTTATGGATGATACAGCCTTACGGTTGGGCATATTTGATCAGCGTTGTTTTTATAATGCCTTTGCAGAATTTGATCAGCAAAGTATCGAAATGAGTTTGAAGAGTGAAAATTTAATCGTACGGATATTTGCTGTGTTAGATAGGCGGGTTGGTAAAAGAAGGTTGGCTTTAATGAAAGAAACGATAGCAGACGAACCGGATACATTCCGGGAATTTTATGCCATTCGTATGAAGGCGGAAGGACTGGTATAATCCGGTTTGCACAGATAATAGATAATCGAATATTATATAAACAAAGCACATAACTTTAAGATTGCAAAACCTTTCAGCTATGTGCTTATTTTAATACGCTCAGGTTTTAAATCGTTCAGAAAGCTTTCTACTTTTGCGGGGAGGATTTTGTGGATAGGAAGCATCCGAAAACCGGACTTGATCAAGCTCGTCAGATTGCGGGACGTTTATTGATATTGACGGTAATAAGATGGATACGATAAAGTGAAATAGAAAGTTGTCATTCAGAATTTCTAAAAGTTTGTAAGGGCAAGATGCTTAGTCAGAAAATACAAAAGTATATTAAAGATCATTCTTTCTGTTATATGAATTTATAGTACGCATGGATAGTATATTGTGAAAAAGTTCACAGATGAGGATGAAATGATGTTTTGGAGGGCATATGTACAAGCTGGAAACTGAAAATTTTTCATTAGAATTGCTGCCTGGAATTTGTCAGGATAGTTTTCCGTATCCCAAGGCGAATCGTCTTCGGGTTAAAGTGTCAAGTTTAGGTTTTTCTGCGGATTCTATTATGGATATTGATGACATTGCTTTATCGGATTTCGCGGTGAATTTGAATGAGCTTTATGAGACTCTGAGCGGATCAGCAAGACTGGAAGAACCATATAGTATGCACTGCTTTTTAGAATTTACGACTGTGACAGGCGGACATATTCGCATTAAAGGCCGGATTCATAATAAAAAGGGTATTGGATACGGACATGAACTGACATTTGAAAATGAAGTAGATCAGACATATCTTAGAGGTTTTGCAAAAACACTGTTTGTTGATTACGGTAAATATGCTGAGTGATCAAATGGTATTGAAGGCAGAAGTATGAATAAACAGGAGATGGCAGAAGATAATTAATATATTTCAAAATTATGGGGCATAGGATAAAAAAGTCTGACAGATTATGGAACTGTTTTACTTCATTTTCACAAGCGGGATTGATATAATCATCTAAATTCTTTACCCGAAATGGATTGCCGGATTTCAGAGCGGTGGGAGCATGAAAGCTCATCAGTAAAATGGTAGTAGGGAAAATACAAATGAGAAGATATGCATACTTGAAAGAACCGATAAAAACAAACAAGAAAGATTACATATATAAAATCATGCTGTATCAGACGAAAAAAGATGGAGTATATCTGTTTATGTATTGCCAAAAGGATGCCGTTCAATGTTCATTTGACTATTGGTATAAAACGGTTGAAGATGTCTATGAGGATTGGAATGATCTTGTGAATGAAAAAGGCTGGATTCCTATAGATGATCCGCTGCCTTATTGCCAGCACGATGCTTTTTTACCGATAAGAGTAAAGGGGCGTGATATTGGTGAACCCCAGTGGGGAAAATTGGAAATTCTTGAAAATGGCAAATGGAAAGAATACATTCCTGATCAGTGATGTCCGTAATTATTTCAGATACGGAAATGGTTTAATTTGACAGCTCAAAACAGCTGTGATGTCATTACTTGTGAGATTCGCAGAAAATTGATTTTCACTAAATGTATGATAAAATGAGGATGAGGAATACATTTTATTATTTTATATTGCATTTTAGCGGAAGAGTGAAGGAGGTAGTTTTATGAACAGAACGCTGAGAATGTGGATGATCTGGGTTATGGCAGCTGCTGCGCCTTTCTTTATTTTTCCGTCGGAAGCCGCTGTTTGGGACGGTCCCCGGTCTCATCCTGCCGCTCAAAAGGTGGAGGATGCTTATGTGTATATAAAATATGTGGATATTCACGGACGCGATATTTACGCGACACAGACAATCAAGGGCATATCCGGTGATTATGCCAATGGAAATGATTATATCCGCAATATCACAACGTATCGTTTTGTGCGGACGGAACCGGGACGAATTCAATTTGACGCAAAACGCAGGGGAACGATTAAAATCGTTTATGAAAAAGAACAAAAAGGCGCAAGGTAATAAAATGGATGGGAGGCCGCTCTTCGGAGCGGTTTTCTCTTGTGAAAAGGAGGGTACAGAAAATATTTCTTTTATCTGCAGCCGGTACACTGATTGATAAAAATCAATATTGACTGTCTATATAAAAACTTCTATAATGATACATAAGCATTAACAGGTCTGTGGTTGAAAGTCGATGCCAGTCGCAGGCAAAGCGATCCACGTAAGGTGTTTAAAAGAATACTGAGCATGGTGCGGCTTAGAAGTAAGTCCTGCCGAGGAAATCGAGAGGGTTAGTAGTGAGAGGCAAGTGCCGGGTAGCGAACGCTCCAGCAGGCGGGTGTGGGGTCAAAAACCAGGTCAGCTGTTTGTGCTTTCCAATTGAATGTAAAGGCGATGAGCAAAAGAAGTATTCTTACTTCATGTCTGAAGAGAGGGCGGGGCGATGGGAGCCGTCTGTCATGAGTTTGAGGAAATGCATTTGTGAGCTGGAGAGGGGAAGGAATCGGATTCTTGTATCTTCTTCCGTGAATGTGCGTTAATGTATGGACGGCTTTTCAGCCGGCAGAGTGGAATTGCGGGCCACCGTCTCTGTGAGGCGGCGGTCTTTTGATTTGTATGAGTGAATGAGATTTGGAGGAATGAAGATGGAAGAAATCAAGGTGTATAATACGCTGACAGGAGAGAAGACGGTATTCCGGCCGTTGGTGCCGGGGGAAGTTAAGATTTATGTCTGCGGCGTCACACCGTACAATCACCCCCATATCGGGAATGCCCGTCCGGCGGTGACCTGGGATGTGATCTGCCGCTATCTGAAGTATATCGGCTATAAAGTAGAGTTTGTGCAGAATTTTACCGACGTGGACGATAAGATTATCAATAAGGCAAATGCCGAGGGGTCTGACTGGAAAACGATTTCCGACAGGTATATTGATGCTTATTTCCAAGTGATGGATGTCATGCATGTGCGGCGGGCGGATGTGTATCCCCGTGTGTCTGACCATATGCAGGATATCATTGACATGGTGCAGGGGCTGATTGATAAGGGCCATGCCTATGTACTGGGAAATGATGTTTATTATGATATTTCCACTTTTGAGCATTACGGGGCGTTATCCGGACGTAAGATTGATGACATGCTGGCAGGCGCACGTATCGAGGTCAATGAGGGAAAACGCAATCCCGGCGATTTTGCTCTCTGGAAGGGGGCCAAACCGGGTGAACCGTTCTGGGAAAGTCCCTGGGGAAAGGGACGTCCCGGCTGGCACATTGAATGCTCCGCCATGTCTGTCCATTATCTGGGAAAGACTTTTGATTTCCATGGCGGCGGCAGCGATCTGATTTTCCCGCATCATGAAAATGAAATCGCCCAGTCGGAAGGATGCACGGGGTGCAAGTTTGTCAATTACTGGCTGCATAACGGATTTATTACGATTAACTCGGAAAAGATGAGCAAGTCCTTGAATAATTTCTTCCTGGCGAAGGACGTGCTGGAAGAATATTCCGGCGACGCGCTCCGTTATTTCCTGTTGTCTGTCCAGTACAGAAATCCGCTGGATTATTCCCGTGACCGTCTGGACGAAGCGGAGAAGAATATGGAACGTCTGTCAGGGGTCATCGGACGGCTGAAAGAATTGGCAGCTAAAGAAGGTGCTGAAAAAACAGATGCATCCCGTTCTCTTGAAAAAGCGGCGGAAGAGTCGCTGAAGGCCTTCCATGAAGCGATGGATGATGATTTCAATACGGGACTTGCCACCGGCGCCATGTTTGACCTGGCGAAAGCAATCAATATTTACGGGACTGCGGTAGACGGCGGCCTCAGTGTGGATCATGAAGCGGTAGAAAAGGCGCATACCGCTTTGAAAACGATTATGGACATCTTGGGAATTCTTGAAGAGGTATGGGAAAAGACGGATTCTCCGGATGACAAATCTTATAATGATCTGATGGATGTCATTCTGGCAGTCCGCCAGACGGCGAGAAAAGAAAAGATGTACAAAATTGCCGATGAAATCCGTGACAGGCTGGATGCCGCAGGTATCGTGATCGAAGATACGCCGACCGGCGCAAGGTGGAAGAGACGTGGAGTTTAAAAGGGTTCTTTTTCTGAAAAAGCAAATGGCGCAAAAACTGGGGAGAGGATCCCCTGAATTGGGTGAACAGGATATTTTTGCCATGGATGCGCTGACACTGGCGTATATCGGTGATGTATGCTGGTCCTTTTTTGTCAGAAAAGCGCTGATCGATACAGGGATTTACAATGTGCAGATATTAAACAGCCTGGCATCGGAGATGGTGTCCGCCCGTCAGCAGAGCCGTATCCTTTTTGAGATAAAAGAATTGCTTTCCGACAGAGAATTAAAAGTCTGCAAAAGGGCAAGGAATACCCATTCTACAGTGCCGAAAAGCGCTACAGTAGAGGAATACAGGGAGTCTACGGCATTTGAAGGGCTCCTGGGGTATCTCTATCTGTCACGGCAGAAAGAAAGGCTTGATTTCCTTATGGGACGCGGGCTTTCTTATTTGGCAAGGGAGTTTCACGATGAATAACAGAAGGGTTTCCCCTGATAAAAAGGAACGGAAATGCGATCCGCATGAGAAAAGAAGGAGCGGAGACCAATCCATACGTGGGGAAAGGGGATTTTCTTCTGGGGGCAGGAGAAAGGAAGAGGAAACCTGTTTTATCGGCGGCCGGAACAGCGTACTGGAATCTCTGCGTGCAGGGCAGGTAAAAAAAGTTTTCATAAAATCGGGGAAAAAGGACAGCCGCCTTTTAGCGCTGGCGGAAGAAGCGGAACGTTTCGGCATCTCCGTTATTGAGGCGGAGGAAGGGGCGCTTGACCGTTTGACAGAAGGTGTCCGGAATCAGGGAGTAGCCGCGTCTTTGAAGCCTTATGTATATGCTGATTTGGAAGAGGTGCTTTCGTCTTGTGGAAGAAAGGATCCCCTGCTCATTCTTCTTGACGGTGTGGAAGATGTAAGAAATATAGGTGCGATTGTCCGCACGGCGGAATGTGCGGGGGCAGCGGCGGTACTGCTTCCCAGGCATAGGAGTTCACCGGTAACGGCGGCGGGCCCGAAAACAACGGGCGGGGCGTGTTTTTTTTTTTTCCCCTTTCCCGAAGGGAAAAAACCGCGAACAACCGGAAAAAATAAAAAAAAGGGGGGGTTTGGGGGGGGGGGCCGCATGGTGGGGGGGGGGGGGCGGTATGCAGGGATTTGAAGTGGTCTCACGTATTT
>OBLO01001362.1_pt1 | contig 21384 bp, 20 predicted proteins | sample 1519401 | NCBI WGS metagenome assembly OBLO01 (sample SAMEA2602897, study PRJEB22501) | metagenome | reverse complement strand
TTCACCCTTTCAAGAACCTCTTCTACCGTCTGCTGATAAATTTCCTTCATCACTTTCGCCTCCTTGTTTCTAAGTATTTACTACCTGGATTTCTCATTCAATGAAAGACCTCTTTGATAAAAAAACATAAAAAAAGGAGACCTTCATTGCATAATAAAAATGCAATAAAAGTCTCACCATTTCCTTATGATACCGGATGCTTCCACCGTACTGACGACATCACAAACGCAAATTGTTAAGCGCAGGTTACTCCCCTTTATTGGATCAAATCATATACCCAAAGTAACATGATTGTCAAGATGCTATATCATTACTTTTTCATTCTATGTTATACTTATTACATCGTTAACACTATTAAAATAAATTCTTCGGAGGTGAATCAAATGGATCATACGAATAATTCCTGTTGTTGTGGTGAAGCAGAATATTTTTCCGGATGTCTGATTTGTGGTGCTCCTATTACGTATCGTGCTGAAAGCTCTATTCAGACGTGCAGCATCTGCCATAAAGAACAATTAACCAATGCGGTCTGTGAAAATGGTCACTTTATCTGTGATGCCTGTCATAGCTATGGCACATATGCTCCGGTAATCACGACACTCAGGGACAGTACAGAAAAAGATGCTTTGCTTCTTCTGGAAAAAATTATGGATCTTCCATCTGTACATATGCATGGACCGGAGCATCATGCAATTGTCCCATGCGTTCTTCTGACAGCGTTTCGCAATAATGGAGAACATATGGATTACGATGCTGCATTATCTGAGATCTGTAAAAGAGCAAAGCAGGTTCCGGGCGGTACCTGTGGTTACTGGGGTGTCTGCGGAGCTGCTGCCGGAGCCGGTATTTTCATGTCCGTTATGACTGGATCCAGTCCACTTCACAAAGATGCATGGCCGTTTCCTCAAAAACTTGTTTCCATTATTTTATCTAGACTGGCAGATGTTGGTGGACCTCGCTGCTGCAAACGAACCAGCAGAATTGCCATTGAAGAAGCTGTTCATTTTTACAGTCAGTTTTGTTCTGTAAACATTCCGTTGTCTTCTATAACGTGTAAATACTGCAAAGATAATCGCGAATGCATCCAGGAAGATTGTCCATACTATTCTGAATAACAGACAAGGCAGTGATTCCATGATACCACGAAATCACTGCCTTGTAACTCGTTTGCCAGGATACAGTGCCAGATCTTCCCACTTTACTTTTCTGCAGTTCCATGAACGAATATCCTTCTCTTCCAAAACACTCCTGATTCGTTCTTCTCCATTGTCCGATGTAAAAAGCGCTGTAATTTCCTTTTTTCCATCTACAATTTTCACACAATAATCTACCAGTTCCGGAATCTCAAACAGCAATTCATCCATCTCTCTGATACTTCCCAATGGATCCATCCGCTTTACAAAGTCCAGGCGTTTTATTTCACTTCCACAGAGGCATCTTCCCGGAATGATCCTTGTCCAGTCACCGGTTCGATATCGAATCAACGGCTGTGCTTCCATTCCAATGGTTGTGATTACCAGTTCTCCCCACTCACCGTCCGGCAGCACATTTCCGTTCTCATCTATAATCTCTGTAATACAATGGTTTTCCCGCATATGCATGCCATCATGCGCCGTGCAGCAAATGGCACCTCCAAGCCCCATCTCTCTGGAACCATAGTGTGGCCAAAGTCGTGTTTGCAGAATTTCTTCGATTGCTTTCATGACAGTTTGCGGACAGGCATCTCCGGATACCAGTGCTCTTTTTATACTGCCTTTTCCGCACATTCTAAGCATGGAAAGCAATGCAGTCGGCATTCCCACATACGTATCCGGCTGCTCCTCTTCCAGAATCCTGTTTAGTTCGCCATAAGTTCTTCCTGTTCCGGTTGAAAGAGGTTTTGCTCCCAGACGTCTGATTGCCTCCGCGATCAGTTCTCCCAATCCAAAAGGACCTGAAAATGGCATAGCCACCATCGTTATACTACCAGGATAAATAAATTCACCCAGACCTGCCATAAAAAGTTCTATGGTGTGTTCACAGTCTCCCTCTGTATAGAATACACGTTTACCGGCACCGGTAGTTCCGCTTGTCTGTTCTGATATCACTTTCTGTACTTCCCCCTGGGAGCAAAGCAGCATCCTGCCTCCATCTCGTGCCAGATCTGTTTCTGTTGTAAAAGGAAGGCTTCTCAGATCTGTCAGGCTCTCCAGTCTTTCCGGCAAATCTCGATAAAAACCCTCTCGTTCTTTTTCTTTCTTCAGTACAATATTTAATTTCTCCAGCTGCATTCTGTGTATTTCATCTCTTGTAATCTCTGTAATGCCTTCCTGCTTACAGATCATTGCATCTATATTTGATCGTTTCACTTTCTGTATAAATATATTCCTTTCGAATTCGTCAGATTATATGCACAAAACGGCACCATTCCATAATCAGAATCCACCTCGCAGATATAACATCTTTTCAGACGTTCAAGATCCAGATTCCATGCATCCTGAAAAATCATCCCTGATACCGCAAAGGTTTCATTATGAACCCGGATTAGGAATTCATCCAGCGCATCTGTCTGTGTCATTTCTCCATCATCAAATTTTTTTGTGCTATAGCTCCACTGATTTTCCACATACTGCCTGGAATCATCGCTGGTAGTACAACAACATCCTCTGCCTGATTTCTTTTCCAGAAGTTTCAGTTCCCTCTCACCTTTTTTCAGATAACTTGCATGAAAAGAACAGTATGGATTCTCTGCTCCACCACCAGCGAAATCCTCGCTTTTCATAAACCCGTCAGTCTGTTCCTCGATCAGCTTCAACATCTTTGGTATGGTAATCGGAGCTTGTGGACGCTGCTGAGAACATCTGCCAAAATAGCTGATCGGCTGGAAATGTACTCCTCTTACAAATGGCATATGATCCATCGCAAACTTCAGGATATCTCCAACCTGCATATCATTTACTCCTGGAGCAATGACAGGTACCAGGGCAATTCCCAGTTCCGCTTCCGAACAGTTTAACACAGCCTTTTCTTTCAGTTCCATCATAGAGCGTCCGCGCAATGTCTGATACACGTCATCTGTGACACCGTCAAATTGAAGAAATACCGTATTCAGTCCTGCTTTTTTTAGTTTTCTGGCATATCCTGCTTCCTGTGCAAGACGGATTCCATTGGTATTCAATTGAAAAAATGTGAATTCTTTTTCTCTTCCCATATGTATGATCTCCGGAAGATCCTCCCGCATGGTTGGTTCTCCTCCTGAGAGCTGTATATTGAATGGTCCCCCATGATCCATCAGAAAATCATATTGCTTTTCTATTTCATCAATTGAAAGATCACCGTTTTCCAGACATTCTCCTGCCGAAGCAAAGCATACCGGGCAGTGCATATTGCAGCGCTTTGTCACTTCCAGTATCATACAACATCCTTTTCGTTCGTGCTCCTCACAAAGTCCACAATTATCCGGGCAAGATTTCTCTTTGATTTTTGGATTTACAGGAGTCTCCGCAGACAGGTTTTCTCTCCCCCAGGAAAGATACTCTGCTGCCGTTCCTTCCCAGATCAGTGTCTGAAACTTTCCGTGGATATCACATTCTTTCACCAGATAAATGCCATCTTCACCAATACATTTTTTAGCCGTAAGTACTTTCATACATATCGGACATACACTTTTTGTTTTACCCAGCGTAATCATAGTTCCAATATTCCCCGTTCTGTCAGTATTTCTATCACTTTTGTATAAGTATCTGCAATCAACGCAGGACATTGCTCCATGACAATTCCCCAATCCAGATTGGAAGTGATGTCCTTACAATAAAAAGCACCAAACTCTTCTTCGGTCTTCTTATGGAACCACTGATATAATTCCTGCACAGCCGGTTTCATCTGTATATCTTCTTTCTCCTGCGGAACCAGATTGCCAAGGAACAAACCTATCGCACAGGCTCCTCCTGTCAGACAGCCACATGTATCTCCACAGTAACCGATGCCGCCGCCAAGACCGCCCAAAGCCTTTACAAGCTGTGGATTCTCTTCCCCTATCGTTTCCAGTGTCAAAATCATAATCATCTGAGAACAATGATAACCCATACTGCTAAGTTCTATGATTCTTTCATAAAGATCCATATGTTACTCCTTTCTGCCAACCACCATGGTATAGCGCAGCTTCTTTCCTTTATATTCTTTCTGCAGAATCTTATACTCTTCGCAACAGAACGAATCATTCCAGATTGCTTCCAGATAATATTCACGCCAAAGTAACGTCTGATCCTCCTGCCGGAGAATGGTAAATCCTGTCTGTTCTGCCATTTCTGAAAGATTTCCAGTATCCAGATCTGACAATAATAGAAAACCTCCCTTTTTCAGAACACGCCAACATTCAGATAGTGCATTTTTCTGATCTCTGCTGACAAAAAATGCACACTGGCTGATGCAAAGATCTATACTGTCTGATGGATACTGCAAATGCAGAAAATCTCCTGTTTCCACATCACTGCCCCGTGGGAAAAGATCCACACCATGTGCATCCATCCCAAGTGATTTCAGGATTCGTATCGTGTCTCCTTCTCCAGCTCCAAGATCCAGTGCTTTCATTTCTTTTTTCCATTCTATGTTCTCCAGAAGATAAAGCGTCTGCGCTTCCCCTCCCGGATGCCTGTTCATCTATTTATCCTCCAGTGCACGCTCCACCGCAAGAACTTTTCCAAGTGCGAGTTCTTCCGGAACATACACAAATCCACACTTTGGACAGACAGGCATTTCCACAGGAAACCCATTTTCCAGATACATAAATTTTGCTTTTCCTTTTACAAGAGGAACCTTACATTTCATGCAGGTCAGCTTTCCTTCCGGATCAATCGTATAATATGTTCTTTCTACCGCCATTACTGTCCCACCCTTTTCATAATATTCATTCTGTGACTGTATGCTCTGCGTACCAGATACCCTTCTTCAGTTTCCACAAATCGCACCCAGAATGTCACATTTCCAAGTCTGCTCCTTGTCACCAGTTCTTTTGTCTCTTCATCAAAAATCGCTTCCTGGTTTTCTCTGTAATCTGATAATACACGCTCCACATCACTTTTCAGTATCATACGTTCATCCATCATACTGATAGCATCTTCTGTATATGCAACGGTATAATCTTTTTTCTCCATCATCAGTTCCTCATTCCATATATTTTTTAAAAGCTTCTCTTTTAGCACAAGCCGGTTGTAGCGTTTTTCACTGATATCCGGCATATTGACGGCATTTGTGCCATACAGAAGTTCAAGGATATGTCTGGATTCCCTGCCTTCCCTGACAAATCGGTCCCTGCATGCCATGCAGTACGTTATATATGGGGAATCGGATCGTTCCAGACACTTTTCTGTCATTTTATCTGCCATCTCTTTATTAGCGCAGGAAGTCAGTCCGCCGTATCCGCAACAGGGAGACAGATCTCTGGAATATTCTGTGTTTACAACAGTGCACCCCATATCTGCAAGAAGCTCTCTTATTATGTCCTGTGTCTGCGCATCACCCCTGGCTCCGCAGGCATCATGTATTGCAACAGGTATCTCCAGCCCTTTTGCCTGTGCGGGAAGTCCGATTTCCTTTAAGATCTCCCAGATTCCTGTGACTCTGACACCAAGACTCTCTTTTAACTGTTTCATACAGCTTGGACAGCCTGCTATGATCATGGGATCTCCCAGCTTTGCAAGCTCCTGCTTCAGCTGTTCATTTACCTTTTCTGTCATTTCATAGCGTCCTGCCCATTCACTGATAGCACCACAGCATCCCAGCATCAGAGCAACACCGCCCTCTGTCCTCCTGCAAAGATCCTCATATGCCTCTGTGACAACATCCGGCGCTATGGCTCCTGCCTGACATCCCGGAAAAAATACATATCTGCAAGTTTCATATCCCGGCTGAGGTCTGCATAAGAAAGCCTCCGAATTGGAGAACAGCATATCCATCAGTGCAAATTCATGAGGTGCCAGAGGCATCTTGTCTGTAGATACCATATTTTCTCTTGCAGATTTGCAGACCTGGCTCATATCAAACCCATTTGGACAGGTTACAGTGCACTGTCCGCAGAGCGAACAGGAATTCATCGGTTTATTCATCTGGTGATCTCCCATAATGATCTGGGTATTATTATAAATCTCACGTGCAAGAAGACCCGGATGCTTTTTGCATTCACTTAAATAAACACAGCTTTTCATGCACTCATCACAATGGCACTGAATACATCTCTCTGCTTCTTCAACAGCTTCTTCTTTTGAGTATCCATCTGCACCACAAGGAATCCTTTCTGATCCTTTGATACCTTCTGTATTTGTATAGAGCTTCGTGGTAACTGCTCCTTCACTGCCTCTGTTGCCGTGTGGTGAAAGATTCTGTGCAAGAAGATCCACTGTCAGGGCAGCTCTCTTTGCGGCAAAAGCAGCATCCATAACAGATTGTGTCACTCCACTGACGATCCCTGCCTGCTCTCTCAGCATGATCTCTGTATCTGCTGCTTCTTCCGGGGCAAGCTTTTGTGCGATCTCTTCTGAAGCACAGACCACATCTGCCAGTTTCATTTTTTCTCTGATAAATACAGGATCAAGACTGCAGCCGAATTCAAACGTAAGGTCCATGGCTTTCAGGCGTTTTGCCTCATTTTTGCAGTCTGCCTCAGAAAGATGTGCGGCTGCGGCTGCAATATACTCCGCATAATCTTCTTCCTGACAGTAAACAGTTGCAGGATACATTTTTCTTTCCAGTTCCCCGGCAAGAAACAGCACAAATAATCCTGAACCGAAGATCGCTGCTTTTTTCTTCTTGCGCATGCGGAACACGCTGCTTCGTTTTGAAGATTCCCCATAACGTACAATCGCACGCTCTACTTCACGTATGGAGATACCATCACCCAGTTCGCAGAGCTTGCATTTATCTTCGCAGGGTGCTGTACATCCATCGCAAAGAATCATAGGAAATGGAGTGATCTTCTCATAAATTGCCAGTGCTTTCTTAAAGTTTCCTTTTGAAGCATAAAACAGCATTTCTTTTGTATCTACCTTAAAAGGACAGGCTGCAACACAATACGCCGGCTGATCATGAACGCAGAGACTGATCATATGATTCATTTCTTCTTTTGACATTCGATTTACGTGATAAACATGAGTGGAACCTCTCTCCTGTATGTATGTCATAACCTGCACTCCTTTCACTGCTGCTTACTATAAACTTTATTCATCTCAAAAGGGGAGACAGTATACCGTCTCCCCTCATTATATCACAAGATAAATTTAGATTTATGATTTAATTCTCAAGTTCCTTCAATGCTGCAAGAACTCTTTCAGGACGAGCCGGAACGCGGGTAATACGTGCACCTGTTGCGTTGTAGATTGCATTCAGGATTGCCGGATGAGGAGCATCCAGTGGAGCCTCACCACAGCCGGCAGCTCCATAAGGGCCGCTTGGACGATAGGTTTCATTGAAATGAAGTTCAATATCATCCGGAGCATCCTTAGGATACGGGATACCACAGTTCTTCAGAGTAGTATCATGGTTCAGATCCTCAAAGTCTTCTGTTAGAGCAAGGCCGACACCCTGTACAAGACCACCGTAGAAGTTACCCTCTACAAGAAGTCTGTTCATGATCGTTCCTACATCCGCTACACAGGTGAACTTCTCAACTGTAACCTTACCTGTTTCTGTATTGACAGCAACTTCCGGAAGGAAGATTGTATACATATAAGTTGCAAATGGATCTCCCTGTGCTGTATCCTGATCGATCGGATGATCTGCACAGAATGTTGTTACCCAGTTACCTTCGTATTTTGTTTCAAGACCTTCAGCTACCATCTCATCATATGTACGGAAGGTTCCGTCTTCTTTCTTCATTGCTGCAACAAGATTCTCTGCTGCCAGACGACATGCATTGCCTGACATAACCTGTGAACGTGATCCGCCTGCGGGACCTGCATTCGGACAGGTCTTGGTATCATTCATAACAAGTTTGATCTGTTCCGGTCTGATTCCGGCCTGACGAAGTGTTTCATGAGATGATACAAGAACACCCATGTCGGCACCCTGTCCATGATCTTCCCATGCAGCATACATTGTAACTGTTCCATCCGGATTCAGTTCTGCAAATGCATTTGATGTATCAACACCATCAAGACCGCAGCCGTATACACCAAGAGATACACCGATACCATATTTGATCTTGCCATCAGAAACTGCATTCTTCTCAGCGACACGTTTCTTGGCTGCTTCATACAGCGGACGAGCTGTCTTGAACAGATCTTCCTCACAGTATACTTCCGGCGGATAACCTGTCGGGATCGTAGTTCCTTCTGATTCTTTGTAGCAGTTCATCTCACGCATATCGAAAGGATCGATTCCCATTTTGGCTGCCAGAACGTCGATTGCAATCTCAGATCCCATGTAAGACTGAGGAGAACCGTATGCACGGAAAGCTGAACCCCATGCATGGTTGGTAAATACTGTTGTTGATTTATTGCGGATGGAATTGATTCCGTAACCAGCGCCTGTGAACTGAGAAAGTCTCATTGTAAGCAGGTCACCAAATTCTGAGTATGGACCATGATCCACATAGTTGTTACCCCAGAGTGCGAGGAGTTTGCCGTTTTCGTCTGCTGCAAGTTTGATATTCATAAATGCAGGAGATCTCTTTCCTGTATAAGTAATGTTCTGGAACTGATTGAATACCAGCGATACAGGACGTTCAAGGATCTTGACAGCTGCACCGATCAAGGCTTCATTTGTAGGAGAGAACTTGTAACCAAAGGTTCCTCCGGCATGGTTCTGAACAAGTCTCAGGTTCTCCAGCGGAACACCGATACCATCAGCGATCATCGGCATATGGAGATGGATACCGATGGATTTGGAATGAACAGTTATCATGCCGTCTTCATCAATGTAGCCATAACCACAGTCCGGTTCAAGATGGAGATGTGGCTGACGTGAACAGTAGGATTCGATCTCAACCTGCTGTGAATCCGGAATGCTGTCCCAGTCAAAATCAGGACCCTTGATACAGTTTGTCTCAAAGAATGCATTTGGAGTACCCGGATGGATCTCAGCTGCATCCGGTGCGATCGCATCCATTGCGTTCATATATGCCGGAAGTTCTTCGATCTCCACCTTAACTGCATCTGCTGCTGCCCGCGCATGCTCTTCTGTATCAGCAGCTACGATCGCGATCGCATCACCAAACTGGAATATCTTTTCGTCACAGAGTACAGGACGCTCAAAGCCGTCTGTCTTATTGTGTTTCGGAAGCATTACAAGACCATTGATCTTGTTGGTTCCTCCTGCTGCCTTAATGTCTTTGGCTGTGATAACACGAACAACACCCGGCATGCTCTCTGCTTCTGTTGTGTCAATACTGAGGATATTTGCGTGAGAAACCCTGGCCTGTGTAAGTGCAAGGCGAAGTGTTCCCTCCGGCATCTTTAATGCGTCATCTGCACCGAAATCCCAGGTACCTGTTACCTTCTGTGCTGCTGATGGACGGATATAGTTTGTACCAACAATAGAATCACCTGTCTGTTTGAATACGAGATCTTCTTTTGTCATTTCGCCGCGCATAACTGCTGCTGCCGCCATAGTTGCATCAATGAGCGGCTTGTAACCTGTACAACGGCAGAGATTACGCTGCTTGTTAAACCAGTCCCTCACTTCTTCACGGGTAGGGCTCGGATTATTATCGAGAAGAACTTTTGCTGAAATAATGAAACCTGGTGAACAGAAACCACACTGTGCACATCCATATGCCATCCATGCAACCTGGATCGGATGCATGTCAGAAATTGTTCCCACACCCTCGATAGTTGTGATCTCTGCATTGTCCGGAACACGGCTCATCTTGTAGATACAGGATCTTGTAACTTTTCCGTTCATAATAACATTACAGGCTCCGCAATGGCCTTCACCACAGCCGATCTTACATCCTGTAAGAAGAAGATGATTACGGAGAACCTGTGCCAGTGTCTCGTCCTTATCAAGAATAAGGATCCTCTCAACACCATTGATCTTCAATGTCTTTTTAATCATGCTGCATCCCTCCTATAGAAAATATAAGCTTCAATGTTATTGATCTTTAGGCTTATGTGTTCCGCATGGATCATGATCCGCACCTTTGCCTGTCAGATCTTTGAGTCGTTCCATTCCTCTGGCGGAATAGAAAACAATAGAAGAACTGCTCCCGTCCAGATTCTCACCGCTGAGTCTTAAGACATTTGCATTTTCATAATAATCAATTGGAAGCGTCCGGCTGTATTCCACTCCCGTGCGCTCATCTTTTACCTGTATGGTAACTGCTTTTGCGGTAATCTCAAAAATCTTATCCATAGAAAAGTTCTCCTGTTTACGTCATTATGTATATATTCATACTATCACAATTTTGCACAATTATGCAAATTACAAATAATTAAAAGTTGGACATTTTCACACTTTTTTCTTTATTTTATGATATAATAATATCAATTTTACACAATATTCTTTAAGGAGGTGGCAGTCATGCAGACAGGTGCTCTCATCGTTGCTGCGGGAAAATCCTCACGAATGGGAGACTTTAAACCCATGCTTCAACTTGGATCTATTTCCATTGCGCAGCGCGTGATCAACAATTTTCGACAGGCCGGGATCTCCAAAGTAGTTGTAGTGACAGGATATAAGGCAGACGTTCTGGAGCGCCACCTTGCTTCCAACAATGTGATCTTTCTCCGAAACGAGAACTATGCAACAACTCACATGTTTGATTCTGTCCGGATCGGACTGGAATATCTGAAAGACAAGGTTGATACTGTACTCTTCACGCCTGTAGATGTTCCACTGTTCACAGCCCGGACAGTCACGCAGATGCTCTCGCTGGAATATCCCCTTGTAACCCCGGTCTGTGACGGCAGTCCCGGCCATCCACTTCTGATCCGTTCCACACTTATTGATTCCATTTTAAGTGATGACGGCCGATCAGGCCTTGAAGGTGCTGTAGAAAACTGTGGCACACCCATGTACTTTCTGAATGTAGATGATCCTGGAATCATTCATGATGCAGATACACCGGAAGATTATGCTGAACTTCTTCGTGCCCACAACGAGAGTCTGATCCGTTCAGAAATCCACATTCAACTGGCACGGGAAAAAGTATTCTTTGATGAGCAGCTTTATTCGCTTCTCACACTGATCCGGGAAACAGGATCTGTACGTGATGCCTGTGAACACATGCATATTTCCTACTCCACCAGCTGGAACCTTATCCGTACATTGGAATCACAGCTTCATGAACCGCTGATCAGCAGAAGTCAGGGTGGTGTAAATGGAAGTCATAGTGAACTGACTCCATATGGTGAAGAATTTCTGAAACGATATGCTCGTTTTTCAGAAAAAACACGTTCCTGTTCAAAAAAAATATTTGAAGAATGTTTCGGAGGATTTTTAAATGCGTAGCCTTTATCTGGTCCGGCATGGAAAACCACAGTATCCGGATGAACATTCTTACTGTGTGGGACAGACAGATTTCTCTCTATCCATGCTTGGACACTTGCAGGCAGTCCTTCTTAATGAAGAATTGTCCGATAAAATATCAAGGATATACTGCAGTCCTTTGTTAAGAGCTGTTGAGACAGCAGGCCATATGGCACCTGAGCTTCCACATATAATTGTTTCTGATCTGTCAGAACGAAATCTGGGAGAATGGGATGGCCTTTCTTTTGATAAAATACGCCAGAGATGGCCGGACATTTATAAAGCCCGTGAAAATAACCCTGATCATCCGATCCCGGGAGCAGAAACTCCTGCTGCATCTGGTTTTCGCTTTTCGCAGGCAGTTCATAAGATTCTTTGCGCTTCTGAAGGTGATATTGCAGTGGTAGCTCATACAGATGTAATCTCTTCTTATATATATGCATTACATTCCGGTATGTACAGCAGGCAGCGGTTTCGTCTTCCCTGTGGCTCTTACTATCATCTGGAAGTGAATGAAAGAAATAATATTTCTTTCTCTGATCCCAATTATATACTGCCTCATCCTGAATTAAATGACGGGCTATGCTTCAGGCTTCGCAATGCGGTTTCTCTGCCCCGTCATGTACAGGCTCACAGTGATGCTGTTACTGAACTTGCCTGTTGTTTATGCAATATGTTGGAATCCAATGGTTATATCTTTGATCAGAAGCTTGTTCGCTCCGGTGCTCTTCTGCATGATATCGCCCGGCTTCAGAAAAATCACACCAAGACAGGCGGTGAACTTTTTTTACAACTGGGTTATCCCGAGATCTGTCAGATCATCTCACAACATCATGGTTTAAAGGAAACAAAGCTGGATGAAGCAGCTATTGTATTTCTTGCAGATAAGCTGATCGAGGAAACGCAGCGTGTATCAATAGAAAAAAGATTTGCTGACAATCTGTATAAATGCAAAAGTCCGGAAGCTCTGCAATCGCATAAGCTTCAATTAAAGCAGGCTCTCACACTGCAGGATATGATACAATCGATCTGTCATACGACACTTTAACATACAAAATCACAGGAGGATTTTTATATGAGAACATTATTTCAGACAATAAAACAGCAGTTTCTGGAGGAAAATGACCTCGTACTTGCTTCCATAACAGCTTCATCAGGGTCGACTCCACGAGGTGCCGGCTCCCGCATGCTGGTCGGAAAACACGGCAGAATTACCGGAACTATCGGCGGTGGTGCCGTGGAATACCGTGCTGAACTTATGGCACTGGATATTCTTGAAAAAAAGGAATCCGATGAACACGAATTCCGGCTGAACCGTAAGGATGTCGAAAATATCGGTATGATCTGTGGTGGTGATGTTACCGTCTTTTTCCAGTATCTTGATCATAATGATCCGATTGTTATGGAAATTGCGGAAACTGCTGAAAAATCATATGAGGAACGAAAGGATTTCTGGCTGATCTGCGATCTTCATGCAACATCCGGCATGAGTCTTTACAGCCCTTGTTATGGTCTGATCGGAAATGCTGATGTTCCTTCTTCCATATTATCATCCTTATCTGCACAGCCATTCCGCTATCGCAGTGAAGATTATGATCTGTTTTCTGAGCAGATCGGAACTTCCGGAACTGTCTATGTATTTGGCGGTGGCCATGTTTCACAGAAACTTGTACCGATACTTGCAAGCGTTGATTTTCGCTGTGTTGTCCTGGATGACCGGCCGGAATTTACAGATCCTGCTCTTTTCCCGGGAGCAGTTGAAACAATACTTTGTGATTTCAACCATCTGGAACAGTATGTTTCTATCACAGCTGCTGATTATTGCTGCGTCATGACACGCGGACATTCCTATGATACCATTGTACAGGCACAGCTTCTCGCTACACCTGCATGCTATATAGGCGTCATTGGAAGCCGCGCAAAAAAAGCTGCTGTATTTCGCCGTCTGATTGAAGAATACAACATTAATGAACAAGATTTAAACCGTATCATCTCACCTATAGGACTGGAGATCAAAGCAGAAACACCGGCTGAAATTGCCATCTCCATTACAGGACAGATGATCCAGGTTCGTGCTGACAGAAAGGCTACATCAAAATGATGGCAAAATCAGTATATAAAACTGTAATATTTGGTGCCGGGCAAATTGGACAAATGACAGCAAGACTTCTCAACAGTCCCTGCCAGCTCCTGTGCTTTGCTGATAATGACCCCCATAAACACGGATCATATATTGGGAATATTCCAGTCTGTTCTCCGGATGCTGCAGCAGCACTTCTCCCGGATCTGGTCATCCTGGGAGTTCTGGATGAAGAACGGCGTAATTCTATGATAAAACAGATGGAAAACCTGGGTTATCACGGGCCTTTTCGTGATCCCTCCGTCCTTCGCATGTTTGACGCACGGGTTGCTGTTATGCGTCTTTTATCTGAGCAGATCTATCAATTGGATATTCCGGGAAATGTTGCAGAACTGGGTGTTTTCCGAGGTGAATTTTCTTCCCTGATCAGTGCAGCCTTTCCAGACCGAAAAATCCATCTTTTTGATACTTTTGAGGGCTTTTCAGAAAAGGATATCACAATAGAAGCCTCCGGTAATCTGTCCCGTGCCAAAACAGGTGATTTTTCTTCTACTGATATTGACTCTGTTCTTCATGTTATGCCAGATCCTACACGTACTGTGATCCACAAAGGATGGTTTCCAGATACCTTTTCCGATGTTAGAGATGAAACTTTTTGTTTTGTATCTCTGGACGCGGATCTCTATGCTCCAACTGCTGCTGCACTTCCTCTGTTCTATGAACGCCTGGCCATCGGAGGAGTTCTCTTGGTTCACGATGTGTACAGTACACAGTTTTCCGGATGCCGAAAAGCGGTTGGGGAATTCTGTCTGAAAAACCATCTGTTTGCAGATCCTGTATGCGATCTGCATGGAAGCGCAATAATCCGAAAATTATAAAAAGAAACGCCGGAACCGGTATTTACCGGAACCAGCGTTTCTTTTTCGTTTATTTATTGTATAGCCCTTTTTCACGTCCATGCCTAACCTTTATAAAGTTCCTTTCAGAACATTTTCCAACTGTTCATCGGACAGATCAACATGATAAAAAAGATCGAAAAATTTATGTATTTCTTCATTGATATCACATTTAATATATTCCGGATAAATCAATGCTGAGAACCATCGCATACCGATCAGACGATTTGGTCCTGCCGGACGATCCACCCAGCTAAACGGTGCATTCGGAGTTCCATAAACCTTTTGGTCCTGTACTGCTTTTAATGAAGCATAATCAGGATTGCTCAGGATATCTTCGGCTGCAGAACTTCCGCTTTTATCTGCCTTTGGTTCACCATTTACAACAATCACATCCGGATCCCATGCAAGAAGCTGTTCTGCTGAAATCTGAACACGAGATCCATCTCCCAATTCCAGATCTGCAACATTGACTGCATTGATGGCATCAAGAATCTGTGCATGCTGGGATCCCCTGGGTGCAGTTTCCAGTGAATCCTCTCCATTACCGAAGTATACACTGACTTTCTTTTCTTCTGGAATATCTGAAAGTACATTAATATCAGTAAATACCTGCTCCGCATACTGGGCAAGCTCTTCTGCATGATCTTCTACACCAAGAAGTTCGCCCATAAAACGAAAAGCTTCCGCAGAATTATTAAGCTCGTTGTCTACTGCAACAACCGGAATTCCAAGGCTTTCTGATAACGCATCGCAATCAGAAACCATTGCATCATTAATCTTTCCACTATTAATAGCAATTGTAGGATTGGCAGCAATTACTGCTTCATAATTGACAGCATCACCCATTCCAAAATTAGGAAGATCCTGATATTTGTCCAGAATAATAGATTTCTCAACATCATTCAGTTCATAATTCCACCCAAGAAGCTTATCCGGTACAACCATATACAGAAAAATTGCAGCTACCGGACCCGCTGAAAAAACAGATTCAATATTTTCTGCTGTTGGGACAGTTACTTTTCTTCCTGCCATGTCTGTGATCTCACGGGTTTCAGCAGTTTCCTGCGTGGCATCCTGCTCCGCACTCTGCGTCGGCTCTTCAGTAGCAGCTTTCGTCTCAGAATATCCTGTTAAAAGACTGACTGACATCACCAGACATATAAACAGAGCCAAAAGTTGTCTGTGCTTTTTCATAGACTCTCTCCTTTCTTTTCTCCGCATTACTCATAATTGACGCTTATTGAAATTGACTATACAATTTTTAAGTATTATAATGTATATGCGAATAGTTTTTGAAAACAATTTGTTTTTTCTGAGTATAACACCGTAAATTTGATTAGTCAAGTTACAAGGATGAAGGATTATGAATCTGACAGCTAATGAAAAAAATGCCGCCGCTGCCCGACAAAGACGATATGTTCTGCTGTTGGCGGTTATGCTGGTACTTTTGTTTATCATTATAGTACTCTCATTCTGGGTGGGATATTATCCGCTTACACCAGTGCAGGTACTAAATGCATTTTTATCAAAATTTGGTTTTAAAGGAGATATTTTACCCCAGGCAGTTACTATATTCTGGAATATCCGTCTGCCCCGTATTCTGTCTGCTTTATTTATTGGTGCTTCCCTCTCGGTAGCAGGTGCAACCTATCAGGGAATGTTTCGCAATCCACTGGTATCTCCGGATATCCTTGGAGTTTCTTCCGGTGCAAGTCTCGGAGCTGCTTTTGCAATTTTAAACGGAGCTTCCAACTGGATGATTCAGCTTTCTGCTTTTGCAGGTGGTGTGGCCGCAGTAGCCGCATCCTATCTTATCAGCCGAAAATCCGCACATTCCCAGACCCTCAGTCTTGTTCTGACCGGAACTATGATCATGTCACTCTGCAATGCCGGTGTCACAATGATCAAATATGTGGCAGACCCCAATGATGTTCTCCAGCAAATTACTTTCTGGCTTATGGGCAGCTTAACCAAAACCACAACCAAATCCTTTTGCTGGAGTGTTCTTCCAATGATCATTGGATTAAGTCTGATTTTTATTTTTCGATGGCAGATCAATCTGCTGACTTTGGATGAAGAAGAAGCCAAAAGTTTAGGAATCAATGTGCGTAAATATCGTCTGATTTTTATAGTCGCTTCCACATTACTCAGCGCCGCTGCAGTCTGTCTTGGAGGATTGATCGGATGGGTCGGGCTGATGATCCCCCATCTGGCACGTGCACTGGTTGGTGTTGATTACAGAAGGCTGATACCTGCAAGTACGATCCTTGGCGGCGGATACCTGATACTTGTTGATGATATTTCCCGTTCCCTTTTGTCCATGGAACTTCCACTTGGCGTTGTCACAAGTATCATGGGCGCCCCCTTCTTTATCTATCTTATCATCAAACGAAAGGAGCGCGCGTAATTATATGCTTCTGGAAATTGAAAATGTTTTTGGCGGTTACGGCAATGGTGATATTTTAAAGGGTATCAGCTGCAGCGCAGACTATGGTGATGTGCTTTGTCTGCTTGGCCCTAATGGTTGCGGAAAGACCACTCTGTTCCGCATAATATTAGGTTCCCTTCCTGTTTCTAATGGAAAAATAAAGATAGCCGGAAAAAATATTAGTGACTTTACAACCAAAACACTGGCAAATATGATTGCATATATTCCCCAATATCATTCCCCTGTATTTGCCTATACAGTTCTTGATATGGTAATTATGGGGCGTGCTTCTCATTTCTCCGCATTTGAAACCCCAAAAGAGCCTGATCAGGAAGCAGCTTTTGCTGCTTTGGAGAAAGTAAATGCCCTGCCTCTTGCCAACAGGAAATATACTTCCTTAAGCGGAGGACAAAGGCAATTGGTTTTAATTGCCCGTGCAATCTGTCAGTCTGCAAAAATCTTCATCATGGACGAGCCAGCCGCCAATCTGGATTATGCCAATCATCAGCTTCTCATGGAAGTAATTTCAGGGCTAGCCAATCAGGGCTATTGCATTATTATGTCAACACATAGTCCTGAGCATCCCTTTTCCGTGGGAAACAAAGTTCTTCTCATGAAATCCGGAAAGGTTATGGGATTCGGCTCTCCCAAAGAAATCATTACATCTGAAACCTTACAATCTGTTTACGATATTGAAATGGATGTGATAACTACACACGACCGCTATGGCCGTGAACGAACTATCTGTTTACCGGTAAATAGCTCACCAAAAGCATTTTAGGAGAAATGATACATGGACTCTATATTGGATTATTTTATTTCTCTGCAGGAATCTGAGCCTGCAGAATTACCTGAGCGGGCTATAGAAAGATGGAATAAACGTGCAGACTTTTGGGAAGACGCACGCAAAAAGAAAGAAAAAGGTGATGAACGTGTCATCAGCGCAATAAACTACCTGGATTCCAAAGGACTTCTTGAAAAAAATTATGATGTCGCAGATATTGGATGCGGTCCCGGACGGTTTGCTGCTGCATTTGCCAAATATGTACACAAAGTAGTGGGGCTGGATATTTCTGATAAAATGGTTAAACACGGAATGGAACATATCCAAAATGAAGGCTTAAATAACGCTATACTCTATACATGTAATTTTCAGACATTAGATATTGATAAATCGGGGTATACGCATGCATTTGATTTGGTATTCAGTTCCATGACACCTGCAATCCACAATATGGACGGACTGATAAAATCTATGGAAATGAGCAGGGCATGGTGCTGTAATATCACGCATCTTGACAGACGAAATTCACTCAGGGAACAGATCTTACAGGAAGTATTTGGCAAACAAACAGCACCCCAATGGAATGGGCGATGGTTTTTCTCTCTTTTCAATATATTATTTCTGCTTGGATATAATCCTGAAACAAGCTATGAAAAACTCCATCGTGAAACCTGGGTAACTCCGGATGAACAATATATTGATTCCCTCATGGAGCACATGCTTCCTTCTGAAGAATATACACAGGAAAATGCAAATAAAATCATGCAATGGATTCAATCTCACTTAAACAAAGATGGGCAGATCAAGGAAATAACTGATTCCACTTATGGAAGAATTCTCTGGGATGTTCGAAACAAAACAATACGCCCTGACTATAGAACTATTATAAAATGAAATGGGACTTTACTATGACTCAACATATATTTTTAACTGGTAAAAAACACATTGGAAAATCTACATTGATCCAAAAGATATTAGATGATTATAAGAAAACCTCTGATGGATTCCTGACTGTCCGCACAAAAAACTATCTGAAGGATCAGTATTCAGTTCATATGTACCATCTAAAAGAGAAGGAGCTCCCAAACAAATCTAATCTTTTGTTTTTATGCGGAAAAACAGATGAACACACTGCCGATACCTTTGATCGCCTTGGATGCAATATTCTTTCCATGTGTTCTGACTGCTCTTTAATTGTTATGGATGAGCTTGGTCCACATGAAGCAGACGCAGCTTTATTTCGGAGAAAAATCCTAAACCTTTTGGATGGGCAGACTCCCATTTTAGGGGTATTGCAAGAACCTGCAGAATCTTTCTGGCCTGAAATCGTAAATCACCCAAAGGTAGAAATCATTATAATTTCTGAAGACAATCGAAATGATTGCTCTTTACTTAATCACATTCAATATAAAATCTCATCTCCTTAATAATTACTCCCGGGGCTATGCGTTCGGAACTAACCAAAGGGTCAAGTAGCTTTGTCAAGTAAATCGAGTAGGAGAAATATCTCATCTTGTGAATGAGATATTTCGACCTCTCACACCACCGTGCGTACCGTTCGGTACACGGCGGTTCAATCAACTTAGCAAGTGACACACCTTTCGGTGTAGTAATCTAACATTGAGACTACATTACGAAAGTATGCCATGTGCATTTAGAAATAAGGGAATCGGTTTATCCTTTGCTCTTGTACTCATCCCACGACTTTCCAAACAATTTTCGGCAGCATACATTCCTTAACATATATCGGAAGTCTCTTAAAAAGTTGATATTGATGCTGCCATCTTGCTTTTCATAAATATATCTCCAGTATTCAAACGCATTGGATGCTTCACTCAATAATTCATGTATGCTTATTTAATCTGTAATAACAACGGCAACAATGCAATTCCTACATCAACGCCTTTATCAGCAATCCATTTAACAATTCCTTTTGCATTTTCCCACTTTTTTGATTTGCGGTCTGAAGATTTAACAATTTTTTCTAATTCGTTAATTTTATACAAAATTTCCTCTATTTCAGCATCCGGCAATGCCGACATATTCTCAATTTCTTTTCTTACATCACTAAAGGAAATATTGACATCAACTTTGTTTTTGTTTGTATTTGTTATCTGCACCATTGGGACGCTCTGTGGAACCGTTTCTTTCAGTGAAGGATACCCCAACGCTTTAAAAGACAACATTTTATTATATACTTGCTTAAGATTATGAAATAACGATTCTCCAGACACATCATCATAAAATGCATATGCCTGAATATAATCATATAGACCATCGCTAAGTTTAGGTATATACGGATGATACTTTGCAGTTACATCTTTATACAGCTGTAATTTTGCTGATTCTGGTGTCTCTCTATTTTCAGCATCGGAAATAGCTTTTTCAACGACTCCAAATCATCCTCATACATAACTTTAAAATTAAACAGAGGATCTTTGTCATTATCTGTTACAATGAGTAACTCTAATTTTTCTTTAATTGCATTCAGCTCTGGTCTATAGTTAAACTCTCCACCTCCAAAAGCTGCCTTTCCAGAGGTTGGTATGTCCTTTTCAAAACCTTCAAATATTCCATTATATTTTGCAATCAATGCTTGGTACAAACGACGCGTACCTTCATTTGAACTTTGAGCATCTTCACATCGTTTTATATCTTTTTGCATTATCTCTAATAACTCTGTGGTCATCTTATTTCCTCATTTCTTCCCATACTTCAAAATTATTATTTAAAAAGCTCATTGAGTTGTTCTTCCACTTCCTCGTTCGAAGCTGCAACTAAAATTGTTATACCTTTATTGGATGGTTTCATAGCACACTCAACACCGAAGAAAATATATGCCATTTTCTTTGCCGCCAAGGTATAATTAAATCGGACACCGTTGTCTGCATCATCCATGCCTTCAACCCATTCATTCCCCGCAGCAACCAGCAAACCACTTGACGCAAGACCATAGTCAGAATCCGAATTCAATTTAACAGGGTCTTCTGTAATATTATCCTTCAAATATAATAAATCGCTATACAATGTACGATCTGTCAAAATCATTAATCTATGGTACTCATTATCATCAATAAAGCCATCCATTTTGGCGTTAAGAATCTTTAAAAACAAAGGAATCTTCTCATTTTCCTCAATTCTATTTATTACATTAAGCACAAATACACTTTCTTTATTAAACTTCTCTTTGCCAAGAAGTTTCATATATTTTTGCCTTTTCTCCAGAGGTATCGTTGTTAACCCCTTACAATACCTCTCAAACTTTTTCATATATAAAGCCGTTGGTATGCTTGCAATTTTCTGCGCAACCTTTAGCGATTTAATGGCTCCAGAAACCGCTTCACCAACCTGTGATAAGATTTCTGTTCCATCTTGCACAATATCTGAATTCATCACCTGCACAGCAATATCTGTTGCTTCGTTCATAAAAGTCTCAAGAATATCTTTTAATACATCAATGTAATTTGTCTCACTTAAAACATCAAGCTCATTATGTTCTTCCATACGACACCTCCTACTTACTTTTGCGAAAAAGTATTCTTTCGCTAAAATGTATATTTCCCGTTCTCCAAAGTCTATCCCCTGGGGTAAATCTCCGATTATATCATCACTCTGCGGAAACAGAAACACACATCTATTTTTCTTCCAAAATCGCAGAAACCTTTGATTTATTGGGCTTTTCTTGACAGAAGGCAGACTGTCTCCACATGCACAGTCGCAGGGAACATATCAACCGGTACGGCAGTAACGGCGC